>Ga0115007_10002507_pt1 | contig 11285 bp, 9 predicted proteins | sample ArcOceMetagenome_2_FD_87166 | JGI IMG/M metagenome (GOLD analysis project Ga0115007, IMG submission 87166) | Marine eukaryotic phytoplankton communities from Arctic Ocean - Arctic Ocean ARC135M Metagenome | ecosystem: Environmental > Aquatic > Marine > Oceanic | place: Arctic Ocean | collected...
CCATTCAGTGTTGTATTTTTGAGGATGCTACTTATCTTGGTGGTGTTTGCGGCGCGTCTGATTTGGCGTAAACCTAAGTGGTGCGCAGTGAACCAAGCGGGACATCAAATGGTGGTGGGTTTTCTTGTATATGCGTGCTATCTGGGGGGCGTATTTGTGGCAATTGATTGGGCGCTGCCTGCGGGCATTACATCGTTAATTATGGGCATTCAGCCGCTCTTAACTGCATTAATCGGTTGGTTGTGGATAAGTGAGCGCTTACATAAGATACAGTGGTGTGGGTTGCTGTTAGGGTTTATGGGTGTCTTGTTAGTGGTCAGCCAGAATGGTGCTCAGAATACGGACGTGGCCGGTTGGGATGCATGGATGGCCGCTATTATTGCCTTATGTGCTATCTCTATTGGTACGCTGTACCAAAAACGTTTTGGCGGAGGCGTTGATCTGATGGTCGGTGCTTTCTATCAGTATTTAGTGACCGCGGTTGTTATGGCCTTGCTTGCTTGGCAGTTTGATTCCGGCGAGGTGATTTGGAGTTGGCCGTTATTTGGGGCGGTGTTGTGGATGGTATTAGCCCTATCGGTGACGGCGATTTTGCTGTTTCTTGTGATGATTCGAGAGGGTGAAGCCAGTAAAGTTGTGAGTTATTTTTATCTTGTTCCACCGCTCACCGCGCTAGAGGCGTGGTTGCTTTTTGATGAGACATTGAATATTTATGCGCTATGCGGGATTGGCGTTACGGTGGTGGGCGTTTATCTGACGGTTAAGCGCAGAGTATAGATTAAAACAGGCTAGTGTTTGCTAGCCTGTGGATCGCTCACATTTTGTGCGTAAGGCGTATCAGCTTAAAATTGCCATTAGACATAATACATTCAGCTTGATGGAAGTATTTAAGGGCTTTGCGTTCTAAGGGGATATGCATATTCGTAACAAAACAAGCAATGCCTTGTTCATTGAGGTGATCATGGGCTGCTTTAAGGAAGCGGTCCGTAAGGTCACCATCTACTGAAAACCCGGCGTGGAAGGGTGGATTGCAGACGATTAGATCGAATTTATCCTTGATGCCTTGCGCGCAGTTAGCAGCAATGACTTTCGCGTTGATGGGGTAGCGGGCAAAGTTACGTTCGCAGGCAATGATCGCTGCTGCGTTGTTGTCTGTAGCGGTTACGGGTATATCTAAGTGTGTCAGGTTGAGGGAGAGGTAACCATAACCACAACCAAGGTCTAGCGCATTTTTGGGCGGTTCGGGCAGCGTCATCAAAAAACTGTCTAAATGTTCTATCAGGTAAGCGCTGCCTTTATCTACTTTATCCCAGCCGAAGATACCCGGCTTGCTCTGATACTCAAACCTATCATCAATGCAGCCTGTACGTAGTTGATGATAGTCTTTGTCATCTAAGGCGTCGTCGCTGTGCTGGTTGGTTTTTATGAGTTTGGCGAGCCATGTGTCTTTAGCGTTCTTGCTGTTTTCACCCATACCAAAGAGGGCTTTGGCTTTGGTGAAATAGGTTTTTATGCCTTCGTTTTTCCCTCCGGCGAGAATAAGTTCGCCGCCGACTTTTAGGCAGCGATAGGCCTCATTAATCAGGTGGTGAGCGACTAATTTCTCTTTAGATACCCTATAAATGACACGTTCTAAGCTATTATCTTCAATAATTGAGAGGTCATAGTCAGAAAAGAACGCTTTCCAGCCTTGTTTTTGTAAGTGCTCATGGAGATCTATTCGGTTGGTAATACAGATCACTGCGTCATTGGGCGGTAAGTTAGCGTCGAGAAAATTTTCATCGGCTAGCCAAAGGCTTTTTGTTGTTGCGCTCTTTATATAGGGCGCGAGCAGAGGAAAGGCGGAATCACTCATCGGATGCTGTTAATCTCTTCGTCAGTTAAAAAACGATATTCACCCAGTTCTAACTCTTCATCGAGCTCGATTTGGCCTATTTTTGCGCGGTGTAGCGCTTCTACTTTGTTACCAATGGCTGCGAACATGCGTTTAACTTGGTGGTAACGTCCCTCAGTTAAAACGACTTCGGCTTCGTGGCTACTAATAAGTGTTAAGTCTGCAGGTTTAGTGCGCACGTTGTCGTTGATGAGTGTCAGTCCTTTCGCAAACTTTTCTATCGCATCTTCAGGAATCGGGTCGGCAGTGACCACTTGGTAGAGCTTCCCTGTTTTATGTTTAGGTGATGTTATTCTGTGGGCCCATTGGCCATCAGTGGTAATTAAAACAAGGCCGGTGGTATCTACATCTAAGCGGCCACAGATAGTGAGCTCATTGGCTCTAGGTAGATCAATAAAGCTTAAAACGGTAGGGTGAGTACCATCCTCATTAGCGCAAACGCAGCCTAGGGGTTTATTCAGCATAAGGTATTTTTCCCCAGGGGCGTCTAACGGGTAGCCGCTGAGGTAGATCTCATCTTCGGTCTCATTAATATGTAGAGCGGGGTTGGTTACCTCTTCGCCATTTAATGTGACCTTGCCTGTTTTAAGGAAGCGGCGAACCTCTTTGCGAGAAAAACCGGAAGACTGGGACAGGTATTTATCTAGGCGCATGTAGGTACTTTTTTAGTAACTCAGTGAGTGAAGCGTGCAATAAAGCAGCTATTATATCTGAAGGAGCTTATCCCCTACAGCCTACGGCGTTTTTTACCTGCGCATTTTAGGCTAATATACGCGCCTTAACCGTGGAGCCCGCTTGTGAAATTGTTTGTAGATAACCTTACCAATGTAGATTTTTCCTATTTGCACCCTCAACGAGGTCTATTGGGGGAGTCGTGGCTTGTTCAGTTGGAGCTTGATGGTAGCTTGAATGATCAAGGTATGATTTGTGATTTTGGTATTGTTAAAAAAGAAGTTAAAAAGTGGTTTGATCTTTGGATTGACCATGCGTTGGTTGTGCCAACGGGGCTGCCAGAGTTGGTGTATAACGTTGATGCGGGTTATACCGCGGTTGAGTGGGCCTACCCTAATGGTGAGCGCTTCTCTTGTCGCTCACCTGAAGCGGCTATCTGTTTAGTGGGTATGGCTGAGATTAACGAAGCGACGCTGGCGGAGTGGTGTCAGGGAAAATTACTTGAGTTGTTTCCCGGCGAAGTTAAGGGCTTAACTATTCGCTTTGTACCGGAAAAAATTGATGGGGCTTTTTATCATTACAGTCATGGCTTACAGAAGCATGATGGTAATTGTCAGCGCATTGCCCATGGCCATCGTTCTAAAATTGAGTTGTTCATTAATGGGCAACGGGATGCATCCCTAGAGGCGGAATGGGCGGCACGGTTTAAAGATATATACATAGGCTCAGCGTCCCATGTGACCTCCCAGAGTGATGATGAACATCAATATGCTTACCAAGCCCCGCAGGGGCGCTTTGAAATTAGTTTGCCTGCTCGGGTTTGTTATGTCATCGATACGGATTCTACGGTGGAATTAATTGCCTCGCATCTGGCTAAGCAGATCAAGTTAAGTTACCCCAATGATCGGGTGATGGTTAAAGCGTATGAAGGGGTTGGTAAGGGCGCGATCGCAGAAGCCTAGTGAGTGAAAATCCAATAAAAAACCGCAGATAACTGCGGTTTTTTTTATTTAAGGGAGGGGTGTTAATTAACCCCTCTTATCGCTATTAGCTACGTTCAACGGCTAATGCTGTACCCATACCGCCACCAATACAGAGTGTCGCTAGGCCTTTCTTCGCATCGCGTCGAGCCATTTCATGGAGAAGGCTGACGAATACACGGCAACCAGAAGCCCCGATTGGGTGACCCAATGCGATTGCGCCGCCGTTAACGTTAACTTTATCTGTATCCCAACCAAGGTCTTTGTTTACAGACATCGCTTGAGCAGCAAAAGCTTCGTTCGCTTCAACTAGGTCAAGGTCACCAACGCTCCAGCCAGCTTTTTCAAGTGCTTTTTGAGTTGCGCAGATAGGGCCTGTACCCATAATTGCTGGATCAACACCGGCAGATGCATAGGCTTTGACAGTGGCAAGAACTGGAAGGCCTAATTCAGCTGCTTTCTCTGCTGAACATACGATCACAGCTGCAGCGCCATCATTAATTGTTGAGGAGTTACCCGCTGTTACTGTGCCATCTTTTTTGAAGGCAGGGCGTAGTTTAGCAAGCGCTTCTGGCGTGCAACCAAAACGTGGCTGCTCATCCGTATCAAAAACGATTGGATCGCCTTTGCGCTGTGGAATCGTTACAGGGATGATCTCATCCTTAAAGCGGCCTTCAGTTACCGCTGCTTCAGCTTTGTTCTGAGAGGCAGATGCGAAAGCATCTTGTTCTTCACGGGTGAAACCGTATTTTTCTACAATGTTTTCAGTAGTGATACCCATGTGGTAATCATTGAACGCATCCCAAAGGCCGTCTTTGATCATGGTATCGACCATTTTCCAATCACCCATGCGTGCACCATTACGGGAGTTGGGTAAAACGTGTGGAGACGCGCTCATGTTTTCCTGACCGCCCGCAATAATGATGTCAGCATCACCACAACGGATAGCCTGTGTAGCCATCTGAATCGCTTTTAGACCAGATCCACATACTTTGTTGATCGTAAGTGCAGATACAGAATTTGGCAGCCCTGCATTGAGGGTTGCTTGGCGTGCTGGGTTTTGACCACAACCCGCTGTTAAAACTTGGCCTAAAATAACTTCGTCTACTTGATTTGGATCTAAGTTAATTTTCTCGATTAAGCCTTTGATTACTGTCGCACCTAGATCAGATGCAGCGATTTTAGAAAGGGAACCACCAAAAGTACCAACTGCGGTACGGCCCGCAGCAACAATTACAACGTCACGCATTCGAAATGCCTCTTAGCTTAGCTATGTACAAAATTCATTCACGATGATGATAAGTCATAGATATGACTTGATTATTTCAAGTGAAAAGCGGCATTTATACAAAAACCTTTATCTGTCATTCCATAAGTGCATGACTGGTTTAAAAACCGTTTTTCTATGCAGCAATATTATTCATATTGTTTTTATTGCATTGCAGGAATTCATCGTCCTTGCAGTCTGCGTGACCAATGCCCTGCTTGTCAAGCCGCGAAAGTAGGGGGCTTATAAGACTTACGTTGATGATGGAATGTTGTGCACTGCGGCAAAAAGAGAGGTTTTTGTGATTTTTATTGCTGAAAAGTAAATTAATTCAGAGACTTCCGAGCGAGGGGTCTCGCTCGGAAGCGATGCTTATAGATCAATTTGGATGTTATCAATCAGACGTGCTGCGCCTATATAAGCAGCAGCTAAAATAACGATTTCATGATCTGTGTCGGTAGCCGGTTGTAAATCAGCGCGGCGGCAGATCTGATAGTAGTCTCGTTTGAAGCCCGCCGCTTCAAGGGTCGCTTGGGCCTGCTCTTCTATATCGGCAAAGGCTTTACTGCCACTGAGAAGCGCCGCTTTAGCGGTTTGTAGCGTTTGCTGCAGTGTCGGTGCGACCTCTAGCTCCTCAGGCGTTAAGTAGCCGTTACGGGAGCTTAAGGCTAGCCCCTTTTCGTTGCGGGCAATCGGAGCGCCCTGGATTTCGACAGGTAGGCTTAGGTCTTCAGTCATACGACGAATAACCATCAATTGCTGAAAATCTTTTTCGCCAAAGATCGCAACATCCGGCTGCACCATGCCGAAAAGCTTACAGACAACGGTAGCGACGCCACGGAAATGCCCCGGTCGTGTGATGCCACAATACATCTCTGAGATGACGGGGACTTCAACTTGGGTTTGTGCTTCTCGCCCGTGTGGATAAACCTCAGCATCCGTTGGCGCAAAAAGGTAATTGCATCCACGTGATGATAACTTCTGTTGATCCGCCGCAAGGGTGCGAGGGTAACTGTCTAGGTCCTCACCTGCGCCAAACTGCAGTGGGTTAACAAAAATTGATGAAACAACAATATCGCTGCATTTTTTTGCTTGATCGATCAGTTGTAGATGGCCTTCGTGCAGGTTGCCCATGGTTGGGACAAAGCCTATACGTTTGCCTTGCGCGCGCTCTTGTTTAAGCGCAGCTCTTAATTCGGCTATAGAGTGTATCGTTTGCATACTTATTCGAATCCGTGTTCCTGAGCGGGGAAGGAGCCATCTTTAACCTCTTGAAGATACAGAGAGATCGCTGCTTCAATGCTGTCAGCATTTTGCATGTAGTTTTTTACAAATTTAGGGCTTCGGCCGGGTGTTATCCCAAGCATATCGTGCATCACTAATACTTGTGCATCAGTGTCTGCGCCCGCACCTATGCCGATAACGGGAACATCGAGTGCAAGTGTAATCTCTTTGGCTAACAGTGACGGAACACACTCAAGTAAAATAATGCTGGCGCCCGCATCTTGTAATAATACGGCATCGCTAAGCATCTGTTTTGCGCTTTCGCTATCACGTCCTTGAACGCGATAACCGCCAAGCTTATTTACGGTTTGTGGTGTTAGGCCTAAATGAGCGCAGACGGGAATACCGCGCTCTGCCAGCATAGACACGGTATCAGCGAGCCATGCGCCCCCTTCAAGTTTTACCATATTCGCGCCCGCTTGCATGAGTGCGGCAGAACTGTCCATCGCTTGCTCGGGGGTTGAATAGCTCATGAAAGGAAGATCCGCCATGATTAGACTGCCCTGATTGCCTCGTGCTACGGCTTGTGTGTGATAGGCCATCTCTTCAACGGTCACAGGAAGTGTGCTGTCATTGCCCTGGAGCACCATGCCTAATGAGTCGCCGACTAGAATGACTTCAGTTCCCGCAGCACTAATCAGGTGTGAAAAACACGCATCATAGGCTGTAAGCACTGCGAACTTCTCGCTAGCTTTTTTCATTGATGACAATGTGTGCAGAGTTATTTTGCTCATGGAATTCGCTTCCTAAGGTTACGCGTTGGCGCGATTATACCTATATCTTTATCAGGCTGCCCATAGGACATGCTGTTAATAGTGCAGACAAAGGTAAGCCTTTTGGCGTAGTAAGGTTTGGGTCAATTTCCGCTAAGGGGTATAGAACGAAGCTACGTTCGTGCATATAAGGGTGTGGAACCTTAAGGCGTTCAGTATTTATGATCTGTTGATCATAAAGCAGAATATCGAGGTCGAGTGTCCTCGGCCCCCAATGTCGCTCCCGAATGCGTCGATGCTTTTGCTCTAACCCTTGTAGTTGGTCGAGCAAAGCCTCGGGGGGTAAGTCTGTTTCAATTTCTGCCACGGCATTAATAAAATCCGGTTGGTCTTGGGGGCCAACCGGTGCCGAGGCATATAAGGAGGATGCGGTAATTAGCGTGCAATGATCGAGTCCCGCTAATTCGCTTAAGGCATTTGAAACCTGGCTTATGGGGTTGTCTAAATTACTCCCTAAGCCAATAAAACAACGAAATTTAGCTTTCATTACCTGAACGTTCTTTTCTTGGCTTATTCGGTTTTTTACGGCGAGAACGACGAGGTTTGTCGATCTTGTCTAAGCCGTTTAGCATCTCGCTTTGGGCTTCTGTGTTTGCATTCTGGAAATCGGTCCACCACTGGCTTAATCCGTCGAGCTGCTCTCCGCTGTTTTCTCGCAGTAGAAGTAGGTCGTAGGCGGCGCGGAATCTTGGCATCTCCATTAAGCGATGTGCCCGATGGCCTTGACGGCGAGGTAGACGTAACTGCATCTCCCAGATTTCACGAATCGGTGTAGAAAAGCGGCGCGGAATCGCTGTGGAGCGTACCTGTTCTGCAATCACTTGGTTTGCAGCTTCATGTAGCGCAGGTAGCGGTGGCATCTTTTGCTCTCGCATTAACTGTTGCATCCGTTTTTGCGTGGGATACCAAAGAATAGCGGCGAAAAGAAAGGCCGGGGTTACGCTTTTTCTTTGTGCAAGGCGTCGGTCGGTATTTTTTAACGCATTCTCAATGAGTCGCTCAAGAGGCATATCTAAGTGAGGATCGTCTAACAAGGTTTGGACCTGAGAGAAAATAGGTTCAAACAGTTCAAGGCGGCGTAGTTGTTGGTAAGACTGGAGTGCGTGGCCTGATTGGAAGAGCTTTAATGTCTCATCAAATAAGCGTGCAGGCGCTATACGTTTGAGCATAGGCGCTAATGCAGGGATTGGACGCTCAGACGCAGGCTCAATGGTGAAGTCTAGCTTAGCGGCAAAACGCGCAGCCCTTAGCATGCGAACAGGGTCCTCTTTGTAACGATCTTCAGGATCGCCAATCATACGAAGTACACCGTTCTTCAGGTCGTCAAAGCCGCTGGTAAAGTCATATACGCAATGGTCTTTAGGGCAATAATATAAAGCATTAACGGTGAAGTCTCGGCGTAGAGCGTCATCTTCAATGGTGCCATATACGTTATCGCGCAGGATCATGCCGCTATCGCATTGCTCACCTGAGCCATCTTCTGGTTGGCTATCATGACTGGCTCTAAACGTTGCAACTTCTATTAGGTCACGACCATAACGGACGTGAACAAGCTTAAAGCGACGCCCGATAAGTCGGCCCCGACGAAATAATTCGGCGGCTTCCTCTGGGTGAGCATTGGTTGCAACATCAAAATCTTTAGGTTTTTTATTCAGCAGTAAGTCGCGTATGCAGCCACCGACGAGGAAACCGTCATAACCGGCATCTTGTAGACGATAGGCTACTTTTAAGGCGTTATCGTCTAGAAGCCGACGCGGAATTTTATGCTCTTCTTCTGATACTCTGTGCCGTTTGGCCTCGGTAATCATTGACGAGGGAGAGAGAGTGCCGTCATCGTTTTTAGAGTGTGGGTTGCTGCGGAATACTTTACCCAGCGCTTTGCTAATGGTTTTAAGCAATGTGGTGCCTATTTTAGTACAAATTGAATAATCTAATATGAGGGCCTACAGGCTAGGTGTATCTGAAGGATATTAAATCTTAACGATCCTTTTAGCCGTGTCCCTATAAAAAAATCGGGTGCGCAATCATATCATTGATAGAGGGTATAATGGGAGTATTAGGTGTTTTCAATTATAGAGTAAAACAAGAGGAGGGGATGGAATGGAATAGCTGACCGCATCTCAGGTAACAACGGCTATATGTGTTTCTTAGCTTGTTGTTATTTTTTCTAAGAGTCTTTTAGATCGTTACAACTTAGCTACGATCAGCTTTACTAAACCTCATTATTATTTTTATTCGAGGCGGGTGCTTTTAAAATCTAATTCCAGTTTTTATTTTTATTAGTGGTCTAGTTTTTAAAGCGTGCTTCTTTTTGTTTTCGAACTAATATAGTGCATGACATGTGCCATGTTTTAAAAACCCTTTTAAAACATGGTGTTATTATTTTTGTGCTTTTGGGTTACCTACTTTGGTACTGATATTGTTACTGGTTGTTACGCTTAGGTGTTGCTGTGTGGGTAGTAAGGTAACACCTTGGTTGTTACCTTGTTGTTATGGTCGTTAGACCTTTATCTAATTGAATTATAATGAGTTTGCTTGCTTTTTGCTTTTGCGTGGAATGCCTAATTTTTGACGGCGCTCCCATAAGCACTTTCGGCTTACCCCGAGTTTCTTCGCAAGCTCTGTTTCGCTAAGTTTGTCTTGATTTTCTATGACAAAACGCTGGAAATAATCGTCTAGGGATAAATTAGCTTGTTCTTCGGTGCTAAGCGTAGCGTCCGGTTCGGGGATGCGTGCGGCGAACTGTGTTTCTAGTTCATCAAGGGATGCTTTAGGTATGTCGAGGCCTAATACATCTAATGTGATCAGGGAGCCTTCGGCGAGAATAACCGCACGCTCAATGGCATTTTCTAATTCTCGCACATTGCCGGGCCAGCGGTAGGTGCTCATGGCCTGTCTAGCTTCGTGAGAGAAATGGTAGTTGGTGACGTTCATGCGTCGGCATGCATTAACCAACATCTGATCGGCGATCTCTAAAATGTCTGAGTCACGCTCTCTTAATGGTGGAATGCGCAACTCCATAACATAAAGACGGTAGTAGAGGTCTTCTCGGAATTGGTTTTGTTTGGCCAGTTCTTTTAGATTTCTATGGGTCGCTGCAATAAGGCGGACATCGACTTTCTTTGAATGAACTGAGCCTACGCGACGTATCTCACCTTCCTGAAGAAAACGTAACAAGCGAGCTTGCGCCTCAAGAGGAAGTTCACCAATCTCGTCGAGGAATAGGGTTCCACCATCAGCGGCTTCGAGTAAGCCGCTGCGGCCAACATTAGCGCCGGTAAACGCGCCTTTTTCATGACCAAACAGTTCCGATTCAATTAAGCTTTCGGGTATGGCGGCGCAGTTAACCGAGATCATGGGTATATGTGCGCGGTCGCTTTGTTCATGGATTGAGCGTGCGGCGAGCTCTTTACCGGTGCCAGATTCGCCTTGTATGAGTACGGTTGCATGGGTGCGGGCGACTTTTGTAATGCGTTTGGCTAGCTCTTGCATAGCAGCGCAAGAACCTAAAATATGCGTTTGGCCGGCATTTGTGTTCGTTTGTAAGGTGTTAGCTTGGACGGGGTTGTTTGTTTTGCCGTCAAGAATGCTTCTAACGGCGAGGAGCATCTCGTCGTGATCAAAAGGTTTCGCTATATAGTCAACCGCGCCTAGTTTCATCGCGTCCACTGCGGAGCGTAGGCTCGCATAGCTCGTCATAATGAGGACCGGTACGGATTTGGCCAGTTCGATAAGGTCGGTGCCTGGCGCACCCGGCAAGCGGAGGTCGCTAATGATGAGATTGAAATCTTCTAATTTAAAGCGACGGGTGGCTTCATCAACCGATGCGGCATCCTCCACTTCAAAGTTGTTTTTTTCGAGCAGCCTGCGTAATGCGGCTCGAATAATAGTTTCATCTTCTACAATCAGAATTCGACTCATAAGCTCTCTACCTTACATCCCACTATCTCGCGCGGTCAGGATCTTCTGTCCATCTCAGGCGCGGGAGCGTTATTGCCACTTGAGTGCCTTTCTTCTGTTTGTTGTTGGCAGGGCTTAGTATCTCAATACTACCATAATGCTCTTCAATTATGTTATAGACTAATGATAGTCCTAAACCTGTCCCTTGGCCTGGGTCTTTTGTTGTAAAGAAGGGCTCAAATAGACGCTCTTTCGATTCGTCGGTTATGCCGCTGCCTTCATCGGTCACACGTAAAATGACGGTCTCTGTTGTTTCCTCGGCTTCCAGCCAGATTTTATCCTGATTTTTTGACGCGTCACTGGCATTTTGTAACAGGTTAACAAACACTTGATGCATCTGCTGAGGGTCTCCGACAATTCTTAAGTTGTCGGGGATCTGGTTGATGTACTGTAAATGCTTACCGTGACTGTCCAGTGAGAGGAGGTGGATCGCTTCTTCTGCGCACTGGGCGAGG
>Ga0115007_10002508_pt1 | contig 11284 bp, 3 predicted proteins | sample ArcOceMetagenome_2_FD_87166 | JGI IMG/M metagenome (GOLD analysis project Ga0115007, IMG submission 87166) | Marine eukaryotic phytoplankton communities from Arctic Ocean - Arctic Ocean ARC135M Metagenome | ecosystem: Environmental > Aquatic > Marine > Oceanic | place: Arctic Ocean | collected...
AAAGGAAAAAAAATAAAAAAAGGGCAAGGTTTTTCGACCCGGCCGAAAGGTGGGGGAAAACCCCCCCGGGGTTTTTGGGGGGGGGGGGGGGGGGGGGGGGTGACGAGAAGAAGTGGATCGACGTACCTTTGGCTTTGTGAGAATTTATTGTGGAGTGCTTCAAAAATCAAATTAGAAATCGAAAATGCGGGGGGTTGAGCTGTTCTGACCCTGGGCCCCTATCCTCGAAGCTTCATAAAAAGTTGGTCATCGTTCATTATCATCGTCAAAGCCCTCACCAACACGGTAAATGTTTGTTGCTTTCAAATGTCCACTACCCACGTCATGAACCCACATAGAGAACAATCATCTAACCCACGCCTCCTTTCCTCCCCCTTTCTCCTTGCGTTTTCTACCCTTTGATTTCTTCGTATCCCTCATGTCATTTTTTGCCATTTGCCAATATCGTCCCGGACAGTTTGCTCTTCGACAACTCAACCGTACATTTCTTCGCAGACCAACCACCTTCCGCGTTTTTCAATCCATCCACATGTCCAACGTTCCCGATGCTGGCGCCGGCCAACAAGATTTCATCAAAGGATGGCCTCACCCCTCCTTCTTTGAACGCCCCGAACTTCAAAAGGCACTGACAGATTCGTTCACCAAAGCCATGACGGAAGATCCTTCGTCCATGTTGAATTACGGCACGAAAGAACAGGGTGCGTTCATGTTGGGCCACCCGAAATTCTTGAGTGCGTTGTCGGAATATTTGACCAGCGAATACAAACGTCCGGTCGATCCAGCCACGCTCATGTCCACCGGCGGTGGTTCGATGGGCACCGATTTGTGTTGTCGCGTTCATGCCGCGGCGGGTGACTACGCCGTGTGCGAAGCACCCACGTATTATTTAGCCCATCAAATGTTTCGTGAACGTGGTTTAAACTTACGGGAAGTCGACATTCAACCCGACGGCATGGACTTGGACGCGTTGGAAAAGATTTGTCAGGAATTGGAAGGCAAAGTGAAATTGGTCTATACCGTGCCGGTGCACCACAACCCCACGGGAATCATCATGTCGCAAGCCAAACGCGAACGGTTGGCGGCCATGGCACGCCAATACAAGTTTTACGTGATTTCGGACGAAGCCTACCAATTGGTCAACTTTGACACGGAGAACGGTCCAGGCGTTGTTCCTTTGTATTACGAAGACGATGCCAACGATCCACGCATTTTATCGGTCGGTACCTTTTCGAAAATGATTGGTCCCGGTGTCAAGGTGGGTTGGATCCAAGCGCACCCCTCGTTGTTGAAACCGTTGACGGGCATTGGTTTTATCAACAGTGGCAACAACCCTGTCATTTTTAATTCCATGGGTTTGGCACACTTCATTCGTTCGGGTGGGTTGAAAAATCATTTGGATTTCGTCAGCGGTGAGTTAAAACGCAAATGTGAATTGTTGGTTGCTGAATTGAAAAGTGCTGGGTTGGAACCGTTTGAACCCACGGGTGGGTATTTCGTGTGGTGCCCCAGCAAAGACGGGAAAATGACAGGCCGAAACGGCAAAGGAATGTGCTTGGACCCTCCGGACCGCTTTGAAAAACACATGCGTTTGTGTTTCGCGTGGTTGACCGACGAACAAATTGTGGAAGGGGTGGCGTATTTGAAAAATCTTTAAACACTTTTTCAGCATCATCGTCATCAGAGAGCGAACTTGAGAGTTGTGTGTGTGTACAAAATTATATATGTGTGTTGTGTGTATACACAACACTGAACCAAATATAATTTTAAATGTCGGAGAACTTAGAGGTTTTGTATTTTGAGTCTTGTCCAGTCTTTTGGTACCTATTAGCCCCCGAAATTAAATAAATCAACCGTAAATCGATCGGCACGGTGGATCCAATCTAAATCATAAAATACTCGTAAAAAAGTCACGATGCCTCGACGCCGGAACCAAAAACGCGAACCCAAGAATTTGAAAAAGTTGCACGAGCTCGTCGATGCCATGAAACAACACAAAGGATTCAAACAAATGGCTCAATTCAACATGGTTTGCCTCGCGAAATTGGTTTGTCCCCCAAACAACGAATGGCGAGAAAATCTTGAACTGGCGGTCGCTTACGGTGGCGTCGACGCCTTGGTGGACGTGGTCAAAACCCATGGAGGCAACGAAAGTCTGTTGCTGACCGCCACAAAAGTGTTCAAACGCACCGCGGAAAACAAAACTTTAGTTCATGCTGTTGTCAACTCCGGTGCGCTCCAAACTTGTTTGGGATCGTTGTCTCTGGCAGAGGGATCCATGGAACAAGGTTCGTCGGAATGCGTCGGATTGTTAGACATCGTAGCCACAAACCAACCCGATGCAATGATCGGCAGTGGCATCGTCGATTCCGTTTTCAAAGTCATGACCGCCTACAAACACGATGATTCCGTTTTGGCAAGTTGCATCACCGCTTTGGAAAGAGTCAGTCGAAAACCAGAAGGGATGAATGAAATCGTCCAAAGCAACGGTGTATACACCGTCATCTCCACCTTGGCCGTGGACAACACCGAGAAGGGTGACAACGCCAACCCCGAACATTTGGCCAGTTCCTTTGCTTTGTTAAAAAGATACTCTTCCACGGGTGGTGCACAAGCGATTGAATACATTCGTCAATGCAGCGGTGTCAATGCAGTGATTCAAGCATTGGAAGGCATTGAAATCGGAACGGACGACAAATTGCTGCGTACGGGGGGGCAATTGTTGACCGCCATTGCCGGAGACGATTTGGAAGGAGCACTCGATCAATTGAAAGCCGGCGGGGATGTAAAAACAACAATGGCATTGATCTCAAATTTGGCTCTCGAAACCGAAAACATTGATACGATTGTGCAAGCCGGTGGTATTGATGCCATTGTCAATGCGTTGTCCACTGATGCACACACGGTCTCCACGGTAAAAGCCACTGCGTTGGCCATTGCTAGAATTGCCGATGTCAATGAAAACCACATTGATTCCATCATACAAAACGGGGGCATTAATGCGTTGTTGACTGCTTTAACGTCGTCACAAACGATGGAGGCCGATGTGGCTGCTGCTGTTTTGTCCGGCATCAGTTCCTTGGCATCGAAAGAATCGGCCGCGGAACAAATCGTAGCGGCGGGTGGTATTGAAACTGTGATAACCAGCATGCAATCCCACAATACCTCTTCCGCCTGTGCTCGTGCTGGTATTCAAGTCTTTTCCACTTTACGCGATACACACCCAAACAAATTAAGTGCGTTGGGTTCCAACATTGGTGCTGCTGCTTTGGCCATTGTCGCAAGTTTGGAGAATTACAACCCCACAGAAAGCGATGCCACCGAGGGTGGTGGTGTCTCATTGGAAATCGCGGCCTTGGAAATGTTAAATGACATGTGCAGTGCTTCCGAGCAAGGTGTTGTACCCGTGTTGGAAGCAGGTGGCATCCAAGTTGCATTGACCGCGTTAGAAAGACAATCATCCCCCACCTCTGCTTTGGCGGCTTTGAGTTTGTTGCAAATCATTCAATCGGACCATCAACACGGTTTGGAGGCATTGAAATCAAAATCACAAGATTGTGTGCCAGTCTTGTTGCAAAACGTCAAAAAATATTATGCCCACGACGAAGTACGTAATTTAGCAGCGCAATTGTTAACACCATTGGTCACCACAGCACACGTCAATGAAGCCCTGTCTGTTTTGAAAGCGGGGGTCTCAAACATTGAACAAGGTGGAGCCAGTCAACCCATGAAACAGGGGGATGTGTTGGACGATGCAACCATGTCTTTGTCCGTGTTTGCCAACATTCCTGCATTGCGTACCCACATTGTTCAACAGGGTGGCATTGAAGATTTCATTTCCATTTTAAAAGCATCGACTTTGAACAGTGGTGTCGATGACCCAACATTGGAAATCATTTTAGCCAGCAGTTTACGAACATTGGCTTCGGTGGCCACAAACGGTGACGTGGACGACAGTACAAAAACAAAAATCATGCAGGCCAAAGGAATCAAAGCAACAATGCAATGTGTTAAAACCCATCCCCATTGGCAAAAAACAATGATACCCGAAGCATTACGTATCGTGAATGCGGAAGTGTCCAGTGGCAATGAAAAATTAGTGGAGCAAGCCGTGAACCAAGGTGCGATTGACATTTCCGTCTCCGCCATGCGGACCGCCGAAGCAACAGGTGACATTGACATGATGACAACGGCCATTCATTCAGTGGTGGAATTGACCAACACGAGTGCCGGTGCTTCCTTGTCTTTAAGAAAAGGTGCCACTCGACAATTGATTTCCATGTTAAAAAACCATGCCAACGATTCGGATTACATGGATTGCATCTCCATGGCATTGACTGTGTTGCAACGCGTCTCCAACGGCAGTGAAAAAGACCAAGAAGCATTGACCAAACAAAATTGTTCCGAAGTGATCATGGCCGTGATGCCCCATTTAAATCCAAACGATGCAGTAGGAGTCCACAACAACGCGATTTGTTCGGATCTTTTGTCGAAATGTGTGACAAAAGAGCAAGCGAAATCGCACATGACAACGTTGCAAGCCATCGCTACCAGTGACATGACGGACACGAATGCCATTCTCATGACCATTGACGTTGTGTCAAATTTAGCCTCCGTCAAAGAAAATAGCGCATTGTTGACGGAGAGTGGTGTTGCTAATTCATTGGTTTCGACGATTGCGACCGTGGCCAGTAAAGAAGCCGGCACCGAAGGAAAAGCAGCAATTCTTGGTACAGCAATGCGAGGATTGGGACGTGTTGCAAAATACACGAAGATTGGAGCCGAATTAAATGCTACGCAATGGGTGGCCCATGTTTTACGCAACGAAGCCGACCGGGACGCCTCCATTGCTACGTTGGAATGCATTCGTGACATGAGTGCTTCAAATGTTGAGATTGGCAATGATTTTTCAAAACAAAACACCGTTGAATTAGTGACTTGGAAAATGAATACGTTGCCCACTGATGTGGACGTGCAATTGGCAGGACTGGAAGCATTGAATGCCATGTGTGCCAGCACGACGTGCAATGCCGACGTGCTCTTAAGCAACAATCAAAATGAATTGATGATGAGTGTGTCTGGTGTTTCTACTGCGGCAATCAGTGTTGTTGATCCTGAAATCCGTCAAAAAATATACAACAGTGGTGGTACGACGTTGATCAAAAACATTTTAAAAGAACATTTGATTGCACCGGAAACAAGTGAAAAGAATGAAACCATTGCCGCTGTTCATGCTACACTGGTGTTGGAAAGTTTGGTGGCATGCAGTGGCACCGGTTTAGATGCAGAAACAATGCGACAAGTTTTTGACATGGCGACAGCACATTTGTTTGAAGAAAGCAGTACCTTGCCTCATGATTTAAAATTGCAATTGATGGGTGCCGTCTGTTCCATTCATTCTCAAAGTGCCGGTCTAAACGATGACAATGCTTTGGACATGGACCGTAAAGGTATAGTGAATAAAATTGTCACCACCATTGCCAAAGACGCCGAATTGAGTGGTGGTGGTTCCAATGCTGGCCCGGGTTCCAATGGTGGTGCAAACAAAAACAGTTGTGGTTACGTGAAAGATGCAGTCTTGATGAAAAATGTGATTGCCATGATGACCACGGTTCAAAACGCATTGCCAACAAGTCAAAAAGCAAATGTTAAATCCAACGTAGCTTTGGATTTAGTGTCTGCTGCTGTGGGGTTTCACCCATTATTGTCGGACGACAAGACGAATGCATTAATTAGTACTTTGGTGGACATAGAAGACATTCAAAAATACGTCGACAATGCAGAAAAGAATTTAGCCACTCTTGTGGCGGAAGGTGCAAATCTATCGTTGTCCAGTGTCACAGCATTGGCTGCCTCGATGGAAACGTTGGCCAGTGTCAGTGGTGCTTTGGATACAACCACGGAAGCAAACGTACAATTGGCAAAACAAATGAATACCATCGCCAAAGCAGCAATGCCGGTTCTGCAAACATGTGACCCAAGCAAAATTCAAGAAAAAGCGACGGACAATTGTTTTGATTTGGTGGGTCGTTTGAATCAAAACCAAACAAATGGTGGTACTACTCTTGCCGACGTGACGTTTGACGTGGGCGAAACAGAAGCCATGGCTGTTGTGGAAGCCATGGACACTTCAAAAACCACAAGCAGCAAAATCAATGCTTCGGCAATGCAAGCCACTCAACGAATGGCAACCAATGTCAATTCCGTCAAATCTTTGGTCTCTGCCGGTGTGATTGAACATTTGACCAAAGCAGCAAACGACACGAGCAACAACGACACGGCGGCGAAAGATGCCGCCACAGCCGGTTTGGCTCAAATGACAAAAATTGCATTGGAAGGTTTTGTACTGGAAACCAAGTTCAAAACGGCCACCAACAACGATGGCACTGGTGATGGCACTGGTGATGGCACTGGTGATGGCACTGGTGATGGCACTGAAACAAAGAGTGGCGCTGCCACGGAACCAAAAAAGGAAATGAATGATGAAACCCACGATTTAATTGTGGCGATGATGGAAGCAAACGCGGATTCCAACCAAGAAGAAGGTTTAAAAAATTGTGTGGAAGTGTTGTCAACCACGGACAAAGGCAGTGAAACATTGACGGCACTTGTATCCAAAAGTTCAGGCAATAAAAATGCAAAAGTTCAAGCGATCGTCGCCCTGTCCAATCGAAAACAAGCGGGAAAAACCGTGACGGTAAATGTTGCCTCTAAAAGTGAGGTCAAGTCTTTCATGTTGGCCGCTGCGGCGGCACCAATCACGCAAGCCATTGATGTCATGTCGTGTATCCCAATAGCAGATGTGGCAACGGCAAGACAAATGACGGATGGTGGTGCCCTTGAAATGTTGCAAAAAAGTTTATTGGTGCAACCCAAGGCAATGGACACCATGGGTAGTTTAGCCACGACGGGCACTGCAGCAGCAGATGGTACCACGGCAGCAACGGCCGCGGCCAATGCCGCGGCCAATGCCGCCCCAGAAACAACTGAACAACACCAAGCTCGAATTGCGGGAGGAAAGGCTGCGGTAAAAACTTTGAAAAATATCATCAAGAGTTCCAAGCAAAACATCAAGCAAGAAGGTACCAGTGATGCCGAACACAACGCCGATAAAATGGCGATCAGCAACAAGATGAGAGATTTAAAAATTGCGGCTTCCATTGCCGCCGCGTTGCGATGCAGCGACGATCCTGGATTCAGTAACGATTGTATTTCCTTGTTGCAAGAATTGACGAGTTTGGCGGGTGACGACGAGGAAGGAATGGGGTTGGATGAAGAATCTTTGAATTTAATCATGAAGAGTGGTGCGACATCGGGTGTGGATCAAGATGCAATTGATAATTTAATGCATTCCATGGCCGAAAATTCAGATTTGGCGCGTTCCATGATCAGTATTGGTGGTGCCGTGGACGACAATCAAGTCGAATCACAAATCACAGACACATTGACTTCCTTGGAAACTTTGGCTGAATCGAACAATGTGACGGCGGTCTTGGATCCCAATTCAGGAAAACATTATTACGTCAATCGTACGACGAACGAAACCAGTTGGGAAAAACCAAAAGAATTAGTGACATTGGAAAGGCACATGGATCGTTTGGTGGACATGTGTGAAGTCCGTGGCAAAGAAGTCAAAGACATGGACACACAATTGACGCGCATGATCAAATCCATGGAGGTGCACAGTGACAAACAAGAAGTCGTGACTAAATTAATGACGGCCATGAACAGTTTATCTTTGAACGATCACAATTGCAATAAAATTGCGGACAGTGGTGGCATTGCTACAACATTACGAGCGTTGCATCATGCAATCTCAAGCCTCCCTTCTTTGAACAAAGATGGCGTTACAAACCCCAAAGTGGCCAAAATCATTGTGCAATGCTTGAAATTGTTGTCCAGATTTGCCATCAACGACCGTTTTAAAAAAGCATTGAGTGATGCAAACGGGGTTGAATTGGTCAACCACGCCGTCAAAAGTTGTTTGGACATTCAATCAATTAGTCAGCACGGTGTTTCATGTTTGGGAAACATGGCATTTAATTTTCCAGTCGGTGTTGAAAAATTGATCGCCGTGGAAGGTATTAAAACATTGGAAAGTGTTTTGCAAAAATGGACGTCTTCCGCGACCGTCTGTGAAGTCACATTGGTGACAATGAGCAACATTATGTTTCGAAACGATCCAGTGAAAGAAAAATTGGGGTTGGCGTGCGGGGATGAAGTATGTGACATTTTAAAATCTTTGATTTCCAACACCCGTGTTGTCGTTGCCGCAATGCGAGCGATGGGGAACCTGGCCAGTTTTGAAAAAAATGTCGAATGGATGTTGGAAAACGGTGCGGTTGACAACATTGTGGCGGCCATGGCACATCCCGCCAACAAAGACAACAATGAATTGGTACAAACAGCAATTGATGTGATTGGTAATTTAGCATCGGTTGGGCCCGATGGAGACGAGGAGGAAGACGAGGAGGAGGAAGAAAAAAAAGAAAATGAAATGACCTCAATACATCGTAAAATCATGTATCAAGGTGGTGTGCGTGGCATTGTTGAGGTTATGGAGGGCAGTTGCAAAGAAGATTCAGCAGTGTTGATGAGTGCATTGGAAACGCTGGCCACGTTAAGTACGGTGGAATCATTGGTGAATGAATTCATGGTTCCAATTGGTCTTTTACAAAAAGTGATTGATATCATGAAACAATTTGATTGGGACGACGGTATTATTGAAAAAGGTACCATGTTGATTCGTGAATTGACTGAATTTGAAGATTGTGTGGATGATTTAGCTGATTTGGGTTTGATCAGTGTTTTGTTGGATTGCTTGAACAATCACGACGATAATTTAGACATTTTACACCATGCACAAATTGCATTTACAAACATGGCCATCAATTACGAAGAACAAGAAGAAATTGTAAACAGTGGTGCTCTTGATGCGATGTTGGCACAATTGACCAATAAATTTACAAACGACAACCAAGAAGACAATGAAAAATTGCAAGAAATTCACAATGAAATCATTACTACGTTTCAAAGAGTGTCTTGCACCGATGAATTTTCCGAAATTGTTGGTACAAAAGGCATGTCTGAAATCATGGGTTCTTACGACAACCATGTCAACATCGATTTAAGTGGAACGGCTGATTATGTTGCCAATTTGTTTAATTTAGTGTCACAATTGGCGTTTCACAAAGCAAATTTAAAATACATTTTGCAATCAGGTAAGAACACAACATTGTACACCAACGTTTTGAACCAACATTCTTCTCTATTTATTATGCGGCTTTGTGAATCTGTTGTGTCATCATCATTGACGATTTTGTTATTGTTTTTTATTTTATTTTATTCCCTGGGTTCAGGTGGCATCAAAAACAGCATCAATGCTGTATCTCGCTTTTCCAACGACCCCAACGTAATTTTACATGCAATTCAAGTGATTGACAATTGTGGCACGGCTGATTCGGACATGGCACATCTGGTCTCCAAGCAAGGAGGAGTTGAATTGTTGTCGAAAGTGGTCAAGGAAGATGCCTTTGAAGATTGCGTGGATGCTGCTAAAAATGCAAGACTTGGGATTGATGCTATGATACGAAGTTCACAAAGCATTAAATTTTCATCTTTAGGAAAAGCCGTCACACAAAAAAATATGTTGGGCCATTTGTCGGGAACGACAGAGGAAGCAAAAGTCGACCCATTCGAACCACACCGTCAAAGACTCACGCGTGGCAATGTTTTTGCGCATTGGGGGGAGGGTGGGCAACGTTTTTTTTCAGTCGACAAAGGCATTTCTTGTTTGAAATGGAAAAAAGATGGCAGTAAAAGTGCTAAAGGGATCAAATCCATTCCATTGAGCAGTATCGTCAGTGTGAAAGAAGGATGTCGTGCCGGAGGACATCGTCGTGGTACCAAAGGTGCACACGATGAACGTGCCTTTTCAATCAGCAGCAAAGATGGCACTAAAATGACGTACATTGATTTAGAAGCATCGACTAAAATTGAAAGAGATCGTTGGGTTGTGTCGATTGAAAAAGCAGTGGCAGTTGCAATGGACACCACCACCACATACAGCACCTAGATCCAAGGGCACATGCATGCATGTGTACACATGTACGTATGGATACATTTAGCGAGGCAAACAAATTAATAAATTAATACAATAAATTAATACAAAAAAAGGGTGCGTTTAATTGCTCGTCCGAGTACTCTTTAGTTTGTGCAGTACTGGTCGTCGTGTGGACTTGCACGTATCAACAATATTTCATTGATACTAGTCCAACTACATGATGTTTCTTGTAATCTTCTTTACCTGTGCTCCAACACCCTCTTTTATGTGTTTAAAATTACATATAGATACCGGGGGGTTTAACTTGCCATGACGACTACGCGATTTGGTTTTGCGGCGTTTGTTGACAGCGCAGCATCCAATCCCCATCGCCGTCGCCGGTGTCTTTTTTCTTTTTTCACCGGGCGTTGGACCGGGCGTTTTACATTTTTTCGCGTACTCATTGGTCGCAGCATCCATGGCCGTGGACGATTCCCCTCCCGTGCCGTGGGATAATTGATCTTCGTCGACGAAGCAGAGGCAGCCTCGAACCGTACTTTTTTTACGTGGGATTTTCGGAGGACCACCATCAGCCAAGACATCGCTTGTGCCGGTGGTCTTCCGAAGCGGGCGGGCGGGGGCACCCGGAGCGGTGCTGGCCTCCTTAATTACGTGTAGTGGGCTACGAAATGGGGCTGGCTCGCTTGACACCGTGCCTACTGCCTGGCAAAAGTAAATGATGGTAAATTAAAATGGGATCAAGTCAGTGAGGATTATAAAAGGAAACGATGGTGTGTTCGCTTTCAAAAAAAAAACATTCGCTCATTCGCTCTTGGTTCTGGCAAAAGTCCATCGTCTCTTGGAGTCCGTCTTGGAGTCCGTGACCCGATGGTTTGATTGGAGGCGGTCAACGTGGTTCAGGATTGAGGAAAGGTGGTCTGCTGATGTTGGATTATGTTGGATCAGGGAAAGGATTAGGATAAAAGATAATCAATCACTGCTTACAGGTACTTTTTGCTGCGAATTTTTTTTGCGCTTGACACCTTTTGCCGCACGTTTTTTGCCTTTGGCGGCACGTTTGTCGCCTTTCGCGATGGGTGGAGAGATGGACGGACTGGTTGACATGATTATTTTATAATGCAGCCTTTTGTTTGGCTCAGCTCTTCCTCTCCAAGTTTTGGTCGAAGACTCGGGAGCATACCCTCTTGCGGAGAGACGAAACAGGTACAAAAATTTTTATCACAT
>Ga0115007_10002510_pt1 | contig 11272 bp, 9 predicted proteins | sample ArcOceMetagenome_2_FD_87166 | JGI IMG/M metagenome (GOLD analysis project Ga0115007, IMG submission 87166) | Marine eukaryotic phytoplankton communities from Arctic Ocean - Arctic Ocean ARC135M Metagenome | ecosystem: Environmental > Aquatic > Marine > Oceanic | place: Arctic Ocean | collected...
ACCATGAAGATGAACTCACAAAGCACAAAGTGCACAACACACAATCCAAACACGTGTACCCGGGTACCACCGTATTAAATAAAAGAAATATATGTTTTACTGGTCATGTAACTGATCAAAACCGTGGCCAAGTCCATGTTGACAACATCAAATTGTACCCCCGAAAAACCCGAGGTACAGTATGTGTCTGTGCACCTTTTCTGGTAGCTGGTACCTGTAGTACGTAGTACAAATGCACCCGATTGCTGTGCACAGCTGTGCTTCGTCTTACAAGTCTTCCTCTTCTTCCTCCGCAATGGTACCCCCCAATTCTTTGATCACTGCACAAGCTTCTGCATACATGGCATTGGCTTGTAATTCTGCCGATGCTCCACCAAGAATAGCTTCGACATCGGCTTGTGCATCTTTCATTCGCGCTTCACATTCTGGAACCATTGAAAGCGTTTCAGCCAATACTTCTTTCTGTTTGTCTACAGTATCCAGTTGGCCTTTGGTCTCAAGGTCGGTGATTTTGGCTTGTTGTGCGGATGCTTCGTTTTGATAACTTGCAATCTCTTTACGAATTCTATGGTTGGAGTAGTGGGTCAAGGGTTTGTTTTTTGAAAAGGTTATGGAATGTCAGTGGAACGAAAAAAGTAAAACGAAAGACAAGAAGATAAAAACTAACAACACAAAAACAGAGAGGCAAGCGAGCGAAGGGAACGAAAAGGGCGCATTGTGAAAAGCCACCCTCACCTTTTAAGGCAACCAAATTTGATGCGAAGTTGTTTGATTTCGTCGGTCGACATTATCGTTTATGTTGGATTGGGGGTAATGTCTCCAGAGTCTTCATTTCAAAATTCCTGAAAACTTCCTGATAACAACTACGCCCGCGTGAAGGTTATGGAGATCAATGTATCGTTCGATGAACAAGGCCGGGTTCGGGTTTTGGATGCCGACAAATACGAACAAACCAAGCAGCTTCAAGATCAATGTTCAGGATTTAGTGCCAGTACGTTCTTGATGGTTGTTGGATAAAGTGTGTGTGTCGCGACCATTGACCAAATGATAACTGACAACCAAACTGTCTTTTTTTTCTTGGCTCTTCTCTTCCGCTAATGTTATCCCTGTTTTCTTTCCTGTTGTTTGGTCTAATTTGTGTGCATTGGTTTCTTTGTAGAACTGGATGAATTCAACAGTACAATCGCTACACTTGTTGAAGTAATGGATGGACAAGCTACCAAAATTGAAAAGGCTAAATTGAAAGCAATTGGACAAAGAAACAAAGTTGACTCGGAGGAAGGAAATCGAAAAAGAAGAGCCGAAGAACTTCGAGCACAGATCAATGAAGATCTCACCGATTTAGAAAGGCTTCGTGCCGAACACGATTCTTTGAATGCTGTGGAATTGGAACAAAGGGGACTGATTGAACGATTGAGCAACAATGCATAAAAGCACAGCACTACCCATTAAAACTCGCCAAGTATATCTCACCAACGTACCTTTTACCACCACATCAACATCGATACAGCTGCAATGGAGTGTGATGGGAACCTTTATACAAACAATATAGACTGTTAAAATAATGAATAAAATCTTCCTTTAATTAAAGATCAAGTTCATTGGTTGTTGTCATTTGTCGCCCTGGATTTTTTGTGACTCACACTCAAGCACCTCTTTTGACATGGTTGACTCCTGGCAACACTGTCAATTTCATCAAAGGATGGTGCTGATTAAAAACCCACACTTCTCGAAAACGGTATATCATATCAGCAGGTATCAGGTGTACACATACGCATGTAGTGTACGCACACCATTCTTTTTCTTGCGGAACTCGTTTTGTTTTTTTTAAAAAATTTCGTTTCTTTTGATGGCAGTTTCATCAGATCGATCCATTCAACATAGTTTCAGTAGTTGTAGCAACATAAATTTTTAGCATAAGAGATTTATTATTATTATACCATTGAACCATTCGACATTCACCGCCGATTCACCGAGGAACAGAGAACGTGCTTTTTCTTGCGGAGGAACACGTCAAACCTGGCAAAATAAATTTCCATTTATTTCAGAATCCAATAAGTTCAGATCCATTGATCCATTCCCGGGTCCATTCCACATTCACCATGAACGACCTATCGATCACTGACATGAAATTCATCCACCAACGATTGGCCGATGAAGAGGATTCAAACAATCGAAGGTTCGCTCAGAAAGAACAACAAACGTCCACCACACCAACCGGAAAAAAGCAGAAAGGAAAAGGAAAGCAGGGAGGCAGCAAAAAGGGTGGCAGCAAAAAGAAATCTAAAAAAGAAGCGGCCGAGGAACAAGCCGGCTATTTATTAAAGCAACGAAAAACTTTGTTGCAAAACTACCTCACTGCGACCGCCAAATTAAAAGTCACTCCGATCGCGGCCATCGTTCACCAAATGGAAATACACGAATCTGTGGAATGGTCCAAGGAAGATCGCGATGCAGCAATGGGTGCTCTTCTGTCGATCGTATCAGAAGGTGCTCGCGTTGGGCCCGGTAACATGAGGGCGTTGTGTTGTGCCATAACTGGGAAGTGGTTGTCCACTACTACGTCGAGCCCATCGTTTGCACCAAAATACGACATGCTGTTGCATTTAGGCATCAGCAAAGGAGACATTGGATCAACTGGAGCAATTGCTGTTGCTGCATTGTTAGAAACAAAAACTTGTACTCTTCGTACATTGCGCTTACTTTCCAACAATATTGGCACGTCAGGGTGTTATGCGCTTGGCAATGCTTTGAGTTTTGCGGGTGGCAATAAAAGTTTGGTCGAATTGTACATAGATGGCGATGAAAGTGTTGGCGATGAAGGGTGTGCCGAGCTCTGCAGGCGTTTGGAATTAAATTCTTCGTTGAAAGTTCTGAGTTTGAGCAGTTGTGGCATCACTGCCACGGGTGCAGGAACTGTCGGCGACATGCTGCGATCAATACGCAATGGTATTCAATATCTGTCGTTAGAATGTAATTCTTTGACTGGTGGTGGAATCGAAGCATTGTGCAACAATGGCTTTTCGACGTTGCAAGTATTGAATCTAGCAAGCGCGGGTGTAATAGCTAGTGATTCCCTGGCGGCATGTGAAGCATTGGGACAATGTATTCGAATCTCAAAAGCATTGCAAGCCGTTGATTTCAATTTAAATGCATTGACCATTGATTCGGCCAAACATTTGTCGGAATGTTTGGTCAAAGCAAGAAGGGATGGTTCTCGTATAGATGAGTTCATCGTAACAACGTCGATCGACCATTCTTCGTTTCAAGCGTTGGCGCTGGATCCAAGCATCATGTCCGGTTGGAATGCACGAATGAAAGAGGTGAGCAAGAAATTTCGAAGGACTCCTACACCAAGTCCTTTCATGGGGTGAGAAAGACTAAACTAGTGTGTAGCACATACTACATACACACACAACTTTGTCATCAGCACACTCAAGATTTACTTGTGCGTCTATATATTTATTTAATTTACATAGGTGTACCTCTGGGTTTACTTCACTCGCGCGGTTCTCGTCGTTATCGTTCTGCCAAGCACGTTGGAACTTGGTTCCGACATCACGATGAGCACAGTGTCACCCGTTTGCACCATGTTCAATTCTTTTGCTCGAATCACTGCCTCTTTGGGCCGTACCATTAAAAATTCGTGTTGCACCATGTCCATCTTTTCCTTGTTCTTTTGTAAGCCCATGTTTGTTTCAAACTTCTTCTGAATGGGTGGTACATGTTTCATTGGGCCGTACACAGGCTGGACACCACGATGCATCGAGAGCTGCCGACCCACTTTGGCGTCCCCGACGAACGCCATGATGGGAACCGGTCCGTTTTCGGCGGACAACATTTCTGCCGTTTTCCCACTTGCCGTGATCACAACAATCAAATCGACATCCCCATATTTGGCTTGCTGCACGGCTGCCTTGGTCATGGCCGGCCAGACCCCTTGGTTGAAAAAATCTTCCTCTTTGTGTACGTCGTTGACTGCGCCCTTCCCTCCTTTGACACGGCTACCACGGCTACCACGGCTACCACGGCTACCACGGCTACTATGGCCACCACGATCACCACTGTTGTCAATGGTTTTTGTGTAAAAATTGGATTTGGTTTTGTCAGCCTGCCTCGCGATTCGTGCCAGAGTTTTACAGCTTTCAATTGGGTACCTGCCCTCCGACGATTCTCTGGAGAGCATGACGCAATCGGCACCGTCATCTTGTAAAATAGTAGAACACAGCAACAATATTGTCAGTTCAGAAACAGTCAGATTTACTGGTAAAGCTTTACTTACATACGGCATTCACAATGTCGCTGACTTCCGCTCTAGTGGGTGTTGGATGATCAATCATGGTGTCCAACATTTGAGAAGCAATGATGACCGGTTTACCAGCACTGTTGCATTTTTGAACGATCTTTTTTTGTGCTCGGACCACCCCGAGAGGGATGTCTTGGGCCAACAATTTTCGCTCAATCAAAATGCCGTCCGACACTTGCAAAATCTCGTCAAAGTTGGTCAGCGCGTCCGCACTTTGTATTTTAGCAATCAATTTTGGAATGGAGGATAGTGGTTTAATTGGTTCAATCATTCGAGACAAGTCTGACCGTACTTTTCCAACGTGGGTAGCGTTGAAAGAAACAAAGTCCACACCCATATCAATGGCCCATTGCAAGTGTTCTTCGTCCATGGTATCAAACATGATGGACCTCAAGTTGAGTGGCCGGGTTGGTGTTGGTTGAATGTCCCCACCTTGGAGTCCCTGGCATGCACGCAACCATTCCACTCTTTCTTTCGTTTCCTCAATCGTTGATTTGGAACAATTGATACGCATGACTGACATGCCAATGTCAACCAAGTTTTGTATGTGCGATGGAGAATGTGTCGAAGGACCCACGGTACATATTAATTTGCTCAGCGAACGGTAATTGTCACTGGAACCTGTGCTTGCTTGGCTTGCCTCATTGACCAACCCTTCCAACGTGGAGGATTGTTCATACCTCTGGTGTCGTGTAGATACCTTGGCACAGGGAATGCTGGTGGTGAAGGACCGAACATGGCCACCCGTTTTCAGGCAACGCCATCGGTGGAGAACTGTTCTCAGCATTACACTACTTTAACTTTGGAACATCATGTTCGTTTTGGTTTTCAATTTCTTTCATGGATCCGAAGACTTCAAGGAAGACTTGCACTTCGAACTGCCCCCTTTCATTCAACCATTTACAGTTATACGTTCCGGTGCATCTATAGACATGGCAATGGTATAAAATCCTTGGTTGGGTGAGGAGAATTGAGGTTTTCTCCATCATTGTTTTACTCTCAATCGTAGCCTTATACCAAACGAAATCTACCCACCGGCAAACAAAGCATGCACTCTGTGCCTGCAAGCAACAAGTCATCCCCTGTGATGACATGACAGCCTCAAAAATCGCAACGCCAAAAAACCCCAACTCCGCGTTTTTGTAACAACACGAAGTCGAACAAAACTATATTGATCTTTGACTTCTTTTGCAATTCAACCAGATTCCATCCACGGAAGCAGAGAAGAACATTGCAAACGTGTGTCGCTGTTCCAACCCAATACAAATTCAGACAAATTGGTTGACAAAAAAATTAAAAAAACAAAGACGGAACTTTTTTTTTTTTTGCAAGTCTATCCCTATCTTCACTTCATAACAATAAAAAAACCCAACAACACACAGCATGACCGACGAAGGCAAAAGTGCTGGTTCGAAAGAGGCCGATGGCAAGAGTTCCGAAAAAGTTGGTTTTGATTCTAGCAAGTATGTAAACATGGAAGTAGTAGCTCGATGTTTGGCGGAGCTAAAAGGAGCTCGAACAGCAGCACCTAGAACCAAAGTGAATTTACCATTGGAGGATATCAATACTATTATTAATGGCATGCGAGATTTGTTTTTAAACCAACCCATGTTGGTAGAAACTCCTGTTCCCATCACCATATGTGGTGATACACATGGTCAATTTTATGATTTATTAAAAATCTTTGAAGTTTGTGGTTGGCCCCCTGAAACACGTTACATATTTCTTGGTGATTATGTTGATCGTGCAAACCAAAGCATTGAAAATATGATGTTGTTGTTGACTTTAAAAGCAACATTCCCCGACGACGTACATTTGTTGCGTGGCAATCATGAATGTGCATCCATTAATCGTATCTATGGTTTTTATGATGAATGCAAACGTAGATATCATGTTCGATTATGGAAAACATTTGCTGACATGTTTAATTGCATGCCGATTTGTGGTTTGATTGATGGTAAAATTTTATGCATGCATGGTGGGATCTCGCCTGAGTTGTATGATTTAAAAGTCATTCACAATGTCAAACGTCCTCAAGATGTTCCTGAATTTGGTTTAATGTGTGATTTATTATGGTCTGATCCTGAACCTGAATTAAGAGGATGGGCAGAAAGTGAACGTGGTGTATCATATGTTTTTGGGTACGAAGTGATTGAAGAATTTAATCGTCATCACAATTTGGATCTAATTGTACGTGCGCATCAAGTTGTGGAAGACGGGTATGAATTTCATGCAAATCGACAATTGGTGACAATCTTTTCAGCACCCAATTATTGTGGTGAATTTGACAATGCCGGTGGCTTGATGCAAATTGATGCTGACATGGTTTGTTCATTTAAAATCATTAAACCCAGTGACAGTCGAAAACCAGATTTCTATTACAAAGGCAATCAATGAAGAGAGGGGCAAGCAAACGAGTAGAGTGTTTTGAGTTGTAAAAAAAGAGAGATGTGGTGGTGTATACTTAGAGTTTCACTGCTGAATACTGAACGTTTTATCCTGTCCGCCGCCTGTTCTGTTTCTGTTTCTCAAGGATTTTGCTGGCTCGATTCTCGATTCTTGAACTGATGAACAAAACAAAATGACCTCTTCACCCTGTCACTGTCTGCCGACTTCGTGTTGTTAAGGAACCTACTCTGAACAATCGACACTCTCCTTGTTAATTTCTAAGAAAAGTTGTTTGCCTTTTAATCAGTAGTTCCCGAGAGCAAATACTTATTTCACTTCATTGTAATATTACCTCTCCAGTGCGATAAGTTGCCATTGAAATTAAATCATAACTGTCAACTCAAAACGAAAAGACCGGCAACCATCGACGAACAATCATCACCACTCCTCTTCTGCAGTGTAATCTTACCTCTGGAAGCTTGAAAGAACTTTCTTTTCTACACGGCAACAACAACAATGGGGCTTTGTGCCAGCACCACTACTGTACCGGGTGCCGGTGTCACATCCACATCAAACAGTTCTCACATCTCTTCCTCTCCACCAACCAGCAAACGAACACAACATTCTGCCGACGACACGGGTTCTTCTTCCGGGCATGATGTGACACGATTGCGAGGTTCCTCTGGTGCTCGATCCAGCAATGGCAGCATCAATGGCAGAGATCCTAGCCTTGAACTCGAGGATGACGCCAGAGCCGGACGTGTGGGCTTGAGAAATTTAGGCAATACCTGTTACATGAACAGTGCTTTGCAATGTTTAAGCCATACTGTACCGTTGGCCGATTATTTTCTAAATTGTGATTGGCGTGAAGAAATCAACAGGGACAATCCATTGGGCACAAAAGGTGTTTTGGCCACGACCTATGCTGATTTATTAGACAACCTCTGGCGTGGTGAAAAAGCAATCTTTTCACCTAAAAAATTTAAAAAAAAATTAGGGCAATACAACGAACAATTTCAAGGATACGATCAACACGACAGTCAAGAATTGATTACGTTTTTATTGGATGGTTTGCACGAAGATCTCAACCGTGTCAGTAAAAAACCATACGTGGAAGATCCAGATGGTGACGGTCGACCTGAAGAAATTGTAGCAGCCGAATCTTGGAAAGGGTATTTATTACGAAACAAAAGTATAGTTGTTGATTTGTTTCAAGGACAATTGAGATCGACGTTGACGTGCTGTGAATGCAATTTCAAACGTGTTAAGTTTGACCCGTTCATGTATTTATCTTTGCCGATTCCCTCTGGAAACAAACCATTTGACTTGGATGATTGTGTCAATGAATTTTCAAAAGAAGAAGAATTAAACGGTGATGCACAATGGTACTGTCCCAAATGTAAAACACATGTGGATGCCAGAAAAAAATTTGACGTGTGGAAAGTGCCCCCTGTTTTAATTGTACAATTGAAACGATTTACCTATGGCAAAAGTGGCCGACCCAAGAAAAAAAATACTTTTGTACAATACCCGACCGAAGCTTGGAACATCAAACGCCATGTGAAATCACCTCAAAGAGAACCACCGATCTATGATTTGTTTGCGATTTCCAACCACCATGGTGGTTTTGGTAGTGGGCATTATACCGCGTATGCAAAGGGACGAAACCATGGCGGTCGAAACGGCGGCGACGTCACGTGGCATCATTTCAACGATAGTCAATTCAATGCCATTGATGATCCGTCCGAAGTACAGACACCGGATGCATATGTTTTGTTTTACAATAAAATGACAACTGTAAGAAGAAACGGTGATATCAAATACAGTCGGCAATCGATTTCGTTGCCTCATTTATGGCCACATTTGCAACAAATGGATGCGGAGGAGGATGAAGAGGAGGTGGATGAAACTAAAACGAATGGTAAAAGTAGGGATTTGAAACACATTGGCAGTACAGCACCCAATCGAATGACTCCACAAAAAGTCAATGTTGGTTTACGAAGTCGGTCGGTGGACTGGACAGAGCACACTACCACAGACAAACAGGGCAACGAAAGGAAATATTACCACAGTGCTTCGACTGGTGTAACGACTTGGTCAAAACCTCTGGAGTTTGCATAGTTGCGTGGGGTATTCAAGGTGGTACTGTAGTGGTCACATGTGCTGTACATGTGTGTGGTACACACTCACTGTGTACATGTGTGTACGCACACACACAAAAAAAACACTGAGAGATACAATTAATTAAACATGACATGATGTATGTGTACATGTATGTGTATGTACAAATAAATAAATAAATGTACATCACATACATATATATATATATTTATATACATGTATGTATGAATGTACACAATTACATGACATGTATGTAGTAGACGTGTAACGTTACTAGTACCCGGGTAACGAGGCTGTAAAATATAAAATTGTGGACCCCCAGTCTTTATAAATTTCTATTCTCCTACTCCTACCATTCAAGGTACGAATCGTACGTGTGTACTACGTACACACACGATTCATCGTACACGTATCACTCATGACATACATGTCCTGAGACATAAGTACTCACAACTCCTTCCTCTTTTTCTTCTTTTTTGTTCTTTTCTTTCTCTTTTGATTGTGATTGTGGTAACTGTTGTAATTGAATATTGATGTCTTTTCACTTTCGATTTGTACACGTTTGTTATTTCTCTGTTGGATTTTTTTTTCTTTGAATTTTTGCAATATAATTTTTTGATCGTTTTCACCAACAACATTGCAACCCGCGTGCCATATATTCACATTCGGTTCGTCGTTGTTGCCATCGATCAAATGATCAAACATAAGAGCAGTACCAGCAACGGGTTTAATTGTGACACCTTTTAAAGAAGAAAAATAAAGGACATTAAAAAAGGTCAAGATCTGTTAGAAACATTCCTCTTGGTATCTTGGTACAGTATCAGGCACAGAAATCCAATTGCTTACCAATCTGACCCATGCAACTGGCTTCAATCAAGTCCATGTATTTATGTTTTGAATCCAATGGAAATGTTACTTGCCGGTTCCAATTGTTGTCTTCGTTGGTCAATTGTTTTGTCAATTGTTTTTTAAAATTGCCCATTTTGACATCCATGATCCCTGCTTTGTTCAACGGTACACTCAATGGGAAAATAGTTTTACCACTGCCGTCCAAAACAGTGGTCAAATAAATCAACACTGTTTTGTGACGCCATGGACGGGTGTCTGTATCGTGGTGAAGGCCAAACGGTGGGTAATTACCCTCACGTATTGCGGTCCCATGAGAGGTTATGTTGGCCAAATGCAACATGTCTTCATTCACATGTATTGGAATGTTTGTTGCGGTCGCTATTCTTTGTTCTATGTTTTGTATGATGGACGAGTGTTGTATTTTTTGATTCCATCTTGATTGCGTAGGTACCTGGTAATGTATCCCACCCGTTGGTGACTCTTGCCAATCGTTTTGGTCTTTCATCAAATCCAAGACTTGATCAATTTCATCGGAAGACAAGAAATGTTCACATATTTCAATGTTGCCGTCTTCGTCCAAAGGTACAAATTCTTCCAAGTGTTGCTCTGCTGGAAAAGGCAAGGGTGGTGGTACACGTGAAGGTACAATCACATACCGATGATAAAATAATCCAACCATGACACAGACGAGAACAACCAACACTGAATCAATCACTCGTATTGTACTGACCAACTGAGTTTTTGTGTATTTCTTCTTTTCTGTTGGTGATGGTGCCGCCACCATGTTAAACGACGATGTGTGGTGTGTTCAAAAGACGGTGGGCGAGATCTTATTCTGATGCAATCAAGAGAAGATGATCAGGTATTGAAGTGAGACGGTAATCGTGACTTTTTTGGATCCACTGTGACGTCTTTGGGTCGAAGAGTTTGAAATTTGTGATGCGGGTGGTGACGTCGGAATCGTTGTAAGTGGGTTCAACGTTTAAATTGACACAGATGTTGCGCAGAAATTCACCAAACAAAATGGGCAAAGTGTCAAATCGAACTGGAGTGGTGGACGCAGTGTCGTACTGCTTGTCGGGGTCAAAGTCGGCCTGTGCAACAAGGGAGATCAGGACCATGCAACCACCTTGATCTTTGCTCAGTCCGCGGCAAGAACCTACTTGGGACGTGAAAAAAAGCGCGATTGTTTCGAGACGGCCAGGCTAGTGAAATGAAATACACACCACCACCCTCTTTAATATTGTCTTTTTTTTGAGGGAGAAAAAGGCCCAAGCTTCGCGAAGCCCGCAGCGAAGACACACCTGAAGCCCCCAATTGTTGGAAAAGTGGTTAAAAGTAAAAGATGTCCAACATTTTAATATCACCACTCGGCCACGGTCTGTTGATGCCCTTTTTATCCGATACCAATTCCATTGCCATTGCTTTGCACATGATAAGCGACTGTGCCACCTTCACCAATAAATTTCCCAATGCTGCGACCTTGGACAAAATATACACCCTTTCCATGACTACCCCAGAAACAGAAGTCATCGCACAAATCTATCAAATGTTCACAAGGTTGGCATCCTCGACCAAAGCGCGTCACTTGTTAAGAAGTGGCATGTC
>Ga0115007_10002511_pt1 | contig 11270 bp, 7 predicted proteins | sample ArcOceMetagenome_2_FD_87166 | JGI IMG/M metagenome (GOLD analysis project Ga0115007, IMG submission 87166) | Marine eukaryotic phytoplankton communities from Arctic Ocean - Arctic Ocean ARC135M Metagenome | ecosystem: Environmental > Aquatic > Marine > Oceanic | place: Arctic Ocean | collected...
ACTATTATACCCCTCAATCCGATAGTTAGGACCATCGGGGTTATCAAGTGTGTCACCATCTATAAAACGATAGTTAGTTCCAGCTAACGTATTAGGTTTGTAAGCCATGAGTCTTTCACGTAATCCCATTTGAATCTCCTTGTGATTAGTCTTTAGGGGATAGTCCTTCTAGCACATAGAGCATAAACCCACTCTTGTGACTATGGTCTGGACCTTCGACACCCCTTTTATTATACTCCCTTTTCTCTTCTTCACCCAATGCAACCCATTCCTTATAGATGTCATCTTGCATTAAGAAAGAAGAAAACTGAGTATCATTAAGAATCTCAATACCACTATTATTACCAACGCGTTTCACAGTCTCAAAGAAAGACCTAACATTGGCAGTAGGTACAGGTGTCTTTTTATCTGCCAGCATAAACACTGTAGCATTACCTGTCTTAGATTCAATCCAAGCTCTTTGAAAATAACCATCAATAGATGCTTGACTAAGACCTTTTACTTTTTTATTTTTAAGATCAGCAACCATTTCATCATAAACATTTCCTACAATTCCAGTCATTGCTTGCTCAGTAACACCATTGTCAATCATATATTTTGCAGCTGCATCTCCAAAAGCGGAAGGTCCAATCTGAACAAGTTTTGTTCGTTCGTTTATATTTTCCCCTGAAGTACGATTAGCATCAAGTTCTTCAAACTCTTTAACACTTTTAGTAAACCGATCAGATAAACCTATCATGTATGTAGCGTTTTCAGGAGTTCCTTTAGCATACCTAGCATCTGTAGTGCTTAAATTATAATCAACTGGAGTTTTACCATCGGGCATAACCCAAACCATACTATTAGTTGTAGGGTTTTTCATTTTCATAGCTGTGTACTTTCGTCCAGACCTAGTGTCAAACCTTTCTTCAACAATACCCATGTTAACTAGAGGCACAGACTTTAAAGCCAATATACTTGGATCCATACTCTTTTTATACAATGCTAAAGTTTCTTTTGTATACTTACCAGACATTGCAACCTTCTGATATGTGTTTTCTTTAGCATCTGTTCTGTTAATGTATTGCTTACCTGCAAATGCAAGAGCTTGATTACCATTTAATCCAGTCATACGAGCACCTAAATACAACACAGCAGCACGTTTGAGTTCTTTAGAATCAAATATATCCCCAAAGAACGACTTTAAGGTAGCCTCAGCTTCTGGTATTTCTTTTGGATCAGGTTTAGGTAAGTTGTCAGGACCAGGATCAGATTTATTACTTCCTTGTACATCATCTAACTGTTGTAGTTGTGCAGTTAAACTTTGAACCATTTGTTTATTAGCTAATTTATTACTAGGAGAAACTTTAGCAGGGGGTAGAGTTGAACTCCCAGTTATTTCTGCTACTCCAGTTATTTCTGCTACTAAAGCATCTAAAGAAGTTACCTTTTTAGTTAAAGCTGTTATAGCTTCTGGAGATAAATTTGAATTAGTCCTTGATAGGATAGCTTGAATCTCTGCTTTTTCCTTTTCAACATTTGCAATATGTTTAGTAGCTAGTTGATCAAAAGAAACATTTGCCCTATCTGCAGACTCTTGTATCTGAGAAACAATAGGAGACATATTTTTCCTACGTATTTTATCAATCTCATTATCTTCCATGTTTTTCTTAGTAACTTGTAAAGCATCTGTTTGATCTTTAATCTGTGCATCTAAAGATATAATTTCATTTACATCTGTAGAATTAGATTGTTTATTCTTTAAATAATTTATATTACTTTCAGCTTCTGCAGTTAAAAACTTTGTTTGAACATCTTGTATAAGTTGATCAGTGTTTATTGGAGCTGCTTTAGGTTCAGGAATTTTATTAATTTCCATCATTCTTTTAGAATCTTTAAGTGATTCAGGTAAATTATCTGTGTAATTAGACAAATCATTCTTAACAGTGTTAAGTAAACTACTTCCAACACGTTTAGCATAAGGGACAACATCACCCATAAAAGTAGGAGGAGGAGAATTACGCAACCCATCATCAAGCCTTGGTGTAGGAATATTAGGTGGGTTAATAGGGACATTCATAGCAGGTGCTTCATTTAATAAGGCATCAACCCCTGCTTCATCTCTTGCTATTTCTTCTTCTTGAGTTGGTGCATCATTAACATAATTAAGTGGACCTCCAAATAATTCATTATCAGATGCTTGTTGTCTATAACTCGGATCACCCATCTTCCTTGTTTCTAAGTCGTATGTCATAGGCACTTGATTATTTGGAACACCACGTTGTTGTTTTTGATACTCCATAAATTTCTGCATTTGAACTTGTCTTTTAATAGCATCTTCCTTTGCTGCTGCCTGAGAGGATTTACGTAGTAGGTCTTCGTCTTTTAAGATTGAATTATCTCCAAACATATTAAGAACATAGTCTCCAAGATTTAATTTTTGAACACCACCACATTCACAAACAGACTTCTTACCACAGTCACAAACTTTAGCGCCCATGTTAGCCCCCATCATTTCTTCTTCTTCAGCATAGTTTGTACTAAATTTATTACCATTATATTTAAAAACTTGACCAGCTCCCATTTCTTCACGGGCCTTTTTAAAAGCTTCGTTAAAAGGAATAGGACCAGAGTTCCCACGATTAAGGGAAGGAGAGGAATTGGGGGCGGCAATATCAGGAGAGGGATTGGCAAATATTGGAGGTGCCTCCCTCATAGCAGGTACAAAAGATGGATCCTTTTCAACGTTACTAGATAACATTGTATTGGGAACATTAGCCACTGCAGGGTTAGACTGTGGTATTAGCATAGCAGATCCTGGATTGTTAAATGTTTCAGCTTGATCTAAGAAATCTTGAGGAGTCATCTCTCCATATCCAGGAGCTAATACATCAGAAGACCTTTCTGGAGTTTGATCTAAAAATATATTTGCTAAATGAGTAGATCTTGTTGGAGTTTCAGTGTGCCATTTACTATCCTTAGCTTGCTTTGCAGCTTCAGTAAAATCATTAGCCTCTACAGCATCTTTCATTTTTACAAATTTAGCTTGACCAGCTGCTCCTAATTGAAATGACATATTTGTCAATCCATCTTGAACTGTTTTAGGTAACTGCGACCAATTATCAAAGTTGTTCTGAGCACCTTTTTCTGCAGTTGCTAAATCAGAAACTAATAACTCATCTAATTCTGTTTCCGAATAAGGTTTGTGCTTTGTCTTTTCATCCTTACCATCCCACATAAATTTCTTGTAGCTGTCTGGGAGTAAATGTCCGTATCCAATAGTAGGGTTTCCAAAACCATCATCATACACGTAGTCTCGATACCCTTCATGTTGTTTAATTGTAGACATTAAAGGAACTCTTACAACCTTATCACGCTCTGAAACTGAACCACCACCTAAATTTAAATACTTAGGAGGGATTGAGCTTCCCATATTAGCAGACACCATATTGTTTTTCATTGCACGTTTTTGTAAACCTGCATTGTTCATTGATTCTATCACTGGCCCATACATCTGAGAGGCTTCTTTGTTTACAACAAATTCTCCTGGAGTTAGCATCGCAGGGACAGTATCTCGATTTGTAGGATCTGTTCTATCGATCATATCATTCTCCTAATTATAAAAACATTGAAAGTAGTGTACCTATTCCAGGAATTGCAGAAACCCCTGCTTTTAATGCTGCACTTTCTAAACCATTACCTAAAGCTTTACCAGCTAACTGATTAGTTATTTGACTAAGTGGGCCTCTATTCTGACTAACTTGAGCGTTCATCATGTTACGTTGACGTAATTGTTCTTCATCAATACGAGACTGTGCAAGACTAACACCACTAGGGTTAACTCTTGATCCAGCATTGTAACCTATAGGTCCACCACCATTGTAACCATACCCATAATCATATTCTATGGTTTGATCTCCTGAGTCATAGTCATCTTGATATTCTTTTGCAATCCTTTCTGCATCTCTTTTAGCATAATTCTCATCTGACTTATCAGTACCTGCAGTATAGGTAGAAATAGGGGCAGATATTGCCTCAACTACTGTACCTGCAACACCATTACCTTCTAAAAGATTGTTTAAACTGCTTGTTACATTACCATAGATATCAGATAAAACATTAGTAGAGTCATCTTGAAAATAACTACCACCAACATTCCTGATACCTGCAGCCATCATACTGTTAGCCGCTAAACGAGATTGATCTTCTACAGATAGACCTGCACCTGTAAAGTCAGTGGCCTTTAGATCTCCGTAAGTTTTAGAAACAGTATTACCATCTTTATCTTTCCAAGTAGCTATTTTGTTTTCGTAGGTATCTTTAACCCCTTGATTAAATGCTGGATTATCTTCTATATTTGCATAATCACTATTTGAAAAATCATTGTAAGCTTTATCTATAGCAGCATGAGCAACATCTTTATGACCACCATAGGTAGTGTAGTTACCTAAACTTCCACCAGCCATGTTTGCACTCTGAGCTGTTCTATCAGCATCATTTAAAATTTGAGATTGATCAGCAGATGATACAGAACTTTCATCAAGAGCTTCTCTTAACGCCTGTCTTTCTTTAGCTGCTTCAAGATACAAAGCACCTTGTTGAACTGCATTTGGGTCATACGATAAAGTCCCAGAGAGAGGGGCTGTTAAATAACTAGATATAGCAGAAGCTGCATTACCACCAGCGGGTAACCCTGTAACTGTTTTAGGGGTACCTTCGTTGTAGTATTTAACTTTACCACCCATTTTGTACCCTTGTATGATACGATCCATTACTTTCCCCCACCTGATGATACAGTTTTCTGACCTAACGCTGGAGAGCCATAGAGTCCAAACATCCTTTGTATTCCCTGATAAGCTGAGTCACCTTCATTTTGTTTCTGTTGTTGAAGAGCAGAACCTACTTGTCCAAGTGCATTGGCACCATATCCAAATTGATTCTGAAGACCAGCACCAGCACCAAGGACTCCCCCAGCACCTGTCATAGCAGCCTGTCTACGATTAGCTAGTTCAGCTGCAGCCATATCACCACCTACTTTCATAGCACCTTGAGTAGTAGCAGCTTGCGCTCTAGCACCACCCAAATTACCTGTACGTGAATATTGACCTTTTTGTCCCCCTACAAAGTCATTCATTGCAGTTCCAATAGAATCAGACATAGCTTGAGTTTGTTGACCTAATGCACCAGAGCCAAATAGACCTTCACCAGAGGCAGCATCACGATACGCTTGAGTAGCTCCATAACTATCAGCAGCTATCTGATCATACACACCACCCGTTCCACCTAGTTCTTTTTGTTTTTCTAAAGAACTTATCTGTTCAGGGTTTAGCCCCTCAACATGATTCATTCCACCTACTTCGTACACATCTTGAGCTGCACCTAGACTTTTTTCCACATAAGGTTGCGCCCAATCTGGTAGTCCACTTGTTGTTGTTCCTGAATTTCCACCACCACCTGCCATTATTAAACCTCCTTTATGAGCGTTACAAACGGCTCACAATATCCATATTTTTTAAGGGTCTTAACCCATCCTTTACGTCCATAGACTACAGTTCTTTTGCAGTTAGTGGCTCGTGCGAATTCTTCCAGTGTCTTTAACAACTCTGGCCCATGAGAGAACCAATCTGGAGATGTACAGGCAACTATAGCTAACTGCTTGTTACCTTCTATTTCTTCATAGCGAGTTATACAAACTTCACCTTTATCCCTAACCCAACATTGTGCTACAGATCCTAAACATTGTAGTAATAATCCGTGGCTAGTTACCACATTACTCCCATGTTTTAATGCTTGTTCTACAAGAGGTTTTATTTCAAACCACTGTTCAGCTAGTTCAGGGCCACTTAGTATTTTCATTAAACAATTCCTTATTCTGGAGGCGTAGGCCATGTTACATTTTGTAAATCAATACCATCTGTGATATCACGTAAGGCTTGCCTGTATGTAGCCCATTCAGAAGTGTTAGCTGGAGAGTCTGGGACTTGTGTCCAATCAGATTCTTTTAATAATCTAGTCCGTTCACTCCTCACATCCCTTAATAAAATCCTATCAGGTAGTACTACTTCTGGAAAATCTTCAGTTATAACTTCACCATTTACAAGAGTGCATATTTTAGAAAATATATCTGGATAAGGATCAACAGTAGATGCATCTATGTAAGTCATATCATCATCGGGTAAAACGCTTACAGTACATTCTTGATAAAGAGTACCATCTGGATTAAATGCAAGATATTTTTCCATTACTTAACCACCGAGTGAATTGAAAAATAAGACCTATATCTATATATATTCATTGCTATTTGCGCTCCTGTAGATTTATTTTGTGCAAACGACTGTGCTTGAAGAATTACTGTAACATTCCCTGTAACATTGGGAGTAAATATATCTTCAAGCATAACATAGTTTGATCCATTTTTATAATAACCAGTTTCTCTAGAATAAACATTTTCACGAATTTGAGGATAAGTCCAAAGATGAGTTAATTTTATATTTAAACGAACAGTAAACATTTCTGATCCATCACTAGCCAAAGAGTTATAAAGGTCTTCTCTATAAAGAATACCAGCAGAAACTCTTATGGGAACACCACTTACAACAGGTAGGGTTAAACTATGCATACTACTGTAGTGTGAAGCTTGGTTCATAGTTAATGCACCACCAATAGCAACAGCTTGATCTGATACAGCAAAATCAGCTATTTTAAGTCTGCTTACAGCTAAGTTTGTTATCTCTGCGTTAGTTACGTTGAGAGATCCAGCAGTTATATTACCACCATCAATAGAGGTAATTGTAGATCCGTCAAGAGCAAAGTCACCACTGTTAAATGTTACAAGTCCTGAGAATGAAATACTCTTTGCTGGTGTAGATCCAGTCTCAGTGTACCCTGTAGATGAGTGATCTAATGATGTATCAACAAAGAAAAGATCCGAAAACCAAACATTAGTTGTTGATGTAGCAACTTGCAATGGTGGTGTTATAGACCATCCTGAAGTAATTCCAGACAGTGCTCCTGTTCCCCAAGTTAAGAAAGCAGAGGGTGCAGAGGGTGCGCTAACCCCAGCACGATATAATCTTCGTGTGGCAAACCTAGGTCCAGCTGCCCCTGTCCCACCTGTCCCACCCGTAGCGCCAGCGGCACCATCATAACCTGACGCTCTATAAACACTCCACCCTGTAGTTGTAAAACTACCAGAAGATTGAGTTTGAGTCAACACTGCAGTAGCTATCCACAAGCCCTCACCTGACCCTATAGTAGGAACAGCAGTAGTCCACGTTCCTATATTTGCAGGTGCTCCTGTAGAAGCTGTAAATCCTTGAGAAGTTGTTGGAGTCGTTGGAGCATTTACACTAGAGTCATAAAGAAATAATGTTTTAGTTGTATCTCCATCATCACCTACAACCCCTGTTGGTCCAGCTATGGCTTTTGACAATGTTCGTGTAATTGTTCTTGTATAGGTTTGCTGATTAGTTCTTTTACCACTTATCGTAAATGTTTGAGTAGCTGTTGCCCCTGAGAAATTAACTAACGTTCCGATAGTTGCATGGTTTCCAGAGTCTGTTTCTGAACCTGCACTTACCCCACTGGTTGCTTGAGTCAATACCCATCTCCCAGGAGCAATGTAAGTACTTTGATTTGGTATGAATTGAAAGAAGTTTTGTTCTGATGAACCATCAAATACTCTTATTGTACAACCTGTGTCTGAGTTATCTGTAACAGTACCGTTATTATCTGCAGGTACAGAAACTGTTGGGCTAGATATGACAACATCAATTTGATTAAGTCCAGTTGCACCAGACCCACTAAATGATAACACCGCAGGTGTATCCCAAGTATTAGCATCTGTAATAGTTCCTGTAGTAGTAGACACATATCTTGAAGTTACCCATAAATAATTACCTGATGCTAAAGCGGGGATAGAATCAAGCCAACTATTGTTAGCTGAAATAGAAGTGTTATCTAAATCTGAAATATCAAATGTACAAGTTGTTGGGTTTGAAGGTGAAGTAGAACTTGTAGTTCTTTGATAAAGACGCAATAGCGTATTACCGTTACCACCAGAGGATGAGCTTGCACCCCCACTTCCCAAAGCTCCACTTGCAATAGCTGGGAGAATAACTGTGTTTAACTCGTTGGCTAACTTAAATGTCCAAGCATCTAGAACAGCATCCCCCGTAATAGGTGGACTAAGTATCATTATCGGGTTCCCCCTTTACTCAATTCTATTTGAAATCCTGTGAGATCCCAATCAAGAGAAACTTCTCCAGATTGAGTTGTTAATTTATAATTTAAAAACCTACCACTGAACCTAACCTCTGCTTTATAATCTGTAGTTGTGTCAAAGTTTATCGGAGTGTTAGCTGAAAAGTTTGCAGCCTCACCAACTTTACTTGTACCATCAAAAGATATAGTAGCTTTAGATGCACCATCAAAAAGCAACACCATTGCTGAAACATCCTCAGTATCAAACTCATCTGTAACAGGAAGCCGTAGTCTTTCTACATATGCATTAGGTAAAAACGATGTACCACTCACGCCTACAAGTTTAGTTGGTGCAGAATAAATCAAGTCTCCCCTTGAGGATGTAACTGAGTTAGACCCTGTAGGTAAGTCTCGTTTAGTCCACACATTATTCCTATAGTGGAATACGTATATAGTTGAACTAGACCAGAACCAAACCTCATCATGTTTGTTAAACCTAACACTTTTTATTACAGCGTTAGACCTAAAGAAATCCCTTACTCTACCATCTGCAATAGATGTTATAGATCCTGGATTTCCTGAGAACACGTAGCAATCATTACTTCCGTATACTAAATGTTTACCATCAACTTCTATCACACCATCAATGTTGTTAACTCCATAGTTATCTGTAATTGGGGATACTTGGAATGGTATTGCGGTTGAGTTAGTTAACTGTATAGAGTGTATAGATGAGTCTGTATATACATAGAGAACTCCTTGGAGTTCTGCCATGTCTGTAATAGTTCCTGTAGAAGCTAGTGTAACCTCATCGGCAGTGTTGGCACCATTCTTAAAAGGGTTCCAGTTCTCAGGTATAATTCCTGGGGCAGCTACATCAGATGTTCTGATGGTGCCTGTTAGGGTACGCCCTCCTGTTTCTTTAAGGTTACCTGCAACTAGTAAGTTCCCATAAGATCTAAGAACTCCACAAGTCACTGCAGTAATTGGTGCAGTAGTTATAAATACTTTGTATACAGTTCCACCTGTAGATGTGTCAGGTGTAAATGTGAATTTATTATTACTGTAATCTATAGTTGATATTGTACCAATACCTAACAACGTCCCATCTGGAGACATTGTACCTGAAGCATTTATTGTAATTGTCTCTGTCTTTATAGGGCTTCCTAAATCACGAGGCAATGCTGTGACTTTTACAGAAATAGTATTAGATCCTGTTGGAGCTACTAAGAGAGAGTTAGATACTTCTATACCGCCAGTAGAACCATCGTGTTCAAACGATGTAAGTTCTTGATCTACTGCATATGAATCCCATCCTGGAAGTTGAGTGACAGTTGTGATATCATCTTGTAAAAATACAGGTGTAGAGTTACCATTGTTTAATATGATATGATAACCACCATTAAATAATGTATGCTGCCATGCACCACCTGTTACGTTTCCAACAGGGTAGTTACCACCAACACCACTAACTAAGTTAAAAGAACTATCATACACAGAAAAGCTACAGGTAGTATTATTATCTGTAACCACTACATACCTATCTCCAACTGTTGAAGGCCAGTAGGCAACATACACTACATTTGATAGTCCTGTTTTCTTATCTACATCTGAGGGAAATCTTTTTATTGAACTACTGCCAAATCTAACATTATGAACATTAGAGAAAACATTAGGTGGTAGCGACACTGCTGGAGCATCTTGTACAAGACCTGCTTTAGCTAAGTCTGTAACTGGTATAATCTGTTGTGGCATCGCTACCTCCTATATTAGTCTAACATTTCACGAGCATTCGCGCTGCCCAGTATTCGGGTCAAAAAAACACGCCTCTGCTTTCGGATCACTCTCCTCTGTAGGCATTTCAGCCTCGCTCGTTGACGCCTCTTCTTCTTCCACGGCCTCATTGAGGATTCCGTACCTCCGACCTGAGAGCCTAAATGTTGTACAGCCCTTGGCCCCTTCTTTCCATGCCGTTTCGTAAACACGTTTGAAATCATCATAGTTAACATCATCCCCCACGTTACAGGTTTTAGAGCAAGCACTATCAATGTAATGCTGTGCTAAAGTTAATACAGCTAAGTGTTCGTGAACTGAAATGTCATCTGCCTTTCGTCCTGAGACTCCTCTGGCGTAAGCATAGTCCTCAACATTTTCGTAACGTGGCCCGTCAAAAGTCTGGATGGTGCGCTGATACGAATGTGAAAAGACTGGTTCAATTCCTCCACTGACATTATCTGCCACGAGAGAGATGGTTCCCGTAGGTGCGATTGATGTGAGGTGCGAATTTCGAATACCATGCTTTCTAATCTCCTTCTGTACAAATGAGGGTAGAGTACGTATGAAGTTACCCTTAAGGTACTCTTCACGATAGAGTGGGAATGCCCCTTTCTCTTCTGCAAGTTTAGCTGATGCGTAATAAGTGTTGTCTCTTAGACAAGCAAACACTTTCTCCATCCACCTTAAGAACGGCTTAGATCCATATTCAAACCCTAGCATTTCACCAGCATTTGCAAGACCTGTAATTCCTAATCCCATCCTACGTTTATTCTTAGCCTCATCTTCTTGCTCTCGTAATGGATAGATAGTCCTATCAACTACGTTATCTTGAGCGCGTACTACGTGTGGGATATCTTCTTTAAACTGTTCAAAATCAAATGTGTATTCACTAGCATCACCTGTTAGATACTTTGTTAGATTGAATGACCCTAAGAGACAAGCACCGTAAGGTGGTAATGGCTGCTCTCCGCATGGGTTAGTAGCACTAATGTCTTCACAGTAATATAGGTTATTCATTTCTTTAATTCGGTCAATAAACAAAACTCCAGGTTCTGCCCAATCCCATGTAGACTCCATTGCTAAATTCCATATCTCTTTAGCAGATACTGTTTCATGTACAATCCCATCAAAGATAAGATCAAAGCTATCATCTTCTTTAGACAACGCTTCCATAAACTTATCTGTAATTCCTAGAGATATGTTAAAACCAGTAAGCTTATCAGAGTTACGTTTAGCAGTAATGAAATCAACAACGTCTGGGTGGTCAATACGCAAGACACCCATTTGAGCACCACGCCTGTGACCACTGCTAC
>Ga0115007_10002512_pt1 | contig 11269 bp, 2 predicted proteins | sample ArcOceMetagenome_2_FD_87166 | JGI IMG/M metagenome (GOLD analysis project Ga0115007, IMG submission 87166) | Marine eukaryotic phytoplankton communities from Arctic Ocean - Arctic Ocean ARC135M Metagenome | ecosystem: Environmental > Aquatic > Marine > Oceanic | place: Arctic Ocean | collected...
AGAAAAAGTACTAGCACTTGTTGCAAGAGCTTCATAATCTAAATTTGCGGCATTTTCAACTATTACTTTACCACTGCCACTAATGGAAAAAATACCGTCAATCGGTGAAGATGAGATAGACAGGCGTAACGTCGTGTCTGCATCGAGATCCATTGCACTAATAGTACCAAGCATTGTACCTTCTCTCGTCGATTCTGAAATAGACGAAGGCAAATTTGAGAGACTTGATGTGGAGATGACAGGTGCTTCATTGATATCTACCAGCACTACACGCACAACACATGATACTTGAAGACCCACAGAATCAGTGATTTGAACGCTCACGTCAAAATATGATGAACGTTCAAAATCAAGATAGGGTGCTGCTGTCAAAGAAGTTGTTGTCAACTGACCAGAGTTACTGTCAATCGTAAAAGGAATTGCTTCTGTGTTAAGAATTTCATAAACCATGGGTCGTTGTTCCGGGTCGTTGGCTGTAACAGCACCGCCAACTGGAGCAGTGGCAGAATTTTCTTTTATGGTACGTGTTATGATACTATCAATTGTTGGTGATTCGTTCACATCTTGAACAACCACGATAATTGCAGCGGACGCAAACAAAGGTTGGTGATAATCGTCAAAAAAGAAAACATTTAATTCATACGATTGAATCTCTTCGAAATCGATCGTCGTGTTCAAAGCCCCCAAGTCGCCCACCATAATGTTTGTAGAGTGCACCGTGCCATCAACACTCGCTACTTGAGTATTGTTCATATAACGATCTTCCACCACAAATATTTTTTGCGCAATGCTTGGCGAAGCACCTGTTATGTTGCAAGCCAATGTTTGTAAACTGTCTTGATCAGCTACTGAAATTGTTCCAATAGCAGTGTAGGAATTCGTATTTTCAGGAACAGTTATAATTTGATCTACAGCAACAGGAGCATTGTTGTTGAATGTCACTTGCACATTGATGGTCACAGTTTTAAGGTATCCTCCACTGTCGGTACAAATAACGACAAGTTCAAAACGATCTGTATTTGCAATTGCGGTGACCGCATTGACGATAGACGGTACAAATAAAGTAAATCGAGATTCATCCACAGCGAATGGAATGGCATCCAATGCCATTCCAGTATACGATGGATTGGAAGCACTGCATCCGGATGTACACTTTTTCCAACTGATGATAGTCAAATCATGTTCGTCATCTGCATCCGGGTCATTTGGTGTGATTGCAGTGCCTACTGTAGCTTGATTAGTACCACCTCGCACCCAAAAAGACAGCTCTTCTGTCGTAGGGAGAGGCGGTTCATTGACATCGGTCACGTATATTATTGCTACTGCATTCGATGTCGATCCGGCAGCATCAGTGACAACTAACCCCAACGTAAAATTGTTTTGAGCTTCATGATCTAAATCCACGTTGTTTTTAGCAACAATGACAGCAACAGAGTCACCGTCAATAGTTCTTGAACTCACTTCAAACATTGAAGCTGCTGTTGGTGTTTCACTTGCATCGACAGAATACACAAGAATTTGATTTAAATCATCGTCAAAGGCTTGTATTATGTCAGAGTCCGATTCGGCTGCAATCCCGCCAATGCTGTTTTCAGGTATATAAAAAACATATAGGCTGCTTGAGAATTGTGGTGGTTGATTAATGTCATTAATAACAACTGTAACAACAGCTTGTGCTGTTAAACCAGCACTGTCGATTGTCTGAATGGACAATGAATGCGTTGGTGCATCGTTGAAAGATATTTCTTTCGTTGTCACAATGTTTCCGCTACGCGTAATTTTAAACACAGGTTGTTTAGTGCCAATGTTTTTGCCACCGCTCACAATCGCAAACCGACTGAATGCCCATTTTGCTGTACTTGTTGATTGTGCATTGATTGTACTGTGTACGCTTACTTGCAAAGCTGCACCTTGTTTCAATTGTTCCCTTGCCTTAGAACACCAGTGGCTTTTCTTGGCGTAGCCGGTTTTCCCCCATTTCAATTGATGTTCTGACCCACAAGAAAGAGATGTGGATCCGTAGGTTGCAGCTTCAACACGTAGTGCGGCATCACATGACCCCCACATACAGTGTTTATTGTTTGTAGAAAAACATTCGACGTCACCGTACTCATTGATACGGACCGGTACATTGACACCACTTACGCATTGCCATGGCGATTCAGTCGAAATTGGCACATTAAATTCAACATCTTGAAAACACCCTGCACTGCTGCCCAATTCTTGAAATTCATTCCATCCATTGCATGTTATTGCGCTGGATCTGCGTTTGGTCCAGTAAGATGTGTCATCTACGAAGATTTGACCTGTATCACTTGGCTCCCACATACCAATGGAATGGTACCGTACACTGACACGTACATTAGTGGCTCCACCCGGCACAAGTACAGTTGTGTTGACTTGTGCAACGTTTGAATCAAACCAACCATGAATTGTACCTTCGTTGGTCAACCAGTATGGTACAGCACTTAACACAGTGTCGTCACTCCATATGACAGATTCAGAGAGATCATACACCGAATTAGAGTCGCCGCCGTCGCTGCCAAAGACTTGACTAAAAACAAATGTGTCTCCAAAATCGTAATCGTACACAAAATGTGCAAGAACAGAGCTGGAGACCACAACTGTACCAATAGGTACGTGTTCGTCTATCGAAAAGGTCAAATAATCTGCGGACAACACATCGATCATTGGTTTTGGTGTTGTGAGTGGAGCGAATTGTGGCGGTTCGGGCATGTCTGTCACTAGGACAAAAAAGCTTTTTATCGAATGCAAATTTCCAATTCCGTTGTCGGTTGCTTTCACCGTAAGTTTAAATTTCGGCATCGTTTCAAAATCAACAACAGCAGCTTCTGTCAAAATAAGTTGGCCAGAAGTTTCATCCATATTGAACCAACTTGAGACGACTACACCTTCATCGCCGGCAATATTGCAATCTACCGTGGTTAATAAATTGTCGCACGCCAGTGCACTTACCAGAGTGAAAATTAAGGTTGAACCAACATCCACGTCAGTAACCATAGTATCCAAAGGTTGACCAATTGCAAGACCACTGGCGGAATTTTCATTAATTGTTTCTAAAACATTGCTCGTTGCATCGGTCCAAACGGGTGTTTCATTTACATCTATTGCCCGTATGGTGAGGTCCGCTTCAGTTGAAAGAACTGGAGTACCAGAATCCATTGCTTTGATCAGTAATTTAAATGTATTTTTGATGTCGCTTTCAAAGTCCAATACATTACTGTAATCTAAAACAACTTGGCCTGGAATCAAAGCATTGAATGAAAATATTTCTTGGTTGTTTATAATTGGTTGAAGGACAATGATGAAGCTTGCGGCATCATTTGTATCTTCATCGGTGACTGCAATTGCTTTGCCAATATTCCCCGCGGGTGTATCTTCGTCAATGTCAATGACATAGTTTCTGTCCAGAACGGGTGCGTCGTTTTCATTGGAAATCTCAATGTACACTGTTGTTGTCGTATACAAACCAAGTGGGGTCGCACCATCATCAATGACCTGAACTGTCAGTGTGTATAACGTACGGTCTTCATAGTTCAAAATTGATTCTGCTAGTCGAATTTGTCCTGAGCACGAATCAATTTCAAAAGCAGACAACGAAACAGTAGACGGCTCCACAATTAATATGGAATATTGAAGTGTTTGTCCCTCGTCAGGATCGATACCATTTACTGGTGTTCCAATTTTTGATGCAACTTGGGAGTGTTCACCAATCGTCCAGTTGTATATGTTCCCTTCAAATACTGGAGATTCATTCACGTCATTGATTGTAACAATTAAAGTGGTACTTGCAAAAAGACCACCCCTATCGGTTGCACGTACATGCAACACAAGCACTGGATTGATTTCATAATCTAACGTACCGTTGTTTGTCACAGCAATTCTTGCAGCTTGTGAAATATTAAAATGATGGACTCCCGATCCACCTGTGAACCTATAATTCAATGTATCGCCCTCGTCGGGATCGACCACTTGCAGTGCAGCCCCCACATAACTACCCGGTGGGGAATTTTCATCTATCTCGAGACCGGCGGAAGACATACCAAATATTGGTGCCTTTTGTTTGGACGTCGAGAAGAAATAAGAACATTAAAAAATTAGAAAATCAAGAAAAAAGTTACAAAAAAGTTAGCAATCTCGCAATCTCTGAACAACACAAAAAGGTCGTGCCTTCAACCACCACTAAGATTACAGTACCTCGTTTACATCCGAAACCATTATTAAAACACGACCATTTCTGAACAATCCAGACACGGAGTCAGCCACTCGTACAACCAATTCATGACGGGCCGTTGTTTCAAAATCAAGTGGTTGAACTCCAGAAGACAAAGCAATTGATCCGCCATTGCTATCAATTGTAAATAAACCATATGAATTTGATTGAAGTGAATAGACCATATGACCGGGCGCTGAACTGGCCAATATAGTACCAACTTCTGTTCCTTCTCTTGAGTTTTCTGGAACACTCGTGCAAGCAATGAAATCATCATTTATATCTGAAGGACACGAAGAAGGTTTTGATCTTGAAACAATTTTTTGGGGGGTTGTTGCACCAAGAAGGTTTTGAAGTGAAGGAACACTTTTGGGCGGTGAACATTTATATTGCACCAACAATCGTTTCAAGGTACCTCTGCAGGGGTCACCAAAAATGCTGTTAGCAGCACTGAGTGTGCATTTGTTCTTACCCACGCAATCTTTTTCTACAATGGTTTATGATTTACTGGCATGACATGATCCGGCGGAATACGAAGAACAAACAGTAGCCGTTCCAGTAGCCGTTCCATAACTGGCAAAGACTACCGAGGTGATTACACCATCGTTTGCGCACATAATTTCTGGTGCCTCTTTGTGTTCATCGGCAACTCCACAATACAACGTTGAGGTCTCCGTTGTTTCCAGATAGATTTGAAGATCACTAATGCCCATATATTCGTCGGAAGCCCTTTGGTTGATGGAAGTACGCACAACAAGAGTGAAATCGGGACCTGTATGATCGACTACAAAATTAACATGATCGTAGTAAGCTCCACCACGGCCACCAGACCAGGGATTGTAGACAGGGTGAGTCATGTGGACCCAAGGAGAACCCTGTGACCCACGATCATGATTTTGCCAATTTCTGTTTCCGGACCAATTTTCTTTTATCTCCGTGTCGACTGAGCTCGTTTGACGATACACAGCATTTCTCCATCCTGCACCAAGGCACGTGCCACAACCACCACCACTGCTGCGTCGACGTCTTCTACCCCAAGACCCCCTATTTGTTTGCGGGTTACATTCACTGTCACTTTTTTGACCATACTTGCCATATGATGTTCCACACCAACATTCACCATTGTTTTGCATTCCAAAGAAAGTGTATCCACGACATTTTGCACTGCAAGTTTTTTGATTATGATGATTACCCTGTTGTTTTTTTAGATCTCTGTTTTGTTTATCTTGGTAACAACCAATATACTTGTACGACGTTTTAACCGTACTCAATGCAGTGTTCGATGTTTGAATGGAAACCTGTTCATTGTCCCAACTTCCAATACTCCAAATTCGTGCTCTGACAGCGATGGCGGTGTGAGGCGGGAGCTGACGCCATTCTTTTGAAATCTCTTTTGTGGTGTCACTGGCGAACGGTCCATGCATTTGACGGCAAGAGGCATCTTGCCCATCACACGAAGTAATTGGAAGGCTGGATGTACCGTACGTCAGAGTTTTCAAAGCATTACTGTTTCCCAGTACACTTGATGCTCCTGACCCGTCCATCCAGCCTTCTGTCTTGACACTTCCATCCAGATTGTGATCATCGTAGTACAATTCCGACGTGACAGGAATTTCATCGCCAATTTGAATTGGGATCGCTGACCCAGTGCAGTCGAACAAAGCAGGAAATTGATTTCCAAAGACTACTGAAGCTGGTGTACCTTCGTACTTGTGGCGCGTAAGACCACAGTACGTGGTCGCGATGGAATCGATTGTTTGTACACCTTTGACATAAATAAAAGGATTGGATTGAGGTGGCGCCGCCGTTATTGCACTGGTTGAACTGGCGTATACTTCCACTTCACAGAGAGTCAAAATACCAGTAGTGGTCTTTTTAATCCAGACGTATCGCCCGTTAATGGTCGATGCACATTGAACTTCAATTGGATTTGTAGTTGAATATTTCACCTCACCACATTCAGTAGCTTCTGCAAGAACACTTGTCGTCCCAACATATATTTTTGTATTTGTAATTCGTTTGCTGCAACAATCTTTTCTGTTTGTAATTTTAACAGTACTCACATCAACCACCCGTTCCAAATCAACTCGCCACCACGGCCTTTTTTCGTGTCCTTCGGTGTGGGTACAAGATCCCGCACCATACTTTGAATTTGTGTTGCCATCAACACCTCTAGAAGCTTTGCCTCCATGACGGACGGAAGACTGTGTTGTTGGTCTTCCCAACGCCAAGTTTGAGGAGGAAGATACAACTTTATTCGAAGAAAAGGACATCTCATCTCCAACAGCGTTTGGTGCACACTCCCAGTACGCAGATGCGGAATCCTCGGAATCAGCAAGCTTTCCTACTACGCTGTAACGAAGATGGCATTGCGTGGTACCAATGGTGGTAGAGAATGTTGTACCCGTGGCAACAAGTGGATCTGATTTTCCTGAACAATCCCAGATGGCTAAATGACCAGTTGCTCCCACAGTTTTAAGAGGAATTCCAACTTGAGGTGTTGCGCGTAACCCACACATTTCCCCGTTGTTACCCTTTGTATACACGCGAACAGTGCGAGAAAATTTTGAACTTGTGGACTCGTCGCCTCGACGGTAAATAAGATTTTTATTTTTACCGTAAAAGGGACCAACAGCGTCGCATTGTCCTGGTACCGGTCCGTATTTTCCGTACGAATTGCCACACCAGCATTCGCCCTGTTCTTGCAAGCCAAAATATTTGAAACCACTGCAAGATTTGTCGCATGTAGTTTTCGTCGCCCCTTTGTCAAACTTTCTAGTAGCGGTGCATCGCAGGACTAATTGTTGCCCCCAGCCCCAACGACTGTCCTGGCGAACAACTGTGATAGTCCCTCCCGCGGGCTCTACTTCAACTTGAAATTGATCTCGCCAACTATCATGTTGTCGATTGACAGGTGTTTTTCTACAATCAAGTACGCCTTGTGACCTGATCGTTCTAGAATTTGTGGAACTTCTTCCTACAAATACATCACGGTAAATTGTACCACTTATGGACGGCATTGTTGGGAGATCTCGAAGTGGATCGGGGTCCAGACGTGGAGTAACCGCGGTTGATTTGTCGTAAAAACAACCCAGCAACGAAGTTGTTTTAGCCAATCCAGGTGCTGCACCTTCGAATTCGGGCGGTTCATTTACATCAATGACATTGATTCTAACAAAACTAAATGAACTTAACGATGGAGTGGCACCTACTCCTTCGTCCGTCAGTACCATTTGAATGCCATACGCTTCCCGTGCTTCATAGTCCAAAACAGGTTTTCTTATTCGTACAACACCCGACGTACGATCCACAGCAAATATACCCTCATCCTGTTCAGATTCAACCGGCAGACACACTCCGGCAAAATGTGTGTTTGAAAAGGATCCTCCGGTGACAGCATAGCGCAAAGGCGCTAGTGTTGCATTGATTACAGCAGACAATATAGTCGATTCAAAGGCACCTTTGTCCGGACCGGACCCTGCAGTCACTTTTCGAAGATCAGTATCGACACTTATCCAATACTCTCTATAAGCACTACCTGACACAATGTTTGATGGATTTGCTGCTGTGGCAAAAATTTCACATTGATCAACAGTTGGAATTGGAGAGGGTGTATATTTTTTACAATATCGAATTTCATGTTTGGTCCCAAAAATAATTTCAACAGCAGTTGAAGCTCGAGCAAGAAGTACATGCACAGAACCACTGGATTTCACCCGCACATGCGCCGTTGAAGAACGCTTGCCTTGGTACACCGGGGGCAATTGTTTGTACGCTTTAGTTCTCGTAGACGTCACTTCAAAACAATTTTCCCGGTGAATGGCATATTTTACGATTTGATTCTTGTCAGAATCTTTACCGGTGACGGTCCCAACAATGGCACCGGTTTTGGCATCTTCAGGGACATTGAACTCCTTTGACGCACCATTGGGTGGTTCATTTACATCCAAAACATGTATGTATATAAATGATGATGTGAACAAAGGCTTGACGTAAGGCAAGACTGGCATTGGGCTCCCAGAACTGTACATTGTACTCCCAGTACAGGCAGGATAACATGCTGGACGTACTAACATTTCTTTAAAAAATTGGCATGCACCGGTCACTTTGTTGTAAGTGTAACTCTGACAATAGGCATGGCGGCCGCAGCCCGCACAACATTCCCACACATTGGATGTTGTTAGAGCAGTATCGGCCAACAAAGTACCAGCTAATTGATGGTTGTTGACAACATTTTGACATCCTGTCTCACCACTGTCTGTGGCTCGCAATGTCAAACGAAATTTCCGAGGGCCTGATTCGTAATCCAGCGGCCGTAGTAAGAGCAAACCACCGTAAGTACCTCCCAAGGCAAGACCCGGTTTTCTGTACCACGTTGCTGCGTTGTTGTATACATCACTCGATTGAAGTTCGGCCACACGAGAAACTACACGAATGTTGCCAGTATACAAATCTCTCATCCAGTAGTACCCTAATTTATTGGCGCATTCGAACGAAAGAGAAAGATCTCCACCCGCAGAACCGAGAGCATTGTGTTTGATAAACGTTGCGGAGGCATCGAAATCGGAACCACCATTGCTTCGTTGTTGGAGGGACAAAGTAGCACCGTTATGCGACAAATAATATCCTGCATAAGTCACCGATTCATACGAAACAAGTGTGTCACTGATTTCTTTTCTTTCTCCTTCTCCGGACAAACCAGAAAGTTCATGAAACGACGCATGATTCCACATCAAATGTAAATTGGTATAAAGTTCGAGACCGACCAATCCACTGGCTGGACCCAATGCTTGTCGATTTGATGATACGCCTGACACAAACTCTGTCAAACCATTTAATTCCGCACTGTACGATTGCAAAGAGATTATGTTTTTTATATCAGAAGTATCCTGCATTTGAAACATTGATGCACCATCTTGGGGTTGATATCCTGTGATCGAATATGTTATTAAAGATCCTATATCTGGCTCCAAAGCGAATGCACCAGAAAGTATTGTTGCTCCTACAGCTGCCGATTCATAAACGTAAAAATGTTTAGTTTTTTGGTAATTAGACCATTGTGGCGCTTCGTTTACATCAGTGACAACGATGCTGACAATTGTGGATGCTGTGAGAGCCCCGGCCCCACCATCCACAGCAGTAATACTGACACTCCAGGGTTTGCCAAGTCGAGATTCGTAATCGTTGCATAATTTTTTAGCGTTTCTTAAACGTACTTGACCGCCAAAGTTATCCACCGAAAAGCAATTGTTGGTGTCACCACTTATCTTGTGAAATTTAATTTTGTTATTATCCCCATCAGGATCATTGGCCACGATTGGTAAACCAATCAACGCTCGTTGCATTGAATTTTCTGGAAACGAACGTAAAAAACTGGCGTCCATGGTCGGTGGCTGGTTGGTATTAATAATGTTGACGTCAACCCAATTTTGTGCCATCAATTTTCCTCGGCCGTCGTCATGGACACGAACCAGAATTTGTTTTTTAGATGAGGTTATTGATGACATATCATTCTTCACAAACAGTCTTCCCGTCTCTTTTTGAATACCAATGTAATTACGACCGTTGCCACCAACAATGTAATAACTATGCTTTTGATTGGAATCAACATCGACAGCGTTGACGGGTTTCCCAAAAGGTGTTCCCAAATCAAGTGAATTCGCCACCGAGGTACTTTTACGTGATAGAATGGGATGTTCGTTTAAATCCCGAACATGAATTGTTACATCACACGATGCAGTTAACCCAGCAGTATCAGTAGCTATTACATTTATATTCCAGACTTTTGTTTTTTCGTAATCAATCATTTCACACTGCGCATCAGATGTTCGAACGATACCTTGAGCATTTATGGTAAACGGTGCTCCAGCGGGTTGAATGCTCATAGAAAGACTGTCACCCCATCGTTTATCAACATCGTTTGCTCTTATTCTCCCCACTCTTCGATCAGTGTGGCAAGCCACATTTTGTCTATGTTCGTTCACAAAAAGTTTTACGGGAGTATCACAACCAATAAAAAAAGGAGCTTCGTTTACATTTTGAATATCAATCGCAAAAATCGCGCTGGCTGATAATATGTTTTGACCGAAACCACCAAGACCAGAGTCACGAACACGAACACGAAGCGCAAATCGCTTTCTTTTTTCACGATTTAGAGCTGAACTATCAAACACAGTAAGTTGACCAGCAGTTGGGGAAGATTTTTCCCAATAATCAAAACTTCCAGAACTTTCTTCACCACCAAACTCAGATTTTTTACCATTGATCAAACAGCTTTTTAAGGCTCCAGTCCCTTTTGCTTCATCACTAGGAGAGATATTTGACGTAAAAGTAAAACCGGTACAGGCGGGCTCAGAACTGCACTCTTTTTTAAAACCAGAATATGTAGAAGCATGTGTTCCAGCATTTCCGGTACCCACACAAACAGGACAGCGGCCAATGTATTTTCGAACAAAAGTATCCGTGGCAATATTTGGAAACAAAAATGTGTTTCCAAAATTGCCTGAAATTATTGAAAAGTCAAGGCTTGTTGTTGTGCATTGGTCAGAGGTGCAAACATTTTCATTCAACGAAGATTGTGACATCTGATTTGTACTCAGATCTACAAACCATGCCCAGTCGCTTTGGCCGCCACGTGTAGCACTTTGCCATTGGTGGCTAGTCGCTTTTGAGGGGCCACAGTCCCTTGGAAATCCTAAACCAGAGGCAAACAAAGACAATCAGACATGGAGTAAAGTGGGCAACAGGCACTGCAAAAAACACAACACGGCAAGAAACAACACCGCCCATCGTTGACTTACCAATACCATTATCATTGTAATTGCAAAATGACCAAGCATTTTTATTGCCAACTGCATCTTTGTATGTCGAGTACAGTGAGAAATCAATGCCATTTGTATTGAGACTGGACGACCACGTTCCATGAAGCAAATCATACATACTGATGCTTGGAGGAATGACAGTCAGCCTTTTATAATAAATGTCTTTGTGTTCAAGTCCACAAGTCTTACAGACACGTCGAAGAATTCTTGTTGG
>Ga0115007_10002513_pt1 | contig 11265 bp, 12 predicted proteins | sample ArcOceMetagenome_2_FD_87166 | JGI IMG/M metagenome (GOLD analysis project Ga0115007, IMG submission 87166) | Marine eukaryotic phytoplankton communities from Arctic Ocean - Arctic Ocean ARC135M Metagenome | ecosystem: Environmental > Aquatic > Marine > Oceanic | place: Arctic Ocean | collected...
CGACGTGGCGGACAACGCGTACGGGTCGTGGGACGACAGAGTTGAAACGTTATCGTTCACCCCGCCGGGCTTGGAAGACTGCGGTCTTTGCTCTGGCAACACGCTTAGCTTCGCGCCAGCCCTGGTGAACAACGCGTTTAATGGACACAAGGCGATGCGGTTCGGGTTCGGGGACTACACAGAAAGTGGCGTCACCGGTCGCACCGGGCTGGTGGCCCCGACTGGGTCCCGAACCGTTTTCCACAGCCATGCAACGCAAGCCGGCGTGACTGCTTTTGTCGTGTTTCGCCCCATGGCCCACACCCCGGCGACAGATAGCAACCTCGATTTCGACTGGGGCTCGTTTGCGGGCGAAGGTTTTGGGCTCACGTGCGCTGCAGATTCTGAAGTGCGGCTGCACACCCCATCGGCTCATGGTGGCAAATGGCCTAACTCGACTTATGTCCCCGAACAAAAGGCATACGTCGCGGCGGTTAGGGTCGCGTTCGGTTCCGGCGAGAGCGGATATCAGTCGGTGACGTCCCAGGACGGGGACGTGACCGTCGGAGATATGGTTCCCAAGGTGACGCACGGCGTGACGGGGTTCACGGCAGATACCATAAAATATTACCCGTATGGAGAACAGTTTACACTGGGCACAGAGGCGAAGAGGTCCGTCTCCACACGTTTCTTCAGAGGGGACATCGCGGAGTTTCGGTGGTACGCCGATCTTTTGTCCGACGCGGACGTGGCGTTTGTCCGAGACTCACTGGTCGCGATGTACCTCCCGTCCACGTGTGCGGAGAGTTGCACCGAACGAAGAGCGCGGTTCGGGTTCAACGTGTAGAAAACGATCGGTTTGTGATGAGTTGGGTGTGATACAAAGCTCGATTACTTCCTCGCCGCCGCGATTTTCGCAGCCCACTCCCGCGCGTCCTCCGCCTTGACCACCCGCGGAGTGCCTTCCGGCGGGTCCATGCACATATCGGGCCCGATGCTGTTGTCGTCCACCATGGTGAAGCACGACACGTCTTTGTACTTGCCATCCTTGTTGATTGTAAAAAAGAAAAGTGTCAGTCTTGTATGGGCAAACAGTGTGTCAGGATTTGGGAAATGCAATACGTACCTTGTACGCGTGAATCTTCCCAACGCCATCCAGGAAAGGCAGGGTGATCATGGCGGCGAACTCGTGTACCGTGGCGCCGAGCATGTCCACTAAATCGAACCCGGCCAAGGCGGTACCTCCGGTGGCGATCAGGTCGTCGACGAGCACCACCCGGTCCCCAGAGGTCACGGAACCCAAACGCATCACGGTTTCGTCGGTGGAGTACTCGGTGACGTATTGCCCTGACGACACCAACACGCCTGTGATTGGGAAAGAAAAGGGTCAGTCCCTTCCGTCTCGAGTTAAACGTAATTACGGGAGGACAATCGGCAAACGGTGTCGGAAATACAACGCGTACCCGGTAGTTTCCCCGCTTTCCGTATCATGACGAACGGCAAGCTAAGCGCCAGCGCGATTGGCGGTCCGAAGAGAAACCCCCTCGCATCGAAGCCCGCGATGTGCGTCGGGCCGTCCTTCCCCTGCGCTTTGTATCGCTGCACGAAAAAGTCAACCACCATGCGGAACACGGCGGGGTTTTCTAAAATCCCGGAGACGTCGTAGAATGACTGCGTTGTGAACGAAAAGGGTCAGTCGGCGAGTGTGGGTGTACTGTATGGGCAAACAGTGCACTTGTGATGTATGTAGTAGTTGCCAGTACTTGTGAAGTTACGAGCAGTGCACTCAAAGAGGGGCTGTAAACAGTCGGAGGGATTTGGGAAACGCGCAATACGTACCGGCACGTCGTGCGGCGAGTGTTTCGGGCCGTACCAGGGGAGGGATTTGGCGATCGATTGGACGTTCGGGTCGTTTTGGTCGAGGCACACGTGGTTCGGGCCGAGCGTCTTCATTGCTGGTAATGTAGGAGAGGTCATTGCGTAGCGGTGCCTGTGGCGGTGCTGGCGGTGGCGGTGGTGGGTGGGGGGGGTGTATTCGTAATGCCTGCGGAGGATGGTGAATGAATTTTATAAAGTTGCCGACGGTTGGGAGACGAAGGTCAGCGGCGGTGTGGGAGGCAGGTCACCCCTAAACCCTTGGAGCGTCCGACGGGTTCCGGTGGTAGGTGGCACGCGTGCGTCTTGTTTGAAGCGAGCATCGGAGCATCGGCGATGCCGGTTCCGCTTCCACGCAAATCCACCGCGCGTGCGTCTGCCTCCGGGAAACCATCAACAACACAGCGCCGCGTCCCCACCGCCGATCGCACGACTCGGCACGCGCGACGCGCACCGAGGAGCGCGGGGGAAGACTTGGGGCTGACCGCGGGCGCGGTGCGTGCTCGTCTTGAAAGCGCCTGCGGAAGTAAGGCGTACCTGTTGAACACGCTTTGGAGACGTGCGGACGTGAGTGTGGAAGGCATCTCGTGAGCGTCGGAGAAGGCACGCCGCCGATCGGATAGATGGCGCAGTTTCGGCACTCTCTCGTGCGGACGAGTTTGACGAAATCCTCGGGACGAAAACCAGAGAACGCGTGCGCATGGCGAGTGCCTGCGTCCCTCTGGTCGCCGCGGCCTCGATTGCGTCGCGCGGTGCGTTACGCACGTATCGGTTTCGATGCCGTGCGCCCACGCGCGTCACGCGTCCTGTCAATCGAAACGGACCGTGGGTCGCGGCGACCGCCACCACCGACGATGTCGATTTAGCAACCGCGAAACTGCGTTCGCGTCCTCTTACACAGGCGCTTGACGCGTCCCGCCCCGACTCCCTGCCCCCCGGCCCCGCGGTGTTCGCGTTTCTAGACGGTACCGGCGCCGGCGCCGCGGTGACCTACGTGGGGGTGTCGAAACGAGCCGCCGCGGACGTCGCGGACCTGGCAGATCAATGCGCCAGAAAAAACATCTCGGCGAGTCACGTGTGTTTCCAGCGCCTCCCACCCACCGCGCGGAAACCGAAACTCAAAGCCGCACTAGGGGCGTGGCTGGAACAATCAGGACCGGGGTTGCCACCCGGGAACGTGGCAGGAATATTAGTAGGTACTGCTACTGGAGGTAGAGGTGCAAAACAAAGTGAAGAAAAGAGAAGCGACGACGCGTCGTGTTCGACGACATCGTCTGCATCGTCATCTTCGACGTCGTCTGATGCCGCATCGTCAAAAGCTTCAGCGCTTCGAGCCGCCACGTCCTGTGTAACCCAAAACGTCATCGACGACTTGTGCGAGGACGGCTTCGTGGTGCTGGACGATGTGTTACCGAACGAATTGTTACAAAAAGCACGTGAAAGTTGCGAGAGGTTAAAACGCGACGGCGCGATGACGACTGTCGGGCAGGTCGGGCGGGACGATTCCATTTTCGTCCTGAACGCGCTTTCCTTGCCGGACCCGATTACCGGAAAGTACGGAGGGCTAGCTGGTGTCGCGGAGACGTTGCTGTGCTTCCCGGAGGCGTTACGAACCGTTTCTTCTTCGGGGGGAGGGTCAATCAGTGAAAAAGAAACGCAAAAAGAAAAAGCCTCCGGCACGCGCGCGCGTCTGCGGAAGGTATCGCCGCCGGCGCGGCTGATGGTGGCGCACTACCCGGGCGACAAAAGTGGCGGCGCGAAGTACGTCCCTCACCTCGACAACGACCCGAACGACGACGGGCACGACGAAGGCACCCCAGGGCTACGCGCCTGCGACCGAGCCGTGACTTGCATTCTTTATTTGAATCCGGAGTGGGAAGAAAAACACGGCGGGTGTTTGCGCGTGACGCTGGAAAACGGGAAAGGTACGTATTGGGGCTTTCCCAAATCCAGGCCCTCTGTTTGCCGATTGTCCGCCCGTAATTACTCAATCACATGGCCTTACAAGACTGACACTTTTCGTGTAACAATCACAGGCCAACTCGACGTGGCGCCTACTTGGGGACGCGTGGTGCTGTTCGACAGTAGGCGGATGACGCACGAAGTGCTGCCGTCGCACAACACCAGGTTCGCCGTGACCGCGTGGCTCAACGAGTTAGCGGAGTAGAGGGAGGTAAAGGGAGGTTTAAAGTAGAGTTTTAGGCATGAAAGGAGTTGACGGCGCGGGTTTAAAAACGGCGTCGGGAATCCAAAGTTGGGACTACTGTACTTGTACGTGCCCGACGTGTTTTTGTTTTTTGTTACATTCGTCCGAGCGGTCGGAAACGACGTCTACCGTAGTAGTCAACCTCGCTTCCGTACCACCCGTGTACGGGCGTTTATTCGCGCGGTCGTCGCGACGTCTATCAAGCTATTCGTACCCGCTCCGTGTGCGGGGGTTTATTCGCGTCTACGCTAGTGTTCGCTAGTGTTTAGGTTTAGTGTTGTGTGGGTTCGCGTCGTCGTACGCGGGGGGTCGCGCTCCGTCGGCGCCGACTTGCCCGGGCGGCCCGAAGACGCCCGCCGAAGCGCCGTTGTTGCCGCCGCCGCCAAGCATCCCTCCGAACGTGTGCAAGCCCTGCATGTAGTTCAGAAACGTGCCGAACCCGGGTGCGCCAAACACAGCGGCTTGCTGTTGCGCCGCGGCGCCGTACGGGTCCGCCACGCCAACCAGCGCGCCGTTCCCGGACACGGCGCCAAAGGGGAACATGTTGGACACGTCGCCGTCGATGACGCCCGTCGCGCCAACCGACGCCAGGTCCATCATCCCCGCCATCTGCCGCATATCCGTGATCCCTCGCGGCAAGCCCTGGAACCCTGAGGTGCCAGGTGGCGCGCCCAAACTGGGCATTTGGCCGGACGTCGTTCCGCGTTGTGGCGTGGCGACGGCGTTGGCCACGCCGCCGCCGTTCGCGCGCGTCGCAAGTTCGCCAAGCCCCGCGCCGTGCGAAGGCGGAACGCCCTGATTGAAATGAAACAAATGTCAGTCTCGTATGGGCAATCGGGAAGGCGGTGTGTGGTGATTGGGAAAGGCCCTCACCGCGTGCATTTGTTCCATCGTGGGCATGAAGTGGGTGTTGTTCGATGTCTGGCCGTTCGGGCCGAAGGCGTTTGACCCCAGGCCGGGCTGCGCGCGTTGCATGATGTCGTTCGGCAGCGGCGCGGACGGCGATAGACCGGCGAGGCGTTTCAGGTACAGGCGGTACTTCTGCAGATGCGAAGCCACGTTTTCGCGCGTCATGCCCTCAACGTTCATGAGCTGCAAAATAGTTTTAGGCACCGCGTTTTTAATCCCAAGGTGGTTCACCGCGTTCATGAACCGCATGTGCAGCTCGGGGGTCCACACCAGCCGGGGTTTCTTGTGATTGTTGCACAAAAAGTGTCAGTATTTTATGGGCAAGCAGTGTCAGGATTTGGGAAACGCGGAATACGTACCTTGTGCGCGCGGGTGGTGGCGGCGGCAGCCGGTTTGGAGCCGTCGTTTTCGCGCGCGTGTTTTTTTGTCGCGCTCGCGTGCGGTTTCGTTTCTTTCCCGGTACCCGGGGACACCCTTTGATGGCCAAGACCCTGACCCTGACCCTGACCCTGACCCGGGGCTGGGTCACCTGTCCCAACACCGTCGCCGGTGAAAGTTTTCTCAAACGTCGCGGCAGTGGCAGTGGCGGTTGCGTTGGCGTTCGCGACGCCGTTTTCGGGAACAGCGACATCAACATTAGCATCAGCCTCGCCATCCACACCGCCCTCACACGCCGTACTCGCGGTCGCCGCGACGCCCTCGCGCGCGCGCGTTTTCGCGTTCGTGTTCTGCTTTTTCGAGTGCCATTTTTAACACAACGCAGGGTTGGTGGTCAGAACGCGTGGCGGAATGCGTACAGGGGGATGAAATCGATCGACGATTACGATTTCGCCTCGGGAGGAGAAGATGCGGATTGGAAAACACTGCAGGTACGCACCTCGCCCTCATCATCCCTCGTTGTGCGTTTCGTGTCCGCCATGGTTCCGTGACCTGACCTTAGTTCCGAAACCGGCACTGCGCGCACACCGAGCAGGTCACTGAAGCACGTCAAAGCTACCCTCGAGGTGCCCCACGCCGTGCGTTGCCGGCGGTGTGTGGACTGCGGGAAAACAACAAATTCACGCCTGTCGGAACCCGTAAAACGCCTGCAATCTGCTTACTCGTAAACTCGACGTTTCGAGACGCGGCGAAAAGAGTCGGAAAAGAGCCTGTCGAGACCGTGCCGCGATGTGCGCTTAATCGCACATCGGGCTCGATGATGACGCGATGTCTTGTGTCGTGGGCGCGGGGAGAGGCGTGGGTGGAGACGACTCGCACGACGCGGGCGGATGCGTGTGAAAAAAAACACCTTTTTCGCGAAGAAAAAAAAGCAAAGCGTTTTCATTGGGCGTTTCACGCGAATCAGAATTTTCAGGCGCCAATCAACGGCTGTGGCTGCCCGGGTGGATTTCGCGGGTCAAACGTTTTTTTCATGCGGTTCGTGACCGGTGGACACGCTAACACCGGTCAATCTGGGGGCTTTGATCGGAGCTTACCGCTCACACTCCGCTCAACTCGAAAGTTGTTTGCTCGAGTTCCAAACTGCCTCCTCGAATGGTCGGCACTTCCCAGTCCTTATGCCGCCCTGGAGGCGTCAAGGCTGGGCCGGGGTGGGCGAGTCTGCGCCAGTCCCGACAGTTCACGGCACGTCGCGTGGCGATCGCCTGGACGACCCCCCAGGGGAGGACGACCCACCCCCCACGCGACCAAGGGCGCTGTCCCCTGACCTGCCGGACCTGCCATTGCAAGATGTCGCGTGTTTGCCGCCCGTGCCGTGGGGCACCACGGCGGTGCGAGTGGAGAAGGCGCGGAGGTCCCCGGAAAGGACCGTCACGAGGCGCACGCGCGTGGCCGGCAAGCTGTGCGTCGCCACGAGGGTTGTGCAGATTTTGGGCTCCCTGGTGGATGCGAACCACCACTCGCCGTACGACGAGTGGGTGGTGGAGTGGGACGAAAGAAGCCGAGACGGTGGCCGAGAAGGGAGTGGGAATGAAAATCAGCCCGCCCGCGAAGAAGCGCGAAGGGACCCGGCCAGGCACACGGAGGGGCGCGTGTGTTCCCAAAACGAGGGCTTGGAAGCCTTGGTACCCACGCAAGCCCCCGTTCAAACCCCGAAAACGAACCCCGGAACCGCCCCCCCCCCGGGACCCTCGTTGACCTGGGACCAGCACCAGGTGTTCCTGCAGGTGCGTATTTGCATTTCCCAAATCCGGCCTCCCTGTTTGCCCATACAAGACTGACACTTTCTTTTACAAAAACAGTTCCCGCCCTCCAAAAAACGGGCGGCGCAGGATCTGCCGCGCGGGTTAGCCCCGTCCACGCTGACGGAGCTTTACCGGAGAGTGGAACGTGAGCAACGACGGTTTCTGGTGCATCAGTTCAATGCGGTGGTTCAAGACCCGGCTGCCTTGGCTAAATATCGAAAAGTCGCGGGGAGTGAGACGCACGTTTCCGCGGAGCGCAAATGGCGGCGCGGCGTGACCGAAGCCGCGTTTGCGACGGGCGGCGTTTTCCCGCGATGCGCGAGGCTCGTGACCGCCGCCGTTAGCCTTGACGGAAGCAGCTGGCAAAAGCGCGAAAACGTGGAACTCGTGGCTTTGGAGTTTACGACACGTACCTATGGTGACGCGAGCGCCCCGGGTTCCAATACGGGGCGTAGTTCTGGGGGTCACGCTACTCACGGAGGCCCGGGCACTACTCGCGGAGTTACTCATACTAGTCGCGGAGTTACTGCCTCACCGAATACTCTTCCCAGAGGTACTACCTCGCCGGCCGTGGGCGACGAACTCACCTGCGCGGTTGACGCGTCGTGTGACGCCTCATCAAGCGCCTGTACCCGCGCGGTCGCGGAGAGCTTGTTACGTACGCAGACCGACGCGTCTCGCGTCGACGCGGTGCTCACGTGTTCGGCGTTCGAGTTGTTCGCGAGCGCGACGTGCGACGACGGAAGAACAGCCGCCTGGGACGTACCGCTGGAGGTTGTCGGCGGTACTACGGGTACGGGTACTACTACTACTACTAGTCCTAGTACTACCGTCGGTACTACCGCTGCCGGTCCCAAAACTGCGCGCGATTCCAACAAGAACAACCCCAAAAAGTCCCTCCGCGTGTTCGACCCGCTTCCGTCGCGTGACCTGTGTGGGTCGACACGGGAACGAGCGGAGGCGTACTGGGAACGAGCGTTGCTTTGGTGTTCGCGAAAGAACGCGAAAAGCGACGACGACGGGGACGAAAAAAAAGAAAAAGTAACAACCGGGTCATTCCGGCTGGGTGACAAAATCGTACGCGTGGTGTTTGACGAACGCGCTTTGACTAAATGCTCGGTGGATTACCTCGCGTCGGGTGCTTCGGGTTCGGGTTCAAACCGCGAGGACCGCGAGGACTTTGAAACTGATAAAAGGGAAGCGGTTTCAAGTCGCGACGTCGCGCGACTCTGGGCGCACGCGGCGGTGCGGCAACCCGGGTGTTACGTCCAACACGCGCGCGTCGCCGTGGCGGACGGACGCGTTTTGTCCCTCGACCGCGTGGACAAAACAAAAATCAACGCCTTGGTTCAACTGAACGTCGCGCCGTCTGCGCCGTATTTGGAGGCGCCGGTAGGGGTCGACGTCGATGTCGATTTGGACGACCCAGTGGCTTTTCCGAACCGCTCAGATTTGGTTTCAGGCACCGGCCGGCCTTGCGCGGAAACGGAGGACGAACGCGAGGGACACGAGAGGGACGCGAGCGCGGGCGGCGCGGATGCCGAGCCTTGGTTCCACAACTCGTTCAACCCGAACGCCGCGACGCGGAACGTGTATGGAATCATCCAAACGTTACAAGAGCTAACAGCCGACCTATCCCCCGGGCGGTACGTGCTGTCGCGCCGAGCCGGCGCGCGGGACGCGGCGCTTTACGTCGGGGAGGATTTCGTTGATACTACGTTTGGGGTAAATGCGCATACGGACGATGACGCAGACACGACGAACCCGGCGCCCGCGCGACGTCGCCGCGGAGGCCGACCCAACGGCGAACGCAAAAACGATTCTCGCAAACGGAAACGTCCACGAGGCGGCGGCGGTTTGTTCGGCGGCGTAGGCGTCGCGCGAAACGCGGAAAGCAGCGACGACGAAACTGACGACCCGGCGATAAACGAGTCTGTTGCGAACACGGCAACCGACGACGCCGAGACCGAAAAAGACGTCGAACCCGCGCTCGGCCCGCGGGAACGCCGCGGGCGCCCGGTACCCGGGTTGCTGTATGACTTTCAAGCGGCGTATCGCACTGTGTTGACTGCGGAAGGTACTGCCGAGGAGGGGAACCTTCCGTCAGCGGACAGGGAAAGGGTGGCTGACACGCCGAGCTCCGTCGCCGTGGACGCGTTTGATGGCGCGTCTTCCGAACCCGAGTTCGTTCCGCCCGCGTTCGTGCCCGCCTCCCACAAAACGCCACTCAACGCGGGTCAAATCGAAAACACCTTCCCTCCCAAAGGCGAGCCCCCGCAGCCTGGAGCGAGACGCGCGCGGAAGATGTGGACGTCGCTGCTGGCGCCGCCGACGAGTGGCGACGGCGAGAGGGAAGACACGGCTGTAGGAGTAAACAGTCGCGGCCGTGTTTCAGAAGCACAAGCGACGGCGGTTTCGACTCGGCCCGCCCAAACCGGACGCGTCGTGCCGAACCTTCGGTACTGCCACAAGTTCGCGCACCACGGCGGGTGCCTTGTCGCCACGTGCCCGTTCCCGCACCTCACGCTGGCGGAGGCGGAGCGGAGACGGGATTGTGTAGGAGCAAACAGTCAGTGGGACGTTTTGGGCGCCGGCGGGAAGGACGCCTCCGCCGCGCCGAAAAAAGGGGCGTATGGGAACTTAGTCGGCGCGATGGGCGACACGGCGCGACGCGGCGGGAGAAAGCCCTCGTGGGCAGTGGGAATCGATTGAAACAGTGCCACACGAGATTCTTTTACAACAACAGCGTCGCGCGCGCTTGCTACTTGTTCATCTCACCAGGAGCACGACGCGTTTGTCCCCTTTCTTCGCCAAAGCAGTCTCCTTCAGTTTTACCGCGTTCCGTATGTGTTTCGACGAGTACACTTCCTTTTTGGATTTCTTGTCCTGTTTCGTGACGCGCGGTTTGTGTTCGTACTCCATTTTGGTCAGGCAAAATGCTGCAAAGAACAAGGGAGAGAGGGTGTGAGCCGAGACGGGTGGAGACGTTTTGAAATCGCGACGGTTTTTTTTTTAACGCCACGTTTCACATTGGACTGATGTGCGTTCCGTGGACGGTATCCTTGTTCCTTACGCGCCTGTTATATCCGATGCGCGAGGGAGGAACGACTTGACGAGAAATGCGACAACAGTGGCCCGTACCGTGCGTGTGCGAGTGCGTTGCCGAAGCGATGCGACGTGCGTGACGTGTGTCGAACAAGCTGAGGACTCCCTCGGCCAGAGCCTCTTTTGCAAGCGTTTCGACACGGTCGGGTCGACGCGAGAATTCGCCAGAATGTTCTTATCGGCGAAGTCTACGCCGACGAAGAGGCCCTTTCACGAGATTCGGCACAGATTTGCCAGGAGGGGCGTTAATTTTGTGACTGTTAAGCACTACGGGCGTACGAAAACTCCCCCGCGTTTCTGCTGAGTGGGCCTCTGGCTATCCGAGGGCTGTGAGGCTCGCGAAGCAAAAGGTTCCAAGAAGAGTCTCGCGGGGTGATCAGCACGCGCGGCACAAGGGCGGGCGCTTCGCCGTCTGCGTGAAACGCGCGCGACCTCTTTGGACTCGTGTCGGAGTCCGACGCGGTGGTGTCGCGACATGCCCTTCTCGAGGTGCGTGCGCCACAGGTGCCCCTTCTCACATGCGACGCTCCGAATCGACACCCACCTTTCCCGCCACCTTTTGTTTTCCGATTCGACCGGCTGACGACGTCTTCTCCCCACCTCACCCACCCCGCACACACTTGCATGACCGCCAGGAGCAACGGTGGGTCGCCACCGGGCACGTCAGGCAGCGGGAACAGTGAAGGGTACTACGCGGTGCGTCATTTGACTCGTCAATCACTCGTCGTGCAGAGGGGGACCCGTCCCGAGTCGATCGATGAGTTTCCCGCTCGATCGCAGGGCGTTCAACACGCTACGCTTTTTCTTGGACCCATGGTACCGTCTTTCTGACCCGACCGCCGCACCCCCAAACCCACTCCAATTCCCAGGCGAAAACCGCCTCTGGGTCGTCCCACTCCTCGAACGGCGGCGGCATCTCCGGGGTCGCCAACCGCGTGGGAAAGGCGACGACCCCCCCACACGGCTCCCCCACGAAACCAGGGTCGGGGGAGGGAAACACGCCCACCG
>Ga0115007_10002514_pt1 | contig 11265 bp, 5 predicted proteins | sample ArcOceMetagenome_2_FD_87166 | JGI IMG/M metagenome (GOLD analysis project Ga0115007, IMG submission 87166) | Marine eukaryotic phytoplankton communities from Arctic Ocean - Arctic Ocean ARC135M Metagenome | ecosystem: Environmental > Aquatic > Marine > Oceanic | place: Arctic Ocean | collected...
CCAACATCTACACCAGCACCACCACAAACAAAAGTTATAAAAATTAAAGAAGGAATTTATACAGGTCCTATATTAGAAGATTATCTCAATTCTAATGTATTCAGCACAAAGCAAGGAGAACTAGCTAGAATTGGTTGCAAATATGATGGAATATCGCGAAAATTTAGATTTTTTAGAGATTTTAGGGAACCGGGCAATGGTGGTATGCCTGATACAGAAAATATAAAAAAGCATTTTAATTTAGATTTTAGATTAAACGCAGATAAAACCAGGCCTATACAACTGAATATGGGTTGGATTTTAGGATATAGACAACAATATTATAACGTGGAGAATGATTATACAGATGCTTCTGGTGTAAATTTTAAATTAGACCAAGGTTATAACCCTGAAGCGGTTTATGATAATTTAGGATCTAGATATTTTATATTGTGTATTGACGATTTTAATAAAAATTATAGCAATACATTAAGTTCGCCATTTACCGAATCAATATTCAACAATGAATCAGCTATTGCAAAAGTTCCAAATAATCCAAATAGTATTAATTTTGATGATATATTTTATCAATCGCGAAGAAATTATTTTGGACCTGTAAATATTAAAAAAATAAAAATACAACTTTTAGATGAATTGGGTAGAGTTGTTGATTTAAACAATAATGATTTTTCTTTTAGTATTCAAATAGAACAATTATATGATGTTCATTTAAATAAAATGTATAATTAATGTATATGTTTCGATACAGAAGAGCAAAAAAATGTAAAGCTTGTGTAGTAAATAATACTAATTCTTGTGCTACAAATATTACAATAGCACAACCTAGAAATGTTCCTCCAAGACCAAATAGAGAAAAAGTGATTAAAATGGTGGAAAACGGAAAAGAAGTTCCTACTTTTGTTCCTAATCAAAATACGGTTCAAGATAGTTACTTTTATTTAGATATTGCCAAGAGAAAAGTAGAAAATTTAGCCCCTCTGGGTGGTGTAAAAGATACATCTGTTACAAACGGTTCTATTTTTAAACAGGGTTCGGCATGGTCTAATGGGTATATGACAAAATCACAATCTCACTTGGAATCTAATTTAGGTTCTATGGGAAGATTGGCTAGACTTAAAGCATTAGCTATTTCAGGTAATAAAAACTAATCAAGTATATATAAATTTCTCTCCAATTTATATATGCCACAAACTTTTAAAAAAAATAAACATAAGAGAAAAAATAAAACACGAAGAAGTAAAGAAATAATAATTAGTTCGAACTTTGAAAGTGGTAATATCGTTCAGTTTACACCAACTACAAATAATCATGTCCATTTAGAAATACGTGGAGAGAAATATGAAAAAAAACAAACAAATAAATATAGAAATTGGTTTTATTTTAAAGCAAAAAACGTAAATCGTAAAACTAAATTTACTATCCACGATTTGAAGAATTTTGATGACGATTGGAAGGGTTATACAGTATGTTATTCATATGATAATAAAAAATGGAAACGACTTCCTACAAGAGTTGATTTGAAAAAACTCGAGATGACGTGGAAAATAAAGCCAAAAAAAAGCACAGTCTGGTTTGCTTATTACGTACCATATCCATATAGTAAAAGTAAAAAATTATTAAAAAATATGAAAGTTATAGGAAAAAGCGTAAAAGGCAATGCGATTTATATGAAAAAACTAGGAACAGGTAAAAAAAAAGTATGGCTCGTAAGCGGACAACATCCGGGTGAAACTATTAATTCATGGATCTTAGAAGGTTTTGTAAAAAGAATTATGGAGAGAAAAATGTTGTTAAATAAATACACATTTTTTATAATTCCAAACGCAAATCCAGATGGAAATATAAAAGGAAATTGGTATACTACAAGTCAAGGATATAATATGAATAGGAATTGGTTTAACAATAAAACAAAAGAAATAAATGTTATTAAAAAACAATTGAATAAGTATGGATATGATTTAGTATTTGATTTACATGGAGATGAAGGGTGTAAAAAACATTTTATTGTTGCTCGTTTAACAGATAAACATCCATTACACGATAAAATTAATAAAAAATTAAATAAGAAAAACAATCATTTTCAATTAAAGAACTTTTACGACGACATATATATGAAAAGTGTGAATGATACGTTGGATGATTTTACGGGAGGAATTACATTAGAAGGTGCGTTGAAACATCCTTTGCGAAATAATAAAACATTACAAGACGAACCATTAAAAATAGGTTACGACCTTGCTGAAGTATTAGCTGAAATTTAGATATAATAATTAATGTATTTACTTATTATATATGGGAGGTGGGATTTTACCAGTAGCAATTCATAAAGGAAAATTATATTTTCTCTTTAGTCGTGAATATATTAATAGTAAAGTCGATGGAGGTCTATGGAGTGATTTTGGAGGTTCAAAAGAGAAAAATGAAACGTTTTTTGAAACATCGTTGAGAGAAGGATATGAAGAGTCGGATAATATTATAGGATCAAAAAAAGATATGAAAAAATTAATGGAGAATAGTTTACAAGAAATAACTATTAATGGTTATAGAACATATGTAGTATTAATTAAATATAATAAAGATTTACCTAAAAAATTTCGTAATAAATTTTTATCTATAAAAAACAATAACCCGGAATTATTATGTAAAAACGGGTTATATGAAAAAGACATGTTAAAATGGTATAGTTACCAAGATATAAAAAAAAATTTTAATAAATTCAGACCATTTTATAAGAATATTGTTAGAACTATTTTACGGATGTTTTAAATATACATACTATTTAATACTTCACTACCTTCTTTTGATTTTTTAATTAGTTTATCTACAACTGCGGTTGTTACCGTAAATGGGAATTCAACCTTAAGATATTCTTCTTTATTAAATAGACTACATCCTTCTTTCATCAATCTATAAAGATTGAGTTTACTATAAACAATCTCTAAACATCTCTTTAGATTTCTAACACCCTTTTCTCCTTCTGTTAGATTATCACAAATATATTTAATTGTCTCGTCGGGAATAATGATTTTATCTTTTTCAAAGTTTATATTTTTCTCTATTTTTGGAATAAGATATTTGTGTGAAATTACACATTTATCTTTTTTATCATATCCATCCGTTTTAATACGATACATCCTGTCTTTTAAAATTGGGTCCACCATGTTTTCATCATTATAACTAAATATAAACATTGCTTTATTTAAATTAAATTCGACATCGGAAAAATATTTATCATGATATTTATCATTTTGTGTTGTATCAGTCAAGTGAGTTAAAATTCCTGTAATTTCCTTACCCTTTGGTGTATTACTAATTTTATCTAGCTCATCGAAATAAAACACCGGGTTCATACACTTGCTATTTAATAATATATCAACAATCTTACCCCATGTTGATCCTTCATATGTATAAGAATGTCCTTCTAAGAAACTACTATCGGTCGCACCCCCTAATGCTAAGAATGCGAATGGTCTTCCTAAAATTTTACTAACTCCTTCTTTAATAAGTGTTGTTTTACCTGTTCCTGGTGGACCTTTTATAGCAATAGCATTACCTATTGCGTTTGGATTAGAAATCCATTGTCCAACTAATTGTAGAATTTGCATTTTCGCGTCTTCCAATCCATAAACAGCCTCATCTAAAATTTTCTTAGCGTTTTCCATAAAAGCCTCGGTCGCTTGTTTTCCATTATCAATTGTAATTGGAAGAGTTTTATGAATTCCAAATGGAATTCTCATAAAATTATCAACATAAGTTTTGATTTTATAGTATTCTCCCGAACCAGGGTCCATATATTCGAGTGAGTTAATCTTAGCAAGAGCACGCGCCTTATATTCAACTGGAATATTTGCTTCAATTAGTTTAATCTTATATGGTTTTTCAATGTTTGTAAATTTGTTAATTTCTTGTAATTTCTCAATAATTTTCATTTGAACATCTAATTCTAGGCCTTTGAAGAATTTGTAATCGTTCATTGTATTCTTTTCACGTAAGAGTTTTCTCAATTTCGTTAAATTTTTATGTTTTTTCTTTTCTTGAAGATTTTTTTCTTTTTCCTTATCTTTCTTTTCTTGAGCTTTTGTAAGCTTTTCAAATTGTTTTTCCATGGATTTTTTACTTTTTCCACTTTTTGTATCAATTAGTCTTTTAAGTTCATTCAAAAGCTCTTTTTCTTCGGTTTCTTCACTAGGTTTAATTCTTTTTGAAGATACCTTTTTCCAGACAGTTCTACCTTTATATTTTGTTTTAAGGGCAATATCATATTTTACTAGGTTGGGTTTTTTATGTCTATGAATTTTTTTAACAATTCCTTCCTTAAGACCATTCCACCCTTGTAATTTTATTTGAACCTTATCTTTTACTTTATATTTTGTCGCATAATATGTCCCATTTGATTTCATTTCCTCCTCTTGTTCTGACGCCAATGTTAACCATTCTTCTTCAGTCAAACTCGAACACTTTTTCTTTTTTAAATCTTTTAAACGAGTGCTTCGTCTTTTTTTAGTATTTTTCACTTTTTCTATAATTTCCTCCTCTTCCTCCTCTTCCTCCTCTTCCTCCTCTTCTTCTCCATCTTTGATTTCCTTGATATCAGGGCCATCTTCTTCCTCGCTATTATATTCTGCTTCGCTACTATCTTCCTCTTCTTCGTAGTTATCTCCCGGGTTTCCTACTGTAAAGATAATATTGAATTTCATATTATCGCCACCTGGTCCCAACATATCCGTTTCTTTATTTTCACTATTCATCAGTTCCAATAAATAATCATTATATGCTTCTTCTTGGTCTTCTTCATCTTCTCCTTCTTCTCCTTCTTCAGGATTATATTCAGAACCTGTTTCTTCTTCTTCGCTTTCAGACAGAACTTTCTTCTTCTTCTTCTTTTTCATAGGTTTTCTGTTTACTTTTTTTTTAATAACACGTTTAATTTTTTTAGCTTTCTTTTTTTTATCCTTTTTATTTACCATTTTATCAATTTTATCAAGCTGTTTAATTCTTTCTTGACCACTTTTAGAAGGGAAAATTTTTTGAATAAATTTCTGCATTTCTAAATTATTCATATCTTCAATTTCATCGCCAGGGTGATAATCACTACTACTATCACTATCACTCCCACTTTCTTGTGACTTTTTTTTCTTTTTTCCCTTGTCCATAATTTTATAATTTTTAGGAGATTCGTCGTTATCATTAGGATTTAGAGGCATATCTATATTTCTTATGTGATTTTATTTATATCTTTTTTTGTAATCAATTTTAAATGTTCAATAACTTTTAAAATGTCCAATAACATTATTTATAAAATTGATTTAATAAACAATCTAAATATATCTCATTAAAGTATAAGAATGGCAACTACGGAAATGAATCCATCTAAAATTATTGGTATACAATTTAGTGTACTGTCTCCTGAGGAGATTAGAAAAGGTTCTGTAGCCGAAATCACTTCACGAGACACATATATTAATAACAAACCTGTTATCGGTGGTTTATTTGACCCACGAATGGGTGTATTAGATCCGGGATTAATTTGTCCTACCGACGGTTTAGGATATATGAAAACTCCTGGGTATTTTGGTCACATAGAAATGGCTAGACCTGTATATTATATTCAATATTTAACTACTACCTTGAAAATTCTACGTACTGTTTGTTGTAAGTGTAGTAAACTTAAGATAAGTAAAGAAAAGCACGCCCATGTAATGAAAATGAACCATCGTAAAAGATGGGGTTATGTATTTTCGCACGCATCAAAGGTCAAGAGATGTGGAGAGGAAACTGAAGATGGTTGTGGCTGTAGACAACCTCGTAAAATTATGAAAGAGGGATTAGCAAGTCTCATTGCAGAATGGGATAATCCTGACGGAATTAAAGAAGAAGGGGAAGAAAAAGCCAAGGACAAATTAACTATGAAACTTACACCAGAAATGGTACTAAAAATTTTTAGACGTATTAGCGATGAAGACGTGGAATTTATGGGATTTAGTAAAATTTGGTCCAGACCTGACTGGTTTATATGTCAGGTTCTAGCGGTGCCTCCCCCGGCAGTAAGACCATCGGTTAAACATGATTCTCAACAGAGAAGTGAAGATGATATATCGCATATCATTGTAAATATTATCAAGGCCAATAAAACTTTACTCTTAAAAATGCAACAAAACGCAAGTGAAAAAGTTATTGAAGATTGGTCAATGGTTCTTCAATATTATGTTGCAACTATGGTAGATAATCGCATTCCAGGTGTAGCAGCAGTAGCACAAAGAAGTGGTAGACCATTGAAATCTATTAAAGAACGTTTAGTAGGAAAACAAGGACGTGTTAGAGGAAATCTTATGGGGAAACGTGTAGATTTTAGTGGTCGGTCTGTTATTACTCCTGATGCCCGATTAGGTATTCGAGATTTAGGAGTTCCAATTAAAATTGCTAAAAATATTACATTTCCAAATACGGTTAACAAACGTAATAAAACATTCTTAACAAAACTTGTTAAAAATGGACCTGAAGTATTTCCTGGTGCTAATATTTTAGAAAGGAAATCAGGTGAAACAATTTCTCTTAAATACGCCGATAGAGATACCATTACTATTAATGAAGGAGATATTGTTCACAGACATTTAATGGACGGAGACCCTGTATTATTTAATAGACAACCAACTCTTCATAGAATGTCTATGATGTGTCATATTGTAAAGGTTATGAGAGTAGGAAATACATTTCGCATGAATGTTGCAGATACAAAACCTTACAATGCGGATTTTGATGGAGATGAAATGAATTTACACGGTCCACAAGACGAGGAAAGTCAGGCCGAGCTTCTGCATTTAGCAGCTGTACCAAGACAAATTATTAGTCCACAAAATAATGAATCAATTGTAGGTATCTTTCAGGATTCGATATTAGGATGCTATAGATTTACACGTGATAAACTGCATTTCGATAATAGACAAGCAATGAACCTTCTGATGCATTTTCATAATGTAAACCCAGAATTATTTAAAGATGTTAATGGTACTGTTAGTAATTTTGATATCCTATCTCAAATATTACCCCCCATGAGTGCTAAATTTAAAAATAAACAATATAAACCCGAAGAAGATATGAAGACATCTAATAATATTATTGAAATCCAAAACGGAAAGTATATAAGGGGTCAAATTGATAAGGGAACTATGGGTTCAGGTTCAAAAGGACTTATTCAAAGCATATTTAATGATTTTAATTTCTCACAATCAGCAGATTTTATCGATAATATCCAAAATGTAATTACAGAATATTTAAAAATACACGGATACAGTGTTGGGATTAGTGATTTAATTTCAGATACCGAGACAAATGAGAAAATTATTGAAGCAGTTAGTAATAAGAAAAAGGAAGTTCAAAACCTCATCGACCAACTACATTTGGGTATATTTGAAAATTCAACTGGTAAAACAAATGAAGTAGAGTTTGAAACCAAAGTTAATGGACTTCTTAATGATGCGTCCGCCAAGGCAGGTAAAATAGGAAGAACAAATTTATCCCCCGATAATCGGTTTGTAATTATGGTTAATGCCGGTAGTAAAGGGTCCCCAATTAATATTGCTCAAATGATATCCTGTTTAGGTCAACAAAATGTAGACGGAAAACGTATCCCATATGGATTTTCAGACAGGACACTTCCCCATTATACAAAATTTAACGATACTCCAGAAGCACGTGGATTTGTCGAAAGTTCATTTATTCAAGGATTAACACCAGAAGAAGTATACTTTCATGCGATGGGTGGTCGTGTTGGTCTTATCGATACTGCTGTTAAAACATCACAAACAGGATATATTCAACGACGATTAATCAAAGCACAAGAAGACGGCAAGGTGTGTTATGATATGACTGTTAGAAATAATAAGGGAAAAATATTACAATTTAGTTATGGAGATGATAACATCGACCCAATTAAAGTTGAAAACCAAACTCTACCATTAACGAAAATGACGTTAGAGCAAATATATTCTCATTTTCAAATTCCAGAAGATTCCAGTAAAGCATTATTTAATACAACTTATACAAAAGAAACCGGAAAGCGCATGAAAAAACAAAAGAAAGAGCTTAATTCTTATGTAAGTAGAATTATCGGTAATATGGTTGAAAACAGAGATCTCATGTTGGAACATGTATTTAATTATAATCTTGGAAATAATCTAATTCATATCCCAGTTCACTTCCTTAGAATTATAAATAATGTTCAACATCAACTTAACATTCAATCTAATTTTATAGTTGATATTACCCCATTGGAAGCATATGCTCTTATTGATAAATATTTTAACGATTTACATAATTCTATGTATGCTAAACCAACAGAACTATTTAAGATTGCGTGGTATTATTACTTAACACCAAAAGAACTTCTTATGATGCGCAGATTTAACAGAAACGCGCTTATTGTATTGTTAGAAACCCTTTCTATTAATTATAACAAGGCAGTTGTACATCCAGGTGAAATGGTTGGTATGGTTAGTGCTCAAAGTATTGGTGAACCTACTACACAAATGACGCTTAATACCTTTCATTTCGCTGGTGTTGCGTCTAAATCTAATGTTACTCGAGGTGTTCCACGTATAGAAGAAATTTTATCAATTAGTGAAAATCCTAAAATGCCTTCTTGTGTTATTTATCTTAAAGAAGAAGATCAAACTAATGTTGAAAAAGCACAAGAAATTAAATATTCACTCGAATATACTTCTATTAGAGATATCACAAAATCCGTTGGTATTTGTTTTGACCCAAAACCCGACAATACACTTATAGATAAAGATCATGATTTGATTAATGAACATATTGAATTTCAAAAAATTATATGTGATGCTGGAGCAGTTGACGATGAGAAAAAAGCTTCACATGAAAATAGCAAATGGGTTATTCGAATTGAACTTGAAAGAGAAGCAATGATGGAACGGAATATCAATATGGATGATATACATTTCGCAATTAAAAATGTTCTTAAAACAGCAGTTGAATGCATATTTACAGATTTAAACGATGATAATCTTGTATTTAGAATTCGTCTTACGGATAGAAAATCTTCTTTACTAGCGAATAAAAAAAAATATTTAGATCAAACAGATGATATTTACATGCTAAAAAATCTTCAAGAAAATATTTTAAATAATATTATTCTTAAAGGAATAAAAGGTATCCCAAAAATTATTCTGCGCAAAGTCGTCAATCACTTGGTTCCAAAAGATGGGAATTTCGTAGAAGAAGATATTTGGGTATTAGACACTGTTGGAAGTAATCTTAAACAAATTTTATCACTGGATAATATTGATGCTAATAAAACTTACAGTAATAACATCCGTGAAGTTTATAGAACTTTAGGCATTGAAGCAGCGCGTCAATGCATTCTTAATGAGATTAATGAAGCGTTTCAAGCCAATGGGAATTATATCAATTATCACCATTTGGCTTTATTATGTGATAGAATGTGCGCCACAAAAAAAATGGTTAGTGTATTTAGACACGGTATTAATAATGATGATATTGGACCGATTGCTAAAGCTAGTTTTGAAGAAACTCCCGAAATGTTCTTAAGGGCAGCCCGACATGCTGAATTAGATTTAATGACCGGTGTTTCGGCAAATGTTATGTGTGGTCAGGATGGATATTTTGGAACGGGTAGTTTTCAAATTATGTTAAATATTGACGAGGTTAATAAATTAGAACACGCAGAATTAGAGCAAAAAATTAATATTAGTGACTTTTTACAAGTCAACAAAGACGACCCATGCAGTAAACAAAATATTGTTATGAACACAACTACTGAATATATTAAAGGTAAATATAGTGGTGATATTTCAACCGAATATAACCCAGGATTTTAATTATTAAATCTTATTATATCAACATAATATAATAAGAAATGAGCCTATTTAAGGAACTAACACTTAGAATGTCCAAAGTAAAAAAGATACCTTCTTCTTTAATAAATATTTTTTTATTAATTAATTTGAAAAAAGATAATGTTTTTCACATATTTAAATATAGTATATTAGAAGAAGAGTTTATACCTGATGACGATAAAGAAATATTAATAGATTTATATATTTCCGTTAAAAAATTAATGAATAGATTAAATAATATTTCTCGTATATATAAATTCAAAAAATCAGTAAAATATGATATTAATACTGATTTGCATTTAAATTCGTTAGAAATTTTACCAACTAATGAAAAAATAATGTTATTGGAAAATAATACACTATATAATTTTAAATTAAGAGACCTTATAAGTTGTTGGAAATTGGCGTTATTAAATTCACAAGGACTTTTTCCAAAACCATTACAAGTTAAAAATCCATACACAAATTTACCAATACAACAACATAACTTATATAATATTTATTTTAATTGTTTGAATATATATATTAATTTACCTACTTGTATTACCATATTGTTTAAATGTAATATGGATATAGGTAAATATCAATCACATTATTATACAACCTTAAAGGAAGTCTCTATTATAAACTTTATTCGCAATAATAATTGTTATGAGTTATTCGAACAAGTTTTGAATTTACTACACGATAATAGAAAACTTGTTGATTACACTACATTTACAAATTTCTGTTCTATTACTATACGATCCAAAGCAGTAAAAACATTTAAACCTATGTTGATTAATTATTTATTAAGTAAATTCTCTTGTAATCCAATTGTTAAGGAACAAAAAGTAAATATTTTAAAAAAACAATTAAAGGCATTTGTAAAATTATATCCTAATTTCGGGTTTGAAAGAGGAACTCATACTATGAAGTATGTTCCAATAACTGAAAGACAGTCTATTACCAATCCACCACCACCTCCACCTAATCTCGTTAATCAAATAATAAATAGAAGAAATTCCTTAAGAAGAACTAGAATTTTTAGAAATTCTAATACATCTTTTGATGATGATAGTGAAAGTGATAATTTGAGCGATTTGGATATTATTGACACAATTGAACTTGCTGTTCAACAAACAACTATTACACCTATTGTTAATATTGAAATACCACCTCCTCCACCTCCACCATCCGTTATTATTCCTATTACACGGCCTATAAATCCCCCACCGCCTCCTCCACCCCCAACTCCTCCTTTTACAATTAATACAAATTTAAATCCTTTTACTACTCGTAATCAATTATCAAGAACACCTACAAATAGAAGAAACAATAGTAACAACAATAGTAACAACAATAGTAACAACAATAGTAACAACAATAGTAACAACAATAGTAACAACAA
>Ga0115007_10002515_pt1 | contig 11265 bp, 14 predicted proteins | sample ArcOceMetagenome_2_FD_87166 | JGI IMG/M metagenome (GOLD analysis project Ga0115007, IMG submission 87166) | Marine eukaryotic phytoplankton communities from Arctic Ocean - Arctic Ocean ARC135M Metagenome | ecosystem: Environmental > Aquatic > Marine > Oceanic | place: Arctic Ocean | collected...
CATAAGGTTTCGGTGTCAATGAATTCATCAAACCATGCATCAATCTTACTTGAATCAAGTTGTATTGCAGTTATGGGTTGACCCCACATTAAATTATCAGACCTTAAAGTCTGTGAAATCTCGTTTCTGTCCATCATTTCTTCCTCTATCGAACACTGGAGTTGAATCATCAATTGCTGAATCTATTAGTTCTTCCTGTGCTTCTTGTTCACAGTCGTAGAGTTTCATTCTACTTCTGTCGACACCAATAACAAACCTTTTGAATACGGTTGGGTCATTGTATCTATTCTTTAATTGTTTGACCACCATTTGGTCTAGTTCGTCTAACTCTTCGGATGTAATCAATGCAAACATAAAGTCTGCAGTTGCAGGCAGTCCAAATGACTCTGAGGTATCTGTAAGTTCTACATCTGTAGAACCATAACCAGCTCGTGTAGTCTGTGTTGCACTCATGATTGGTACATCAAACTCTACTGCAAGTCCTCTCAATTCCTCAGCAATACTCTTAACCAAAGTATATGAGTTTGCACCGCTGCCCGGCTTGACTCTTGCACTTGAACAAATGTTAAGATAGTCAATGTAAATCATATCGGGTTTGAAGTCTTTCTTGATATTCAACTCTTGTAATAGATGTCTGAAGTGACCAACGTGAGCTGATGCAGTAGGATACTCCTTTACAATAAGTTTACCTTTAGTCTTCTGTCTAATCTTATCAATCTTAGTATCAAACTGTTTCTTAGATAAGTCGGGTAGGTCTGACATAGGAATGTTTAATGTGTTTGCATCAATACGTTCTGCAATCCTTTCCTCTGACATTTCAAGAGTGATGTATAACACATTCTTGTTCATCAATAAGTTTGCTGATGCCATGTGACACATGAAAAGGGACTTACCCACACCTGTTCCTGCCAAGCAGATATTCAAGGTTTTATTGGGTAAGCCTCCCTTAGTAACTTTGTTGAAGTATTCCAAATCAAATGGTAACTTCTCTTCTTCTGTATGGTAGAACTCAAATCTCTCATCTGAGTTTTCAATGAAATCGTGGCCAATATTTGTATCAAATGATACTGATAGTGCCTCTTTTAAAAGGTCGGGTATTTCTCCAGTCGAGCGTTGGGACTTTTTGTCAATGACTTCGATACTGTCCATGACTGCAATATAGATTGCTCTATCTTGACACCATTTCTCAGTTTCTTCCACCAACCAATCGGTAGGTGTGTCTTCACTGTCCTTACTAATACTATCTACAATAGTTTTTGCTTGAGATAACACAGCATCATTGAGAGATGAATTGTTATCTAGATTTATGAGAAGTGCTTCCACTGTAGGTGGTTTAGTGTACTTATCGAAATAGGATACTACCTCGTTAAATACAGTCTTCTCGTCCGACTCGGAGAAATACTCTTCCTTAAGGAACGGTATTACCTTCCTTGTAAAAGGCTCATTCTGAACTAAGTTCTTCAGTATTGTCTGTTCTAGTCTCACTGCTTCCATATTTAAAATATTCCTGTGCTTTCTCTTCAAGAAGTCCCATTACCTCGGGGGTAAAATGTTTCTCGGGATTGTTGTTAATGGTCTTTCCGAATTCGGTTTTACCTGTAGGTAGTTTAACACGAGTTCCTTCTTTTGTAAAGACGCCAAAGGCAATTGCCATGTCTAATAGACCATAATACCTGTCCAATCCTTTCTCATAAGAAAGTCTTACATCCACCACTCTGTTCTCAACTGTCAATCTTGATTTTGCATTCTTACAATGAATGATATTACCAATGATTTCAGTTCCTTCCTTCTCCTTTCTTTTAGAAAGATAGATGATTGATGAAGCAGCGTACTTGAGTCCACTACCACCACCCATTTCTTTCTGAGGAAACATAGAACCAATCACATCATATGTGTGGTTAGTTACTATCATCGGAACACCAACTCTACCTAATTTCAATGTCAAGACTCTGAATGCACCTTTGGTGATTTGAGCTCTTGTCATATCTTTAGTTTCCTTACCTTCTGCAGTGTCTTCGATTTCTTTGGTTGTTGATAACATACCAAGAGAATCTAAACACATCATCATCTTAGGACGTTTGGATTCGGGGGTTTCTGCATACTTATCCAGTATACTAATTGCTTGATTTCTGAACTCTTGTACAGTAACAACAGGCACGATAACGACTCTTGAGGAATCAATTCCTCTCGACTCAATCATATCTCTTGATAATGCAGATTCAGATTCAAAGTATATAACTGCAGAGTCGGGATTATCTTCTAGGAACTGTTTAACTATTCCTAGTGCAAAATAGGTTTTACCTGTTGCTGACTCTCCTGCGATTGCAGTAATTTTGTTTGAGGGAAGTCCACCGTATAGTGAACCACTTAATAGTGCATTGAAAATATGACTACCTGTATCAATATAGGTATCAACATCTCCAGCTGCAACACCGTCATTAACAATACTTGCGTATTCGTTACCCGATGCTTTTACTAAATCTTTTAAAAATGACATAACACTTCTCCATAATGTATACTCTATTATAGTCTAAGTGGGGGAAATATACAAGTGGGTTTTTAGAGTTTTTTTTCTAAGTTTTGTAGATGTTTACCGATATCTGACATTCTATCGTCAAACTTGACATGTTCCTTCATCATAGCCTTTAGACTAACCATAGAAATTTCCAAATGGATAATAAACCCGAAGATTGTACATATCATTGCAATATAAAAACAATCTATTGGGGAGATAATCATCAGAGAACCTCGTCAATCTGTTCTTGTGTAACAGTTCCTTTTTCTAATAGAAGTTTTCTATGTTCTAGATGACGTTCTGTAGTCGTATCTTTACTTTCACCAGTATATTCTACTGCATGATGTTCGTCAATCATTTGTTGATTAACTGATACTCTTGGTTCATCTGTTGGAATTGGTTCTCCATCTTCATCCAAGGGAGCGACAAACATTTCTCCAAGTATTCTTCCGAACTTTCCTTTGTCATGAGATACGAGGGTAACATCACCTTCAGAAAGTAATTTTGTAAGATGTTTTTTAGAGGCTTTTCCAAAGATTTTCTCCACTAGGTCTCTTGTGCGTGACTCGGGGGTATCGATACCCATAAGACGCACTCTTTGTTTTTTAAGTACAGTACTGAAACCTAAATCTATATCGACATCGACTGTGTCGCCATCTACAATTCTAGTTACTGTCACGTGAAATTCTGCTTGTTTAAATAATTTAGTCATAATGTTATTTAGTACAATTATTCCTCGGGCGGGTTATTATGGCCGACCATTGATGATGTTTCTTCAACTCTCTTAGAGTCTTCCAAATCATCAGACTCATCATGTTCAGTTGGATGATAAGACGTTGCTGTCTCATCTATTTGGTCTAAAATTGGATGAGAATAACCTTCTGTCTGTTTTGTCTCATAGTCTACCATTGCTTGTTTGATAGCATCTTCTGCTAGTACTGAACAATGTAATTTGATTGGGGGTAATTGTAGTGCATCTGCGATGTCTTTGTCTTTAATCAGTTTTGCTTCTGTAATCGTCTTACCCATCATTAAGTCTACGAACAATGATGAAGATGCAATTGCACTTCCACATCCGTAAGTCTTGAATTTGACATCAATAATCTTTTCGTTATCATCGAGTAATAGTTGTAGTTGCATCACATCACCGCATGCTGGAGCTCCTGCGAGTCCTGTTGCGACCTTGGGGTCTTTCCTGTCTAATGAACCGACTGAATGTTTTTGGGGTTCTGCTAGTACTGCTTCAAATCTTTGTACTACTTCTTTTGAGTATGCCATATAGTTATTTATCCAAAAAAGCTATCAAGACTGGCAACTGGTTCAACATTCCAGCCAATCTTAGAGATTACCACCTTCAGTGGTTCTATGAATGACTTGTCGAATTGTAAATCGTAATCAAGATATTTGTGCAAATCCATTTCTCTTGGAAGCACGTTCATGAATGAAATAACGTTCTCGTTGATAGGGTTCGGTGTTGTAAGATAGGTGAAGTGTAACTTCTCCCCACTCTTAATCAACTCATAACGTTTGTGAATGTTCTTTTGTTTTAGATGATGATTGTATAACAATGCACCGCGTACGTGTATGGGTGTACCCTTACTGTAAATCATTGTTGGGTCTGCATACTGTCTTAGGTTATTACAACCTCTTGGTGATGACATCTCTTCGGGGGGTAATCTACGAAAGTCCATACGAGCATTCTCTACGAAATCCCATAGTTCCTCTTCGGTTCCTTGCATCACAAGTTTGAATGCATCTGTAAGTTTACCTCTGACCCATTGTGGTGTACTGGACTTTGCAGTCTCAATACCCATCATCTTGAGTTTAGGTACGGCTAGTCTGACTCCTTCGTTGTCGATGACGTTGAGGATGTATCGTTTTTTTGCAGTCCATATTCCTCTGTCTGCGATGACTTCTCTCCCCATCTCCATTTTCTGTTCGTAAGCGTTTGTGTAAGATGCAAGTTCTTGGAAGCCTTTGTCAAGAACTTCTTCCATATGCGACTTGGCGATTGAGTCGATGAAGTTTGTGATTTTGGTTTTATCTGTTTCATTTGGCATTACCTGCTGTATTAGTTTATCTAATGTAATGTAAACAGAATCAGTATCCATTGCAACAACATAATCTTCATCTGTTTTCAGTGTGGTATTTAACCAATCATTAATTGTCTTCTCTGCATGTTTGATAATCAACTGACCCGACAATGTGATTGCCTCAGCAAGTTGTGGGTCAAAGAATGCAAAGTATTGATTTGCCAAAGCACCGTATGCTGAGTTCAAAGCAATCTTTCTGACTTGTTGGTTATTGTATGCACGTTTGATAAGTGTGTTGAGTTCGTTCTTACGTGTTCTATCAGTGCATGTTTGCAGTTCCTTCTGATAGTCTATCATCTTACCCTTCCACATCTTACGCTCGTCGTAAAACTTCTGCATAAGTTCGGGAAGGAATCCCTGTTTGTTGTTGGAGAATCTAGCACCGTTTGGTGTGATACCAAATGACCCATCAACAACTGTTTCTTTGTTAAATAGTTTCTCTACGGATGTATCCGTTAATCCTCTCTGCATCTTCTCGGGTGAGATATTGTACTGCATAATGATATGAGGATACAGTGAGTTCAAATCGAATGATACAACCCAGTCATGTTTACCCACGATAGGTTCTTTGACATATGCACCTTGGATTCTTTCTGTCTTAGTTTGATGTAATCTCTGTGGTGGTGTAGCAATCTTCTGTTCCTTAAGGAAGTTATAGATAATGGTTTCCCAATACTTAACCATACCAAATGTATCATTGTAGTTACACTTTGCATTGTAAGACATTGCCAGAATCAATTCCATCAATCCTAGTTTGTCTTCTAGGTCTTCTACTAAGGTAACATCCTTTACATTGTATGCAAGGAACTTAGAGTAGTTGAGTCTGTATAGGTGATGTAGTGAACCCTCTTCATCATAACTTATCTTAGACTTGCCTAGTTCTACCTGTGCAATATGGTCTAGTCTGTATGATTCTTGATTTACAAATGTATGTTTTTTGTATAGCTCTAGGTAATCAATTACATTGATTCCGTACAGATTAAACACCTGTTGTTGAGAGCCCCAGTTAGTTTTAAACTCTCTAACATCACACATATTCCATGGTGAGAACTTCTTGTGTGAGTCCACACCAAATACTCTGTCCACACGATTACACAAATAAGTGATATCAAACGTGTTAACATTCCAACCTGTGATGATGTCAAACTTTTCCTTTCTCCAGTATTTGATGAACTGTTCAAGTAGGTCTTTCTCATCCTGTGCTTCGTGATAAGTTACGTTTGCTGGTTTTTCATCCCACGGCCCAATTCCAAATGTGTGAGCCATGAATCTAAAGGGTTTGATTGTGATTGCATTAACCTTCTCTAAGGCTTGCATGGGTTCGGGGAATCCGTCTTCACACTCACACTCAATATCGAGTGTTGCAATCTTGATTACTTTTGGGTCGTACTTGATGTCGCCCTGAAATTTGTCTGCAATATAGGTATAGATATATCTATCATAACCATGGATTTCCATTCCAGCAGTTCCTGCGAACTTCTCTCGGAACTTCCTTGCGCCACCCATAGAACTGAGACTAACTGCCTCAAGATTTCTACCATCCAATGACTTGAATGCAGAATCTTTCTTGGTTGGGACATAGTGATTAGGTCGGTAGTCCACAGACATTTGAACCTGTTTCTTACCTTGATACCCCTTGACGAGTATCTTATCGCGTGTACGACATACGTTAGTATAAAAATCCATACTGTTATTATAACAGAAAGATGTCTATTCTACAAGTGTTTTTTTGCTTGGATGCTGTAATTCTTTTACTGATTTGAGTTTGTCTTGTGCATCTGCAAGTTGACCAACTAGTTCATCTACTGCAGCGACAATATCGGGATGTTCTCCGATACCTGCTGGGTTTGATTGATAAACTGAGATGTTTGCAGTGTGTACTGCAATGTCACCTTCGTATTTCTTTACTAATGCACCTAATATATCTGCCATTATTTATTACCTGTTAAAACCTTGAAGTTTTGTGCAAGGTTTGGTCTTGGTTCAAATGAAGTCACCACTCTAACCTTTTTGATTATAAAGGTATAATCCTTTGCAAAAGGTATCCATGGTGCAAGACCTACTTCCATAGTGTCTCCCTGTATTTCAGTAATACAAGCATGTGCTTCTTTTACTGTGTAACTAAGAGCGTTTTCCGTTACTAAACCAATTACAACGTCCCCATTTTCGAGACGTAGACACTTTATTATTTCAGACATTTCTGACTTGCTCCTGTAGTTCTAATGAGCGTCTGCCCACTTGACCGAACCATTTTGAATCTTCCATTTCTACTGCAACCTTTTCCCAGTCTTCAGATACAACACCTTTCCACATGTTGTTAAATTTACCGAAACGACTTCCACCTAAGTTGAATGTCATGTTGACTAGAACGTGTTGAATTCCTTCAGGCAGACTGTAAAAGTCCTTTCCACCTTTTGATTCGAATACATGAATTGCTTCATCGACATGTTTGTCGAAGTCATCTTCATAGTATGCATCTACAGTTGATTGACTTACTGGAGTTCCAGCAGGTTGTCCGTGTTCTGCGTCACCTTCTTTGATTAGATGACCAACACCTAGTGTTAAGTATCCTAGTGAATCTGCATAGACCTCTAGTACTTCACCTTCGTGTCGTTTAATTTGTTCCTTTAATACTGTTTTGTTCATCGCTTTCTGCTTCCCTTTTCATTTGTTCATCAATGAGTTCCATTAATATGTCACCCATGAGGTCGTTTAATTCACTATTATTTAGGAGTTCCTCAAGACCAACATCTGTCTTTTCTTGTCCGTGAGGAAATCTTCTTATAGTTCTTTTAAAGTTTATATTTGGTTTACCTTCTTCGAACTGTATTTTACCATATTGGTATACAAGTCCGTCCCAGTCACCGCCTGTGAGTTCGATAGCAGCGTCACTTTCAGAAGGATTTTCTACTACCATGTAGACCTTTTCATCGAATAATTTTGGCATGTATCTCCTCTTCAATTCTCATAGAACTCTCTATGCAATCGTTATCACGAATCTCTAGTTGACCTAGTAGATTCATATTTGTTAGTATGTTATTTATCTGTGTTCGTCTTCCCTTCAACCATACTTCTGATTGTGTGTCTCCACGTTCTGCATGACGATTGTGTTCTTCATTGAGGCCTACCGTTAATACATATACTTTTGCTTCATGGTTTTGCATCAACCATTCTATGTCTACTCCTCTAAAGTATCTATCACCTTCGATTAGTACATGTTTGTAAGTAATGTTCATTGCTTCAATGAACTCTCTGAAATGAGGTATAGAACCATGGGAAAGTTTATCAGTTCCACCAAAGGTTTCACCTTCGGGATATTGGCCGACTACCAATATGTCACCATGTTCTTGACACTTGAATAGTTTCATTGGTTCAACCAGTGTAGGTTCATCCAATCTAGAAATGAGTCTTCTCATAAGAGTCGACTTGCCTGAGCAAGGTACCCCACCAATCATGAATATCATTTAAAAGAAACTGTCCAGTGAACCTTTCTCTTCATACTTTCCAGCATGAGGGCCGATAGGATTCTCTGACTTTCCAGCTCTTCCTTTAGTTGCAACATGTTCATCACAATATGCAACACATGATAACCTTACTCCTTCACCAGTGATGGGTGTTACACCATGCAATTCATTTGAATCTGCAATCAGTACGTCTCCATCATCTGCTTCAATAGCAATACCATATCTAGGGAAACATAAGTATGCACCCCCAAATTCTCCAATACGAAAGACACACATAGTTGTCATTCCGAACTCTAAATCTTTACCATCCAAGTGAGCAGACATCTTTGCTGTTCCACCTGTTGAATACTTGTTTGCAGATAAAGCTGTCATCGGTGAACCACCAATGTGATACTTCTCTTCTATACATTCATCCGCAAAGGTTTTCTGCATACTCCATATCTCGGGTACTGCAGTCTTCAATGCTTGTTCGTTTACATTTGCAATCTGTGATAGGGTTTCGAACTTTTCTTTGTTGGATTTCTTATCCATCCATCCACTGCCCTTAATCATTCCTGTGAATCTGCCACGTTTATACCCGATTAGAACTGAATGTATCTCATTTGCTTCTGCAATACGATTGAACTCACCGTTCTTCTTAAGTGGGTAATAACTGTTTGGAGTTCTTAGAACATAGTCTTTACCTTCGATTAATCCTTTTGCCTTCATCTCTTCGTGGTCGATAGGCCCGGCTGCATTTGCTCTCATGGTAGATGTATCGTCGATAGAGAACAAAGTATCTTTAACTGTTTGGTATGTCTTACCTTTGTATGCTCTTTTTACGATACATGCAAGTAAAGTTTCACCCATGAGTGTACCATGAGGTTTATAGATTTTAATAACATCACCATCGTATTCAATAGATGATATAACAGTATCGTAAGAATCTCCTGTAAGATACTTACCATTCCATTTTTTGAATGTTTCTTTAAATCCTAAGTCTTTTGTTGCAGTGAATTCCATGGTTCTATTATTTGTCCTTTGATATTTTCAACTAGGTAGTATAGGCATAGTGGTGCTACCATCAATCCGATTCTTGCACCCTTGTCGTTATAGTCTCCAGTCATTTTATAATCGTTTGGTAGAGTCATTAACCTTACCATCTCTTTAGGTGTGTAGATTCTTGTACCACCATGGTGGAAATGATTACCACCCATAAACTTTGGTTGACACCCTGCTTCAGTCAATGAATGAGCTGCGAGATGTTTAGGAACTATTCTTGACATGTAGTAAGAATGTTTCTCATCTTCGGGTTTAATATGTCCGTTTGCAATATTCTCTTGGAACCACGGTTTAACAATGTGGTCACCGATAGAGGTGTATGCTTGATTGTCTCTTTCTTTTAAGACTGGTGCAAGACCTTTACATGGGCCACAACCTTCAAACTTCTCATCGGGATGAACATCGAATCCATTTACCCAATGACCTTTTGATGATTCAGACATTGCAGTTTCTAGATATAAACCATCTGCAATATTCTCTTCATCTGTTTCTAAATCATGGATTGCATCATCAATAGATGCAAATTCTTTTACTGGGTCGGGGAAGACGGAAGACATACACATCCAAGGCATTCCAATACCTTCGAGTACATCATCACGTACACCAACCATGAATACTCTTTCTCTCTTCTGAGGTACACCGTGCTGATGACCCTTCATGACTTTCCAAGTAACTGAGTATCCAAGTTTCTCAAAGTCGTTTACCATCCTGTTTAGATGGTCTCTTGCATAGTCCATTGAGAGACCTTTCACGTTCTCACATATTATAACTTTAGGCATTAACCCTTCGGCAATCCTAATCATTTCCCATGTAAGGTCTTCAATGTTCTGTTGTTTCATACCATAAGCCATCTTCTCTTTGTTCCAACCTTCTTTCTTGGAACCTGCCATAGAAAATGGTGGACAAGGTGGTGACCCATCCATGATATCTAATTCGTATTTCTTAAGTCCACTAAGCTTCATGATACCTTCTGCAGTGACTTCTTTGATGTCTCTACATTCGTGTACTGTGTTAGGGAAGTTTTCTAGGTAGGTGTCAACATGTAACTGTTGGAACTCGTTCATGTAACGAACGTCACCACCTGCTAGTTTGTAACCACATGAAGAACCCCCACCGCCTGCAAAGAAAGTAATGTAATTAAACTGTTTACTTTCACTGTTACGGTGAAGGTCTTCTAGGTTGTATTGAAAATATCTATTATCACTCATCATGACTCCATTATACAGTATTTAGCACAATGCTGTCAAGGCTGTTTTTAAAGATTTTCTAATATATTTTCAGGGCTTGAAACTTCATAAGGGTCGGACTCTGCATTATCAGTGTATCCATCTTCGATGAATGTTTTTTCAATTACACCGTCGTTGATTACAACTGCATATCTCCAAGACCTATATCCAAAACCAAGATTTGATTTAGAACATTCTGCACCTATCAAGTGAGTGAACTCACCATTACCATCGGGAAGAGGGTAAACATTTTTGATACCTAATGATTCAAACCATGAGTTCATTACAAATGTATCATTTACTGATACGCAATAAATCTCATCAATTCCTTTTTCTCTAAACTCTTCAAATCTCTCGTCAAAGCTAGGCAATTGTTGAGTTGAACATGTTGGTGTGAATGCGCCAGGCAATCCAAATACAAGTACTCTTTTACCAGCAAATTGAGCTGCAGTGTCTAGGTCTACAAATTCACCATCGATTCTCTGTGGTAGGATTACTTCGGGTACTTTAGTTTCCCCTTCAATGATTTCTAATCCCATTCTTCTTTCTTCTGTCATAATAATCTATACTCCATAATAATAGATACACCTATTATATAACATAACAGGTGTATATGTAAGGGGCTTTGTTAAGAAATTTTGATTTCTTGGGGTTTATCTTCTTCGGGTATAATCCTTTCTAACGACACACTCAAAATACCATTCTTCATATCTGCACCTTTAACGACAATGTCGTCTGCAAGTGTGAATGTTCTTTTAAATGAACGAGATGCAAGTCCTCTATGGACGTACTCAAGGGCTTCTCCTTCCTTCTGTTTACCTTCGATATTAAGAACCTCTTTCTCTTTTGAGATTGTGATGTCTTTCTTATCAAATCCAGCTAATGCAAGTTCGATACTGAAGTTCTCTGCATCGTGTTTTACAATA
>Ga0115007_10002516_pt1 | contig 11262 bp, 18 predicted proteins | sample ArcOceMetagenome_2_FD_87166 | JGI IMG/M metagenome (GOLD analysis project Ga0115007, IMG submission 87166) | Marine eukaryotic phytoplankton communities from Arctic Ocean - Arctic Ocean ARC135M Metagenome | ecosystem: Environmental > Aquatic > Marine > Oceanic | place: Arctic Ocean | collected...
CAAGCATAAGGTTGTTGGTGTTACCAGTTTCACGATAGATCGAAGAGATCAAGTTGTTCAGAGCAAGTTCGCTAAATGCACCCGAAGTACTGATGTCATAGATCGAAGAAGCAGGAGTACGGAAGTTCGCAGGAACGTCAGCAGGACCAGCGGAATCGATCCAGTCACCAAGACCACGAAGGCCGTAAGGTGTACCAGCACCATTTTCGATGCTGCGATCTTGTGTACCGATGATAGTAGCTTCAACGTCACGCTTAAGCTCACGAATTGCTTTAGCTTCAGCTTGTGCAATCTTAGCTGGACCAACGGACTCAACAGCTTCTTGCAAGTCAGAGACTTGGAAGTTGCGGCGGAATTTTTGGACGTAGTTACCAAGACGAGCACGGCCAGCAAACTGGTCGGTGAATGCAGTAACATCTGCGCCTTCGTCTACACCTGTAGTAACAGGAGCAGAAAGAGCGTCTACGGTCCATTCAGTGAATGTAGCCGAGGACTTCTTTTTAGAAGCGGATGATAAAACAGGAGTTTCTTCGGGAGCCAAGATGGTAAGTACATCTGTAAGCTCTTCACGATTAGAAACGGCGGAACCAGTATTAGTGGTGTCGAATGTATTTGAGAATGCCATTGTATTTTATAATTGAATTATTTGTTTTGTAGTTGAAGTGTTCGGAGAGTAATGAAGTCACTCTTATCACCTGACTGCTTAAACTGAGAATTCAAGTTCTTGATTGATTTACTGGTACGACTAGCTGGCTTATCTGAGCTTGCTGCACTTGGAGAAGAAGTATTAGAAGGGTTAAGCCTTACATTGGACTTAGTTTCTTTTACTGCTTTTCGACCGTAGATACTGTTAGCGGCGTGCGCTAGCAGGTACGGCATCTGTGCTTTAACGTCAGGCGGAAGGTTCTTCATTAATGTTTCGACCCGAGAGTCTCCCATAATGGCTTCGTATTCACGCCTTGTGTCATTGTCTTCGCCTTTCATCCAAGGTAGCTCCGCTTCAGCCTGAGAACTTAAGTGCTCCTGCATTTGTTTGCTTTGCTCAACTTCTTGGATTTTCTGTAGGCGATCAGGAAGGAACTTGTCACGGGCCTTGCGTGCCTGCAATAAAGCATTGCGGACATCAACCTTAGTCATCTCCTTACCTTCTACCTCTGTGACTACATCATCAGCTTCGTATCCGTCTGCATTGAACATAATGTCCTCTGCCCATTCAATTACATTACTAGCGTCCGTTGCTTTTGCTTGTAGATCCTCAAGGGTTTCTACATCGGCAAAGGGGTTATTAGTAATCTCTTGCTTTGGTTTAAGCGGATTGTTTTGTTCAGCAGAAAGTTTAGCTTCAATTTGTTGTAGCTTTTCTTCTGCTGCCTTACGTTTAGCTGTGAGTTCTCCGAAGCGAGCTACTGCACGGCTGCCTAGCTTATCGGCTAGTTCCCGCAGTTCCACTTCGGACATGTCATCTAAATCAATCTGAGAAAGAACTTGCTCTTCTGATTCTGCTTCGGGAGTTTCGTCTTCAGTACTCTCGTCTGATTCCTCTAATCCCTCTACTTCATCGGTAGCAATTTCGTCAGCGACCTCCTCTTCAACCTCGGGAGCCTCTGGCTCTTCTGGTTGAGGCGTTGGTTGCCCTAAGCGTTGGACCGCAAAGTCTTCCGCTGTGATATTTGTCTTTTCCGCTGTATTACTTTCGGGTTCAGCGTTTCCCGTTGTGACTTCTTTGTTCATATATTTCCACTCTTCAACGCCGAGCGATAGCTATGTTGTGCATTATAGCATACGAAATGTATGCTATGAAATTATTCGGGGGATGAAGTCTCCGACCAGCTGGCAATTGTCATAATCTGATCGTAGCTTAGAATGCGACCTGATAACTGCTGTAGCTTATCAGTTGAAACCTCGTGCATTTCTGCGATGCACTCTTCACGCATCTGCTTGATTAGATCAATAAAGCGGTTAAACGAATCGTGCCGATTTAGATGTTCAATGTCTTCTTGAATAGTCATATTAGTATTGTGGCATATCCTGGGTGCCTACTTCTCCCATCTGTGCTGGAGTTGTACCGATGCGGCCAATCTCAGCGTTCTGCATTTGCTGCATCTGGAATTGATACTGACCTGCATACTTCTGCAAGCGACCCGCAAAGGCTTCGTCCTCTTGTAGCTTTTGCTGGATGTCAGGCTGCTGACCGTACTGCTCTAGTACTTGCATTGCAATCTGTCCGCCGCTTGCACGAGCAGGCATTTCAATGCCAGCGTAGATCTTAGTCAGATCATCTGTTACATCCTTAACCACTTGCTGCTGTGCGTCCTCCACTGGAGTCAACACAGAGTCCGCTAGGATTGGGTCAATGCTACTTGCCAGTATTGATAACATTTTGTCAACGTCGATGCGGCCATTGCGATCCAGTTGGATTAGCTGGGTCATCTGAGCCAACTTAACCTCCTGGGACTTAGGGTCTGTATTTAGTACATCGTAGTTAATAGTAATATCAAAGTCTGAATCAGGGTCGCCTCGGTCCATTACTTGTGGGTCAGGGATTCCAGTTACACGAAAGAATATCTCGTCTGGTCCAAAACGTTGGAAGCAACGATAAGCCATACGCATAACCTCTGCATTGTGCTGCAAGAACTTGTCCACTAGGAACTGCTTACGTACACTAGAGATCTGAGAGTCTTCGTCTAGTCCGACTAGACGATCTGCCAAACTTTCTAGGGTCTGTTCAATTTCAATAGATCCAACAGGCGCAGGTGGCACAGGTGCAAAGTCCAGATCACCCTTACGACGATAAGGAATCATACGACCTGGACCCCAGTCACTAGGTGCCTGTCCTACTGGGTGCAAGATAGGGGGTAGGGTAGATAAGCTGTTGCGATCAATTCTTGAGTCACGCTCTACCTTAACTTGGTTCTGAATACCACGAAGAATATCTGGAACAGTAGTTGTATCGTACAGACGCTTGCTGTCTTCTGACAGCTTGGTGACTACAACTGGGTAGTCCTCATAGCCATTTAATAGTTCACGCTTTGCGTAAGCTGGTGCTTCGTCGTTTATTCCAGTGTAATCCTTGTGGAATACTGTGCAATAAATCCCCTCGGAACCATCTTCAGGATCGACCAGCCGCTGGTACGCATACACGATTTCTATTAGTTCATGTGCCTCGTAGGCGTTATCGGTCAAGCTAGTACTGCGGCGGCCTTCCTGTTCTCTTTCAATGCTGTCTATATTAACACCCCTGAAATGATCAATTATGTAATCAACAAAATCAGCGTCCCATCCTGCTGTAGCTACTTTGTTTTCTAATTCTTGTGCTGTATAGTAAGTCTTCCAAAAGCAATAGGGTGCACGCTGTGGATCAGTAACATAAGGAGGAAAAAAGAAATCTCCATCTGGTGCTAAAGTTTTAATCTCTGGTGCATTAACCTGACGACGTACAGTTGGAAGCTCTGCTTCTCCTAGTTTGCGTAGATCCTTTAATGCTTTCCTTGCTCTTTTTTCTGTTACCCCTTCAAAGATGTTTTGAAGCATAAACACTAGTTCATCGTCATTTTCACCTGACTTGACTGCACCGAAAATATTTGGGTCCATCTCTGCAATCTGCTCAAGTGTTAACTTCTGTAGGAACTGACGGTCCTCCATGTGCCATCCTACATAAGTAATAAGTAGCCCACGCTCTAGCAAGTAGTTAGCACCTAATTCCATTTCACGCTTGTAGCGAGGAATGTACCCACTGGTGACCATCCACTTCAGAAAAGAAGATACAATCTCTGCACGAGCAATGTCGTTGGACTCCACTGGGTAGGCACGTATGTTCGACCGATTAAGCGAAGACATGAACAGTGATACGAGTCGTGTAATTCTTTCGTCAATTACGTGGCTCTCTACGTCTGATGCTCCCTCCCAAGGAAATGCATCTGCACCATGCTTGCGGTGATCACGGCTTTTGCCTGGCCACCAATTGCGACGGTCGTCGTAACTAGTACGGCACAAATCAAAATAAGCTTCTAGCTCATTAACTGTTTGATCGTATGCGTTGCACAACGCATTAATATCTGGAGAGGCATCGACGTACGTCAAGGCTTCAAAGTTCGATTTATTTTGCATTTATCTTTTTATAAACTGATTTAGTAACTTCGTGGACGTATCCCTTGTATGTACCAATTCTATCACATAATTCTTGTGGACGCATAGGAGTACTTAGTTGATGCCTTACGTGTCGATTTAGATACTCCCAGCCAGCAAGTCTATTAATCTGTTCTTCGATCCATTCTGGATCTAAAGTAATATCATCTTCATTTGACATATCGATAAGAGGTCCCCGTGTCGTCAGTGATAGCTTCTACGTTAATATTTTTTCCAGGAGTAAAGTGATCCTCAAACTTGCGAGGAATCACTGCTGGGACTTTCTTCTGTATCTCCCTGATGTACACGTAGATATAACTTCTATTTGGTGCTTTCGAGTGCACTACTGCACGATAGATCTTAGGCGTAAGCTCTGGAATATCGATAGCCCTATCTAGCATTAGCTGACCCTCTTCGTTAATCCAACTGGCGTAGCCAGTTCCAGTTACTGTATCCTCTGGTAATTTATCCTTTATTAATTCTAAAAGGTAATCTAGGTCTAGATTATAATTTACTGCAATTGTTTTTATTCTTTTTTTGGGCATATTAATATCCTCCTTTATTTGTTCTTGTTACTTGCATTGATGAATCAGTCATAAAGTCTGGACCTTCTCCACCGTTGGACATCCGCAGGTAACGGATTACGTCAAAGAAATCCTTTAGTGCTTCCTCTGGCTTACCGCCTGCGTTGTAGTTAATAAGACTGTCAATAAGATTACCGCAGTCCTTGTGTATGTAGCATAGTGGTCTATTGGATAGGTCTACCGCTACGTTGGGGTTATAGTTAAACCAATCGTCTAGGGCAGTAATTCCTTGTTCTTCCATTACCCCGCTAGATGGTATAAAGCTTAGACCAAAGTCATAGAAGGATGTAAAGAGATCATCGTTGTTTTCATTTTCCTTAGCAAAGAAACGGGAGTCCCCGATTCTTTCAGTAACCTCAATGCCTAAGTCTTCTTCAATTTCTTCAAAGAGTTCGCAGTATCCCTCGACGTTTAGTCCTACCTTCTTAGATGCGGGACCGTATCTCCACTTGGGATCACCAAAGATAGCCCACTCCCCGAATGTATCACGGTCTGGCCATTCCTTACGAATGAACACCTGGCCGTCTTCGTTTACCCCAGCCCAGATGCAGGTGTAGTTCCTTGCCCCAGCTGGGTCAACTACTTGATAACAGGTAAACTCATTCTTGTCTGAGATGTCTGGAAAATGAAACCCGTATTTATTTGGCTCTTCAGATAGTACATTTACTTCTGTGTTGAAGTAAGGAAGCAAAGCATTTGCTGATTTAACTGGTACGCCGTAGGCACGTACCATGATTTCCGAATCAGGCTGGTTTACTAGATCCTTGGCTATACGGTCGTAACCACCAAAAGGATTTTCATCTGAGTGCAGGTACACAACTCGTGCGTCCCGATTGGGACTGTACTGCTCAATGGGTACTGCTTTATTGTTCAGTAGTTTAGCTGGACGGGTCTTTAATGTTTCAGCGTTCTTTAGGTATTCAGATATAAATGGCGTATAGCCATCGATAGGTGTAAAGCCGATAAGCATCTTGGAGTCACGGGTAGCCAAACGGAAGCGCAGGGTGTTGACCAGTGCAGCGTCACCTAAGTACTCGTCAAGCCAGGCCCCGATATTTAAACCTACTGGCTTCTTGAAGCCGAACTCAAAACCCTCAAGGATCGTCTGGTTGTTACTGTACTGTGTGTACGTCTTGAAGTCTACACGTGTCCTAGTATCTGGAAAGATAAACGAAGATGCAGTAAATCCATTCTGCATAGAGAAGTTAATGTAGCCATCTATACTCTTTGTCTTACGCTTGAACTCCTTAGGCATCATCTCCCAGACTGCGGCCTGCTGAACCTTAATGGAAGTATCTGCATTCTGAGAGAAGCATACAATATGACCGTCCATACTTTCGGTGACGGCCTCCATTAGCATCTTGGCGCAGCCAGTAGTCTTACCCGATCTGTTACCACCCAATGCTAGGACTTCATTGTTTGTACGTAATCCCGTACGTATGCGGTCCCATCCAGCTAAATCAAAGCCGTAGCGTATAGGGTCTTCCTCTGCTGCTTGTATCCGTCCTTCGTGCGCATCGTGCAGCGCAACTAGCAGCTTAGGGTCCTGCTCTCCTAGCAGGACTATCTCCTCGTCCGTAGGAGGCCGAATGATTGGGTGCTCTGTAAAATTAATTGTCATTGCATTCAACTAGTATAATAAAAAATAATAGTGGCCATATAAGCGCCCAGATTATATAGAAAATTATATCCATTGGTTGTCGTCAAAATCTATCTCATCAAGTAATTCAGTTCCCTTGAGGTCTTGCATGTGTTCATTTAAACTAGCGACAATACCTGCGCAAGCAAATGGATTGTCATAAGCAAATTCTAATTCCATTTCATCTGAGTGCACAACAGCTACTACGTAGTTCTCATAGTGCTCTCCTAGAATAGCTTTTACTTCTTCTAAAGGATTCATTTTTTATTTTTGGGTTGTTCAGTTTTCGGGGATGATGGTTTCTTACTCCAGTCAATATCATCGTAGTTCTTACGCTGCTTATCCTGATTGTGTCCCTTACGTGGTCCGCTTCCTTTAGTGCTCATCTATTTCTACTACCTCCGCTTGTTTAAGTTTCTGTATCCTATCCTTGGCCGCCTTGATTGTTTCATCGAGGTCCTCCTGTGTAATCACTTGGCGGTCCTCAGTTATCTGCGTGGCCTCGCCACGAGCAGTGAATGCCTGACGTGCAGAGTTAGATACCGATATAGAAATCTCCTTAAGGTCTCTGACGGTAGGCTTAAGCTCCCCTGATTCTAGGTCCGCACGAACAGAGTTGATAAGGTCTTCCTCTAAGCTAGAAAGGTTGAGGTAACTCTTTGCGGCAATCTTGCCGCTTAAGTCCCTGAACTTTCCTAGATGATCCGTGTAGTCCGACAGGACGCTGATGACTGTCTCCCTATCAATCCCGTACTTCCTTACTATTCTAGTCTGGCTGTTGCCAGTGCTATACAGGTACAGGATGGATGCTACCTTCTCTGGGTTGTGCCTAGACAGGCTACGTACCTGTGCTATCTCCTTCTTATCAGCTACTTCCCAGATTGCTCCCTGGATTTCAGACATCAAGGCTTCTTTATCTTCAGATGAACTTTCCTCTATCATTTCTATATTATTTACATAAAGGACTTGACAGTCAAGTAAAAAGTTATGTATAATAGATACATACTCCTTAAGGAGTCCAAGCCTTAAAGAGTTTCTTGCCCGTAGGGCAAAAGAAATAAGGTAGTCCTAAGGACAAAGGAAACCATAAGAACACTCCTTAAGGAGTACACGGGGCATAGGGGACTATGAGGTATGTTTTTTTTTAGAGGGTGGTTTATGAATACACTACACAGACTGGACTGTTGCAAGTTACCCCCTCCCCCCATCTACACCGCCTCCGCAAGGGACATGACGCAACCTTGATCGGGCACGGCAAGGCACCGCACGGCACCGCAGGGCACCGCAAGGGACGAACGAATTCCCAGCATAAGCCCAGCTAATAGCAACGGGGACATAAGCGCAGCTAATCCAGACGGGGACTCGGGTATGAGATAAGTTTTTCTTCTTTGGAGAGTGAAAGGATTACAGCATAAGGAAACCTACTCTACTCTACTCTACATACATAGCATAAGCGCACCTGATCCTATGGTCTTTTGTACTCCTTAAGGAGTGTTCGTAATAGCTACGGGGATATGAACGTTGGATAAGGGCAGCTGTTGGCTGCACATTTACTCATTAGCTCAGCTATTAATGGAGCGGATACAGAGTGTTCACTACTTTTGTGCTTGATAGGTGAACAAAGCGACGAGAATGCCCTGTGTGGACTCGTTGAACCCGACTGATACGTAGGCATTGGTAATTGTTTTAACGGATTTCTCGGCAAAATCGATTGTGCGTCCTCTGGCGGAACTGGCACCCCAAAATGGGGTTTTGGGTCTAAAAGTTGGCTGCGACGATCATCACCAAAAAGCGTTATTTCGAAATCTACTCTTTCGGGATTTTTGGGATATAGACCCGACTGCTCGAATGCAGGCAAAAATAATTCAATTAATTTAACAAGGAGCTTGACTTAGTGGCAATCTACTAGCAATCTACTGGTAATACCAACCGTTCTTTTCCAGTCATCCGAGCCATCCCCGAGGGGGGTCGCCAGCCTCAGAAGCGCCTCACGGCTCTTGGCTGGTCATTCCCCGACCGAGAGACTCCCATGATACCAGCGCAAGCCACCGACCAGTGCATCGGACATAAGACCGCACAGCTGAACCGCAATGACGAAGGACTAAGGAACCTCCCAGCATAGACAGCCGCCACATGGCGAATACAGACCGACACTGTAATAACAAGAGAAGCTTCGCTTCTCTACATAACACCACAGCCTCCTAGACATCGTCTAGGGGGCTTTCTGGGTATAAGCACATCTGCTTCAACTAACACACTATATATACAGACTATGACAGACACAGCAAATACCTACGATTACTTGAGCAATACCCAGTTAAGCAATGAGATCAGCCGATATCAGAACTTAGTAAATCTTTATCCAGACGATTGCCACCCAAAGAACAAAGTTAAAAAAATGATGGCAGAGCTACAGGAGCGGTTGAAAAACCAAGCATACGAGCGAGCATACGAGTCGCTTAATTCCTAGTTATTAACAGCCTCTCAGCCATCCGCTGAGGGGCTTTTGGGGTATAAGCATACTGCTTACAACTAACCACATATATACAAACTATGAGTATTACAGCGCACATCAACCAAATGGTAAACGCAGACAATCAACTGGAAGGCGGCGATGGTCTATTCATCGACCTCAAATACGTGGGCGACCAAGCCATAGCAACTGGCGCAATTCAATATGAGATTGACGAAGACGGCGAAGAGACTGAGGAAGTCCTTTCAGTGAACGATGCACTACAGGACTGGAAATATCCAATATCCAACGGGCACGGCATCGATGGAGTGCTAGCAGTATTCGGTGCAGATAAGATCTGGCGAAAGCTGGTCTGGTTCAACGAAGACGGGAACGGTCAAGCGTTTCTTAAAGACTAACACCTAACGCATACAAACTATGAAACCAGATTACACTACGATCTACTACAAGATGTACACGCTCGACGGCGACACAATCAAAGGCGAGTCAAACTGCTTTGAGGCGATGGTCATGCTGTACCGCCAGAGGCTTAAGAAGCGTGCCAAGCACGACAGGGCACAGAGTGGCAGCCTACAGTACAGATTCCCGCACACCGAGTACGTAAAGTACTAGTTATTAACAGCCTCCCAGCCGCAAGCTAGGGGGCTTTCTGGGTAGCAGAGCTATCCTAGCACTCGCAACCTATCACAGAGCCGCACAGCGGCACACAGAGGCAATCAACTATGACTATTGAAATAACTAAAGAAGCCGCCCAAAAACTAATCGGAAACGACGAAGAAACGTGGCGAGATTGTAAGCGAGATGAACTATCCGAGACTTCATTTTATTACGGGTACGGGGTTCACATTCAAGTGATTCACAATCGGGTAGGTAACATCACTCAATACTACATTACAGACATCAACGCATAAAAAAATGAAGGCAATACTCAAATCCTTAGCGGAAGCCCGCTCGCTCTTGACCGCTCAAATTGCAGATGCATATGACAACGATAACGTTGAACTGTGCGATACTCTATTCGATGCACGTCGAGTTATTGAAAACAAGATCGACTCCCTACAGGGAGTTTAAACTAACACCAACCACCTATAAACTATGTACATTGTAATATACTTTCACGAAACAAATATCAACGGCACCCTAGGTCACTCAGAGGGCTGGGAAGCATTCGACAACTTCATCGACGCACGCCAGCGATACATCGAGCTACTGCAAGATGAAAACCTTGACTCGGCAAGCATCTGCCGACCAATTGTAAGCACTGACTACGAGACAATCCAAAACCCAGCAAAATATGACCAATAAAAACGCCATCAGAAACTTCCTCATGCACGCTCGTATGTTACGAGCCGAGGGTAATGGACTCACAGTTGACCGCAGCCGCTATGGTGGCTGCACTGAGCTGCGAGCTAAACAGCACGGGACTGCGGACAACGTAGTCCTTTACATGGGCATACGGGGCGACATCAATTGCTGCGTAGCATTCACACGATAACCAACACCGAGAAATAAATTATGAACAAAAAAGTAAAAATATACAATATCGAGCGAAACTGGAATGACGAGACATCCGACACCATCGTTTCAGACCAAGTTGCAGTGGGTGCTTGTCCCTTTGAAGTATGGGGCGGTGAACCAGACGAGTGGACAGAAAACCAGACAGGCTTTGACCAGAGAATTTTTCACTTCTTTGAAAGTCTTGACGAACTGCAATCGTACTGCGGCACCACTAGCGCAATAAATGAGTGGAACATTATCAGTCACGAGTTTTACCGTGAAGCTGACCTATCAAAAATATAACCAACACCGAGAAATAACCTATGAACAAATACAAAACAGAACTATTCGACGTATCATTTGATGAGCCAACAGGGCAAGACAGACCCTCAGTCACCATCACGCACAGGAAGACCGAGGATTACTTGGAGTTCTTTAGCCTAGCTTCCTTATGCATCGAGGTCGATGACCTCTTGCAGTGGGGCAAGCTGGACGCACAGGAGGCTATCAAGGTCATTCACAAGTCGGCTTCCTTCTTTATCCTTAACGGGGATTAACTCCTTAAGGATTCCCTTTTTCCTTTACTCTTCCCCCATTCTGGGGGAGGCTCCTTAAGGAATACATTCTTAATTCTATAAACTAAAATAACAACGTCAAGCAAAATTATGAGCGCACAAACAGACACACAAGACCTAGTCAGCCTACTCACTGACTTTGAGATGGGAGAATTAGATTCGCACGAGACACTGGAGCTATTTGGTGGACTCATTAGCACGGGTCTAATTAATGAACTACAGGGGTATTACCAGCGAACAGCACGTGACCTAGTAGAGACAGGATTCCTATCTAACGAAGGGGACGTACTATGAGGGCACTAGCCTTTGTCCTCCTGCTCGTGGGCACTTCGCTCACGGGCACGGGGGAGACCCTAGATCGTGCCATAC
>Ga0115007_10002518_pt1 | contig 11257 bp, 9 predicted proteins | sample ArcOceMetagenome_2_FD_87166 | JGI IMG/M metagenome (GOLD analysis project Ga0115007, IMG submission 87166) | Marine eukaryotic phytoplankton communities from Arctic Ocean - Arctic Ocean ARC135M Metagenome | ecosystem: Environmental > Aquatic > Marine > Oceanic | place: Arctic Ocean | collected...
ACACTACCGTACCACACCCGGACCCCAATCATCAGGGAGACACTCCCTTTTAATCCCCTGTTCACAACCACATCCACCCACCCACCCACTCCAACCATGTCTGTCTTTTTCTCTGCTCTTGCCAGAATTTTTGGTGTAAAAAAAAAACAAGTGAACATTTCAGTCGTTGGTCTTGACAACAGTGGCAAGAGTTCTCTTCTCCATCATTTAAAACCATCGACGTCAGACAAAGGTGACGTGCACGAGGTCAGTGCCTTTTCTGTGGCTACATGTTGCACGTGAAACCTGTCTTCCACTGCATTGCCCGACACATGTTGTCTGTTTCTTTTGTTCCAGTTGCGCAACACAATTCATGTCTAACTGTCTAACTGTCTAACTGTTTTCACTGTGGTTTTTGTCTTCTTTTCCCTCTTCTCCCTCACGCGCATACGTAGGTTGTTCCAACCGTTGGTTTCCAAGTGGAAAGATTTTGGAAAGGCAATTTAAATTTTACATGTTACGACATGTCAGGTCAAAGTACGTATCGTGGATTATGGGAATCTTACTACAGCGAAATCCAAGCCATCGTTTTTGTATTGGACAGTTCAGACAAACTACGTATGGTCTTGGCCCGAGATGAATTGCAAATGTTGTTGCAACATGAACAAGTGGTAGGTAGGTCACTTCCCATATTAGTGTTTGCCAACAAAATGGATATCGCTGGATCATTGACACCGGTGGAATGCATGGGTTTAATGGAATTGGATCAAATCATTGATAAACCTTGGCACATTGCTGCCAGTAATGCATTGTCAGGGGATGGTGTAAGCGATGGGTTTCAATGGTTGGCCGAAACGATTCAAAAGATACAAAGCACCAAAAAAAAGAGTTATGGCTCTAAAAGTTCCAAAAAATAAGGACAAAGCCTGCTGCAATGATGAGGGCGAGGGGGGGTCAGACATTCAATGTAATCATTTACAGATGAACGACATGAACAAAATAAGAAAGGAGGGAATTGGAAAATTGGGCAACAGTAGAAAGTTGCCAAAGTACAAATGGTAGCACCTGAATTAATACAGGGTCCAGGTGTGTCCTTCCAAACCGGGGAGGAAAACACAAGTAGTTTTAAGAGAGAGTCAAGAAAAATTGTACTGTAGGAAGTAGGGTGAAAGGTGGACACCTGAACCTGAACTGACATGGTAGCTCAGGGTACAAAAGTTACAAGTTACAATCTTACAGGTACCCAAGTTGAGAAGTGTACAAGACAAATACCAGATGGTAATAAAAATGTGTGACAAAACACCAAAATAGTTACTTGTGTGGTTAAAAATATACCACCCATAAATCAACATGAACTACCTACAAATTACTCTCTACGCTAGTCGTCGTCGTCGTCTTCCGAACTCGTAAAATCAAATTCACTGTCACTGAGTTCAGCTCTTCGTGCTGCTTTTGCCGTTTCTTTTTCAAGACGTTTTCGACGCGCTTCGTTTTCTAAAACACGTCGTTCTCTTGATGCAACACAATTCTTTAACAATATACACATTTTGGGCAATTTGAATTCTTCCGCGTACGTGTACGCTGTTTTTTGATCTTCATCTTGATGGTTCAATGATGCACCACCATCCACCATCAACAAAGGAACCAGAAGATGACAAGAATGTAAAACTGCATAGATTAAAGCTGTTCTGCCGTGTATGTCTTGACTTTCGATGTCAATGGCGTCAGCCAAAGCACGCTGTGATCGTTTGTACTCCTCCTCGTTTTCTTCGTGTTCATGTTCGTCTTCCTCCTTCTCCTCTTTGTAACTGTAACCCTTTCTTTCTGTTTCCTTTTCTTTCTCACGCTGACGTTGTTCAGCTTTGGCATTTCTATGGTATGTGTCCAGAGTCCCTATACACAAGTCAACAATTGCCCGATGGCCTCGTTGCACGGCAACCATCAGAGGTGTTCTGCCTTCCCCATCTTTGTCGTTGATGCAACCGGCAAATGTCCATAAATAACGAAATGTTTTAATGCGATTGAAATACGCCGCATGGTGCATTGCAGTCATCCCTTGTTTGTCTTTGGAATGTAAATTCATACCGCTGTTGGCAAACATTTCAACAACCGTTACAAAATCCCGTCGTGCCGCAAAAATTAAGGCATTGTATCCCAATGCCATTTCTTGCGTGTCTTTTTTACATCCTGTTGCACCAGTGGCCGTGTTCGGTGTCAAAAGTGCACGGCATAAGTGAACATTGCCTCTTTGTGCTGCGATCATTAAAGCTGTCAGTCCAGCTGCTTTTGATTTTATGTCCCGATCTGCACCAGCATCAATCAACGTCAAAACTATTTCATTGTTGCCGTGTTCGCAAGCTTTCATCAATGGCGTAAACCCCAAATCACTTTGTCGGTTCAAATCACACCCACTTTCCATGATGACCAATAAACTTTCTAAATTGCCTTCACTTGCAGCAACCACTGAAGAAGGTTCACCGTTGAACAAACGGTTGGGGTCAGCACCATATGTAATCAGTTCTTTGACACATCTCGGATGATTGGAATGAACGGCTGCGTTTAATGGTTCGTTCAAGAGCTCCAAGTAGTGGTCCTGTGTGACGTGACGCAACGAGGGTAACATTTTCATCAATGCTGTTAGATCGTCGTGTCGGGCTGCTTCAACAATACCACGTACTATGTCGCCCATTTCGTATTCAAGTGCACCTTGTAATCTTGATTCACGATCTTTCTCGCCGCCTTCGTTGATGGTAGAGATGTCACGAAAACGCAAATGGTGTTTGATCATGTGTGAGGACAAGGGAGAGGGTAGAGTGCCATCTCTTTTTGGTGAGGGGTGCATTGTTGTTACGTTTGAGAGAGGTGTTGTGTTGCTTTTTTGTGCAGGCAACGATTTTTTCAATTTTCAACTTCAGTAAAAACATGACATCAGAAAAGTGAAATCGCGTCGAAGGTCCTCCGAAAAGGTGTACACACACACAAGATAGTACACACACAATACACACAATTCCAGGAGTATCTTCGATGTATTGAGATTTATTTAATATTTTTTTAATTATTTACAACCCTCTTGTCCCTGTACCGGTAGGAGTCTTCTTCTTCTACCTGTACAGTCAATGTGGTGTCGTGTGCAATGCACCACCTTCTTGCTCGTGTAACCATGTTTTGCTTCTTTACCTCGCTTCTTTTTCCACCACGACATTTTCTATGAACCCCGTTTCATCGTTGTCCTCCTCTTCCACCGTATTTTTCGGGTGCGAGCCAAAAAAAGCCGAACACAACACATTTGTATGCAACATGACAAGAGCACATCCTGTAGGATTCCAACGTAAACCACGAACATCAAAATTAGTGGCAGCAACATCAAACCACGATGCACCTTGGGGCGACCATAAAAATATTTTTGGTGTACCCACACAGATCGCTAATTTGCACTCATGTGGGTGCCATTTCAAGGATCGAACGGGTGTTTTATGTATCAATGCAGCACACATGCTTAAATTTGCTGTTTCCCAAATGTATACAACATGTGGTGTGCTGTCATTTCTTGTTGCTAAATATTCATTGTCCGGACTCCATGCCATTAAACCAATGCCAAGTCGAGGCAACCCATCAATGCTTTTTTTGATTGGTTTTGAATCAACAACAATCAACTTGCACGATTGTGTTTCTATTTGATATTCAGTCGTCGACATCGATGATGTCGGTTCCATTGGGTTGGCACTGGGTACAACCACTTCACGATACACGTGTACACGACTTTGAGCTGAGATGGAATGAGAATGCACGTATTCAACAATTGGTTTCCATGTTGTACTGCTTAATATTCGTACGGATTCGTCGTAGCTGCCGATGGCCAACAATTGGCCCGATGGTGACCAACTCGTTGATTTGATACCCAAGGCATGTTCGTAAGCCACGTATTTGGACAACCTTGTGCCGTCAGGACGATACAGCAGCATATTGTAATCAATGGCACAATCTGTAATTAGTAAGGCCGTGCCATCGGTGGACCAGGATATTTCAGCGGCATCTCTGGTTTCTGGTTCAAAATCAGCGACTCTTTTCCATGTTTCGGTATCATACAACATGACTACATCTTTGGATTGACGCCGGTGAATGACCGCCATGAAGGCACCTGAACCGGGGCTGTAAGCAACACCTCTTGCCGGGTGTTTGGGTGCGGCAAGTTGAAGTGCTTTACCGTCCAACAAAGACCATGCTGTCATGTGAAGTTGAAATTCCGCTACTGTCAAGATATGACGTCCGTCTGGACTCCATTGTGCATGTACCATTCCAGCAACACCTTCGGTTATTCGACAAGTCCAATCTGTTTTGTTGACACACCAAACATCAACAACAGCACGGCCATAAATCCCACATAAGATGTACATGGAATCAAAGGACCATTCAATTTTCTTGATCTCGTCGGCGCAATTGAACAGATTTACCACGGACATGTCGTCGACAGCCCGAATGACCAGTGTTGTTTTGGCAGCGACAGCCAAGTATTTGCCGTCCGGCGACCAAGTGCAATGCCCACCACTATGTTTGTACAGTTCAGAGAAGTCGATCTGAGGGTCCTCCATGGCAACAAAGAGGTTTGGGGGGTGGGGGCAACGATTGTGGGGGAGGAGGATTGGGGTGGTGGTGACGACAATGAAACACTAACACGAATTTAAATATCGAGGGGGGGTGGTGTCACTCCATGAGTGAGGACCTCGACTTTATCCTGTGTTAGTGTGCTGTTGCTGCTGCTGCTCTGGTACCGATAGGGCCGGTCGAAAGCATCACCAACCATTCCTCGTTTCTGTTCTCTGCGATGTCCTTCAAATAAAACGAATTAATCGACCACCACTATTGCCATATACCATGGCCTCCGCAGTAATGGGGATTATTGGGTTCAGAAACATGATGTTAATTCTGAAATGGTATCGCTTCTTCAAAAACTTGGCTAAAAAGATTGTTTTTACCATACTTCGTGGTCTGTGGTTCTCGCTGAAATGGTTGGTCTGTGTTGGTTTGCCGTACCCAGCACGTTTTACATTTAAATATTGCGTTGTCCCCTCGTACGAGTATTGTTGCACCCCTGGAAGTTTAATATATTATTGCAAAGAGACCTGCTGTGGATGTTGCAGCAGTTGCAAAGTCTATTATAAACCGTACGAAGCACTTGAAGCACAGAGCAATTAAACACACTCAAGCCAACGCACTCAAACCAACTGATCATGAAACACGTGTCCACGCTTCTTGGTACGCGTGGCAATCGTCTAACCTTTCAAATCCCCTCAAACAAACTACAAGTATCTGTCACCTACGATTGTATTGCAAAGGAACTCAACAACCGAACTACTTCCTACGACGCACTTGTCATACCATCCAACCAATGGATGTCAGGAAATGCCAACCAAAACACTTGGTGGTTTAGTGGTAGGTCGAATGTGGATGGGAAAATCAGAGAAATGTGTGGAATTGAGTTGACTCGCATCATCCAACAAATGAAACAAGAAACACACTTCACAAAACCAACAAAGGAAACATCATTTCTTCCACCCGGTACGGTGCGAACAACACCAGCGCCCCACCTGAACGTCCAATACCTGCTGCATACGGTCGGTCCGTCGTGCCAAACAAGTTCGACCACTGCGACCACTTTGACATTGAAGAAAGAAGAAAAACAATTGGAAGAAACCTATGCAAGGTGCCTTCAAGTGGCAGAAAATTTGGACGTTCGTTCTTTACTGGTGCCGGCTATCTCCACGGGTGTATTTCGCATGCCATTTCCACTTAGTGCACAAGCTGCAATACGTGCAATCGAACAACACCCCCAAAGTACATGTGGCACTCTTCAAAACATCAATTTTGTCGTACTTGAACATTCGGGGGCTGCCCTATTCGCCAATGAATTTGATAGTGCATGGAAGACAAATTCATGAAACCCGTCCATGAGGGATTGTACATGTGATGTACGCTAAGTTCTGAGTCGAACACGTTACAGGTGTACATGTATACACCTGTAACAGATTGTATACACCTGTAACAGATTACCTGTAAACGAGATAACATGTTGTTTGGAAGTTTGGAAGTTGGACCTTCGAAACATCAGAGCTACAATCTACAAACTACAAACTACCCCGGTACAAACTACAAATAAATAAATAATAAATAAATGTAGCATGTGTGTGCTACCCGGTACTGCAGCTACAGGCTACAGGTAAAGAAAGACACACGAAAGAAAATCCATTATGATCCTAGTTTTTATATACACCTGTAACTGTAACCTCTACCTCTCCATCTCTTCCATCTACTGCAACCCAATTGATCACCCGCTCTTCTCAACTCTCAAATCTCAAATCTCAAAATTACTTCTTTTTACTGACCATCATCAACATGTTTTGCAACAAGGAATTCAACATTGTAAACACCACCATCACCCCACCCACAATGGCCATCAAACTAGTCGCAAATTTGTGCAGTGGTACCGCATCTTCTTTCAATGTTAAAATCATTGGATCAAAATCGAACGTGAATTTAGCACTTGGCAAATGATTGGTGTCATGGTATTGCTGACTGGTCGCCGTGTATTGAAACAATTGATCCACGCCACCCCCGCCTGCTTTTTCATTGGTTTCTTTCGCACCACCCTCCATGCCCAACAAAGACACGTGTGTACCGACAACACGCATGTAGTGGTGGTGGGTTGCTTTTGTTTTTTCACTTTTGAAATCTTTGGGCGCTAAAGTAGTCATCATTTTGGTGCCTTCGTATTCATGAAATTTCACATGCGCAAATTCTTCTTGCAATTTATGTGTCAAATCCCCAAATGTAAAATCATGAACAATGTGGGACATGTCTAAATGATGGGAGACAAAATTATGCCATTTTGATTTGGCTTGAAAACGTATGGTGGCGGGTACTTTTTCAGCTACAATGGCACCATACACCAAACATCCTTCCGTGTGCGAAACATGATTGATATCGTCTTTGGAAGCACGTTCGGGTTTGGTTTTAGAAAGAGGTGTTTTACTTTTGACGTCCGATGGGTTTAAAACAGGTTCTTTTTCTTCGTTGTCCAATACACCATTGTTGTCTGCGTCCTCTGCAATGGGTGAACCACCCACCAGTTGGGCAAACTTTTCACGTTGGTCGGCCGGCAATGGTATGACTACGTCTTTCCATAATTTCTGTTTCTTTTCTTTGCTTTTTGTATTTTTAAACAATTCGGCTGGTAAAAAAAAACAAAAGACATTTCAAAAAAAACAACAACATCATTCACAAAATCAGTTGCCAGACCCCTGCAGCATTCCCACCAACAATTAACAACACTGCCCCGCTACTCACCAATGGACTCCAACGCGGAATCGGCAATTCTTGCGGAATCTTTATCGTCGCCGGCCATCAACAATTTTCGGCCACGCTTGGCAACGGGTGGATCTTTTGCCGTGGGTTGGGATTCTGCCAAATCTGCCACGGTTTCCACCAATGGAATTTGATCACCGTTTTCATCTTTTTTTTCATCTTTGCCAGTGGCAACGTTTGGAACAGGCACCGTTGCATCCGGGTCCGCTGCTTTGGCAGGCAGTCCATTGCGAACGTTTTCTTTTTCTTGCTCCTTTTTCTCTTCCAAATCATCGTCAAGTTGGTCACGGGCAGTGGGTAAGTTTTTGACGGTAATGGCGGTATTTGAATCGTCGTCGTCATTGCCCTGTTCTTTTTCATCGTTTTTATTGATGGGTCCTAATTTTTCTTGCATTTTCTTGGTATGGAATTCCAACGGTTTGCCAATTTTCAAGTCTTGTTCTCTTTTGTTCGAATCGGTCGGTATACGACGTACACTGATGATACGAATCGAACCACCATTTTTTTGATTGAACACACGAAAAGAAGCACCACGACTGCCACCTATAGACACAACAAGACACAACAAAGACACAACAACAACAAAAAAGGGTAAAAGAAACCGCCATGTTAGCGGGGAAATGTTGCACGCTTGCGCCGATCTCTGTGGGTGTTACTGTACCTGCTTGATCCAACGCTCTCATGATGCCAGTCAATGCTGAATCTTTTGCTGCTGGTCCCAACAAACCACCTGGTGCGGTCAATGCTTTCAAAGGATGATTGATGGCACCGTCTTTACGTTCGTCTCTATCTTTGAAGGCTGCTTTTCGGACTACATTGGCTTCCGCGTGCAATTCGTGGTTGATGTCTTCCATTAAATCTTGAACTTCGGATTTGTGGTCGGATTCAACGCCCAATCCCTCAATGAATTCTAAAAAGGCTGAAGTAGTACGGTCGCCACGATAAGGCACGTGTGAATGAGGATTACGATCACGGTACAAAAAAATGGAGGGGTACCCGGCAATGCGACGACGGCGACAAATGTCTACTTCTGTCGTGCAGTCCACTTTTGCCACGCCCACAAATTCTGAGTAATCTTTTTCATTGACCGAGTGTGCAAAATTTTCCCACACGGGCGCTAAACGTTTGCACCAGATACACCAAGGTGCATAAAAATCAATCATCACAACATCTTTACTTTCAACAAAATCGTTGAAATTGGCGTTGGTCAAGGGCACGACGTCTTGGTATTGGTGTGCGGCGTGGTGGTACGGCAGCTCCTCGTGAATGGGTTCCTCCACATCCTCCATATGTTCCTCCATAACACTGGCTCTTTTTCTTCCTTCGTCTGTGACACGCCACTTGAAGATAGTCATACTCACTTTGTTGTCCAATGGCCCTTCGTCTTCGTCGCCGTATTGAAAGCGAGCATTGCCGTAGTTATCAAACTCGTCCTCCAAACTGTCGTCGAGAGACTTGTCTTTTTTTAACATACGGTCGTAATCGTCGTCACCAACTGTTGTGTTTTGGATCGCGTGACGTCCGTACACGTCGAACATTTCGGCGCTTAAATATTCACAGGGCAAATGAGGAAAAGTGACATTGAAACGAATGGAAACGTAGGGGTTGTACGGGTGTGCCCCTTTTGACACTGTGCTGCCAGGAAAAATGACCGCACTCTGGTAGGAGACCGTCAGGTAGGCTTGGAATTCCAGCAGAACGAGGATGGTAAGAACGGCGGCACACGTGGCGCTTAAAACCCCGCCCAAATAGGAAGCGGATTGGTATTCACGAGGTATACGCTTGAACATGTCCACCATGAAACCAGAACCGCTGGAAGAACTTCCACGACGTCCTCGGGGCTTCATGGTTTGTCCTTGGTTTTTTCGGAATGGAGGAAACAGGTGGCAGACAATTTGTGTGGCTAAATTTGTGGTATGTGGGGGGGCTGTTGGATCGGTGTTCTCGGCGATCATGGAAATTTCAATCCTCCAGGTTTTGCTCTTTTCTTCTTCTTCAATCTCGCTGGGCGGTTGGAGGAAAACATGCTGAATTACTTAATGCCACAGTTGGTTCAAAATGATAAAAACATGATCTAATTATATTCATAATATGGTCTAAACAATGTCCTTTGCCGACGATTTTGATTCCTACAGCCCAACGTCACGCCCATTGGACGATCCCGATCTCCACCTTCACCGTGAATCCTTTTCCATTGACCACTCAGTTCTTCATCGCTCCACCAATCATCAACCTGCAACTTCATTTACCACACTTTGTCAAAAGTACCTTCGTTTGTACTCAGTCTTGCTCACAGTTCAAGCAGTGACGTGTTTTGCTGCCATTCATTTCAACCGAGACCTGAAACATCTCATATCTCCAAGTGACGACCACCACAGCAATGTTGCTGGTGCTTCGTTTCTTCTTTTTCTTCTGGCCTATGGCATCACCCAACATCTTGTCCGAAGATGTCGCACATCAATCTCGTGGGTGTGGATCCTTGGCAGTGTCATGGGTCATATCATGGGATTTGCTTTCAAACAAGTCTACGTGGCTTTGGTGCGTCAGAGTGTCAACAGCAAACAAGTCGTTGCATTGACTTCGGTATGGATTTCGATTCCTTTGCTGTTGCTGATCTCATTCGTCACCCGATGGATGTTGACCCATTGTGCTGACCGGTACCAGAAAAGAAGGGCGTCCATCAGAGTCAAACGATGCAATTGTTGTGGGTCCAAACCTTTGGTGACGCCAAGAAGTCGTGCCTCCAATGAATTATTAAGTCAGCGCCGGCTGACAGTAGTGGTTCGTGAGGCCGTGGACGATGCCTTTGCCGTGGCCCTGGGTTTCAGCATTTATGCTGCCTGTTACGGCACAGCAACACTGCAAAAACCATACGTACTGAGCGGCATTTTTAAAGTAGAAGAAGGTTGTTTCAATGTGAACCTTGCTTCCAACACCACCACCAACACAGAGGAACAAGAAACGTCGACGGAGGAAACGGGCTTTTTGTTCGTCTATTTGATAATGTTAATCATATTACCCATTTGCTTTTATCATTGTCAAAACACAGCAAGTACCAAAAAAATCACACATTGCAACAATGCCACGTGCCAAAAAGTATCCGCAAGTTTACTGCGGGTATTGGGGATTTCGATGTCGTATGCTTTGGGATTTGCTACTTATCACGTACTGAGTGGACCCTTAGAACTTGCGGGCGAGAGTGGAAACCTTTCTAACAATGAAATGTTGGTCTTGGTCGGGATATTTTGCTGCTTGGCCATGGGCATTTCCGTAGCCACGCATGCCGCTTCGGAAGCCGAGCGCACCATTCGAGAAAGAAGAGGAGCAACCGCAGTGTTGGCCGGTTTGGAATTACCGACCAGCAGTGTGTGCGTTCGGTGTTGTGGGTTGTGGCGTGTGAAAATGTGGATCCCTGCAATAACTTTAATGTTCATTGTATTTGTTGGATTAAGTTTTGAAAGTTTTTTTCAATGCGTGCAACATCAATTGGTGGAACTGTTGCAGTTGCAAAGCAGTGGCAAAAATTCCATTGAACTGGTCTTTACACTGTTGAGTGTACTTGGGATTCTCGGAGTTGCATCTTGCTGTGGTCAAACTTTTTCGGATCACCACGAACAAGAATTGATTGAATTGGTCGAAGATGAAAAGAGTCGGTCAAACAGTTTAGTGGAAGAAAGTGTTCAAAGCCACGAGGAGCTGCTGCTGGGAAGTGGTGATTTGTTTCATCATGATGTGTCGTAGAGGATAACATGGCAGATTTTGTATCTGTACCACAGGTACAGGGGTACAAACCGAGGCACCGGGTAGAGGGGGAAATGCGCAGCATACACTGTACACACCCGGTACATGTACCTGTACAGTAAACGGGATTCAATTAATGTTTTTCTAAAAGGTTTAATGCGGTTCTTCTTCAATATAT
>Ga0115007_10002521_pt1 | contig 11245 bp, 9 predicted proteins | sample ArcOceMetagenome_2_FD_87166 | JGI IMG/M metagenome (GOLD analysis project Ga0115007, IMG submission 87166) | Marine eukaryotic phytoplankton communities from Arctic Ocean - Arctic Ocean ARC135M Metagenome | ecosystem: Environmental > Aquatic > Marine > Oceanic | place: Arctic Ocean | collected...
GCTAGAGAAATGAGATATTCTCCATCCTCGACAGAGCAGGCAAAGGACCACGAGTAACTACTCGTAACTAAGCAATACATCATACTAATAGCACACAATAACATTTTTTCTATGCAATACCAAAGTCCTATCTATATATCCTATAAGTAGTCTTGAAGTAGGCATGGCATATTTCTGTATAAAAATTAAAAATATAAAAATGCATAAATTTACATAGTACAGAACTTAGCACAACTCACGCATAACCGCGCGACAACTACCGTACGTTTTTATTTTTTATTTTTAAAAGTTTCTTTCTTTTCTTTCTCTACTTACGTAAATCTCCGATCACCAATCATACCCGTAACCGTAACCATTATTGTTGGTTTTATGATATCTATCATTTGTTGTTGTTGTCAATAACGACTAGCTAGTAGTAGTGGATACCACAACGGAAGAAAAGAACGAACGAAAGAACAGTAATCTTCATTGGGGGGGAAAGGAGGGATATCACATGTTCCGACCACACTTTACTATTCTTCGGTCTGCCGTCGTTGTTGGGGTTGTCATGGCGTCCTTGATTTCCAAATCGGCAACGCTTCGCCAGAGATGTTTTGTTGCATCCTTTTCTTACATTGATACTACAGCTATGAGTTCTAGAACTATGCACTCAATGGTGAAGGATCTTTCTACTAACAAATATCCCTATTTTCGCAAAACACAGTCATCAATTGCGTCACTCCAGATGAGCACCAGCACTTCATCTTCCGCATCACCTGAGTCTATTATTATACCCCGAGTCAAGGCTGTAGATGCCAAGGAATCAACAGATGGAAGTCCTGTTCTAATAAAGGGGTGGGTAAGAACTGTACGAAAACAGAAGACCTTGGCCTTTGTCGAAGTCAACGATGGTTCCAATATGAATGGTATACAATGCGTATTGTCATTTGATGATATTGACGAAGAAACTCAAAAGGGTACGCACATTTGCTTGTGTAATGATTGGTCCTAAAAAACGTATCGCAAAATAAAATATTGTTCACCGACTCACGTTAGTTCTTTCCGATTTTTTTTTTCTGCTTTCCAGAACTAGCACGTGTTACCACTGGTTGTTCCGTTGTTGTCGAAGGTCCTCTAGTTAAGTCACAGGGGGGCAAGCAAACAGTCGAAGTAGCAGCTACCAAGCTTCGTGTTGTTGGAGAATGTCCTGGGGATACATACCCACTGGCAAAAAAACGTCACTCGTTGGAATATCTTAGAACATTAGCTCATTTGCGTCCTCGAACAAACACTATAGCGGCTGTTGCGCGGGTTCGTTCCCAACTTGCGGGTGGTATCCATGCATTTTTCCAGAAAACTGGTTTTGTTTACGTGCAAACTCCTTTGATCACGGCCTCCGATTGCGAAGGGGCAGGAGAGCTATTTCGTGTTACAACCCTTGATATAGATAATGCGTCATCACTTCCCTTGGTCAAGACTGAAGATGGAAAAGATACGACAGATATTGTGGATTCGAGTCAAGATTTTTTTGGGAAGCCAGCGTACTTAACCGTCAGTGGACAATTAGGAGGAGAAACCTACGCATCTGCGATGGGCGATATCTACACATTTGGACCAACATTTCGAGCGGAAAATTCGCAAACAACACGTCACTTAGCTGAGTTCCACATGGTAGAACCAGAAATGGCCTTTGCTGATTTAGATTCTGCAATGGAAAATGCCGAACAAATGTTAAAATTTGTTGTCAAGCACGTGTTGGACAATTGTCAGGAAGATTTAACTTTTTTCGGAAAATTCTATGATAAGGGACTGATTGCTCGATTAGAAAAACTTGTTGCTCAGCCCTTTGTACGAATATCATATCGTGATGCTATTAAATATTTGCAGGAAGAAATTGCGAAGGACCCATCCAAATGGCAATTTCCAGAAGTCGAATTCGGGACTGATCTGTCAACTGAACACGAACGTTGGCTCGCAGAGACCAAGTTCGACAGTGCAGTGTTTGTCTATAACTATCCGAAATCAATCAAAGCATTTTACATGAGGGATAACGACGAAGACGGTGGAGAAACTGTGAATGCCATGGATTTATTGGTTCCTGGTGTAGGAGAATTGGTCGGTGGAAGTCAAAGAGAAGAAAGGCTCGACACATTGTTGAATAAAATGAAAGAGCAAGATCTCGACCCTGATGATTATTGGTGGTACCTGGATCTTCGCAGGTTTGGGTCCGTTCCTCATTCTGGGTACGGTCTTGGATTTGAACGACTAGTGACGTATGTTTGCGGTATGGAGAATATTAGAGAAGCTATTGCTTTTCCTAGGTATCCAGGTCACGCAGAATTTTAATACTTAACTTAAAACCGTTCTGTATTGAATGAACATCAAATAATTTTTTAATTTGTCTTAAAACATTTAAGTCGTGCGATATGTTAGCTAGAGGGAGGAAATCAAATTTGCAATTTCTGTCAGCTTGATATGTCAAGTACGACTCACTAGCTAATGGTCTGATTGAACAAATGGGAGGTGTAGGCAATGCACAGTGTATATGAACTACCATCATTGTGTAAATTGGTTCCCCAATCTCTCACACATCCAATTGACGAAGATATTTATGTGGTGTCTTGTGCTAATATATTGTTGACAAAGTGTCTTGCTTGTCAACCTTGCGCATCTTTTTATACTCTTTTGGTCGCCGCACGCCTGCCATGCTTGGAGGAGAACATGGATAATAATTATGCAAATCTTATCCTACACAATAGTAGGGAAAATGGATTTGATTTCCAACATAAAAGTGTAAAAAGTACAGTTTGTTAAAATGAATCTAAAAAAATGAGCTGTTCATCAACTACTTGATCTGTTGGCACCAACCAATTAAAAATCTGGGTTTGATGGACTCCAACCAAATGGACCATTGTCATCAAAAGGAAGGGTCCAGTCCTGTGCAACTCATCGTGACCAGCACAACAGATATAATATCTTTTGTTCTGGAAATTTTTGCTATCTAACTATGATATGACAAACCATATATTCTCCCAAATTTTCTGAATACTACAAGCATGTACTGGTAGCATAGATATATAGTAACCGAAAGAATATAACAGTAATTTTTATATGAAGGAAACAGGCCATCAAAAATAATGATCTGGTCATGTAGAAAAGAGTGCCATTATAGGGTTCTTTCCACGTGGAATGACGAAGGGGAATTTTCCGTAAGTTTTCTGAGTCATGCATACGCAAAGAAAATGGAATGTGCTCATGCTCAAGAACCGAAAATGCACACACACTGTAATTTATTTTGCCAATCACGAATGATTCATCAATTTTCTGTCTGTCCTTTTGTCGCCGCACGTTTCAGAGACCACAGAGAAAACCCAGTCAGTGATTTTTTCTTCTGATAAAACAAGGATTGATGAAGATAATGTTTTCTCATAAAACTATCTGTAAACGAAGAAAAAACCACAACATAAACATAAACATGTCGGGTTCAAATGGAAATGGAAACGGAAGCGCTCGTGTTGGAACGAGCACAGTAAAGCAAGGGCTTGCACAAATGTTGAAGGGAGGGGTGATTGTAAGTTTTTTTTTCTCCTCGTTTATCTTCAATATCTTGTGTCGTTGTAGTTTTACTTGTAATACGGGGCCAGATTAATGAATGGTATCAAAAACCTGCAGTTTTATTTATTGTCCATTGTCCGTTGATTATCTTTAAAAATTTATGTGAAATGAAATTAAAAGAATTGCCCCTATAAACATGGCCAAACAATTGAAGACGATTTTACCATTGTTTTAATGAAGAGAAATAATATTTTTCCGTCGTCGGGATTCTTTCAATCTTACTATTTTTTTCGTTACTATCTACACTTTGTGATACGCTTCCAATTTGATTTAGATGGACGTAATGAATGTCGAACAAGCTAAGCTTGCGGAGGCTGCGGGTGCCGTTGCAGTTATGGCCTTGGAACGTATCCCTGCTGATATTCGTCGTGACGGAGGTGTAGCTAGAATGTCTGACCCTATCTTGATTCAGGAAATCAAGAACGCCGTTACTATTCCAGTCATGGCAAAGGCACGTATCGGTCACTTCGTTGAGGCACAAATCCTTGAAGCATGTGAAGTTGATTACATTGATGAGAGTGAAGTCCTCACCATGGCAGATGACACTCACCACATTGACAAAACTCAGTTCAGCGTTCCTTTTGTGTGTGGGTGTCGCAATCTTGGTGAGGCCCTTCGTCGTATTGCTGAAGGGGCTTCAATGCTTCGAACAAAGGGAGAAGCTGGTACCGGAAATGTCGTTGAAGCCGTACGTCATGCCCGACAGGTGCAAGGTGATATTCGACGTCTGCAATCCATGAGCAAGGACGAACTTTTCGTTGCCGCTAAAGAACTTCGAGCCCCATACGAACTTGTCAAACAAGTTGCTGAGGCAGGTAGACTTCCTGTTGTCAACTTTGCTGCCGGTGGAGTTGCCACCCCTGCTGATGCTGCCCTCATGATGCAACTAGGTGTAGATGGTGTTTTTGTTGGATCTGGTATTTTCAAATCGGCCAACCCCGAAGCCCGTGCACGTGCTATCGTACAAGCAACAACTCACTTCAAGGATCCAAAAGTTTTGATGGATGTTTCCACTGGGCTTGGTCCTGCGATGGTCGGTATTTCTGATATTAACGCGGACCCTGTGAACTTTCGTGATCGAGAGGGAGGCGAATACACATACGGAGGAAAGGTCCCACCGAAGAAGGAATTGCACGGGCATACAGAAACTCAAATGTATGGGTCATCTTGGAATAAATAATAATATAAATATTATTGTAACGATGCTACAGTGTATTCATCAAAAATCTTAAACGAACTATTTCACTAAACAGCTAGAGCACCGGTCAATTGAATCAGCAAAAATAACTCTATCATTTCACGCATTGCCTTAGGAAAGACTGTTTAGATTATGAAACGATGTTCGGTGAACGTACACGTATCTAGAACCTGTAAGATAGACTAATTTCTCAATATTGACTCACGTAGTATCACTTAGATCTAGTAGCCCAGTAAGCACTGAGGCATTAGGAAAAAAGTTGAAGATTGATTTTAAAAATTTGATATAATATACTATAATATTCATATATTAGATACACCGAATTTTAAACTGTACGCAACACTTTTGTAAGAAGCGTTCCGAGAAACAATATACAAATTTTGTAGTAGCTAGAAACATCCAGTACAGCAGAAGGTAGAATCACATTCAACCTGGGATTGAAGACAATCACTGGTCAAAGATTTTACTTTATAATCATTCGATTGTACCATATCGCAAACGCCAAAAGGCATAGGTCCAGACAAAGAGTTATTGTGAAATTCAGCCACTTCCAATAAACTCAAGTTCTCTAAAGTCTTCGGAATTGTACCTTCAAGTTTATTTCCATATAACCATAGCCGTCTAAGGCCACTAAGATTTCCCAGCTCATTTCGAATTGTTCCGGATAGTGATGAATCAGATAGTGACAGAGAAGCGAGATTTGTCAACAATCCAATGGCTTCGGGAAAGGTGCCATTGAAAAAGTTTGATTCTAACTCAAGATGTGTCAACTGATTCAATCCAGGTAGGATCGGGTATGTACCTTCCAATTGTCCACCTAAAATATTATACGATAATTTTATACTTTTAAGATTAGTCATTTTTCCAAATTGTGATGGTAATCCTTCATCGTAAACCAAGAAATTATCATTCATATGCAGATTTTCGAGATTCACGAGTGACTCAAACAAATTGAAGTCATCACCTTCCATATAAATAATGTTTGATGTTAGATCCAGACTACGGATGGAACCAGAAATCAAAGCTAACTCATTAGGGATAACTCCACTCAGGCGATTTCGTTCCATCAAAATACTAACGACGTTCAGATCGTTGTCACAAGTTACACCTTCCCATTCGCAAGTAGATTTCGGAGTTAACCAGTTCAGAGCTGACCTCCAGTGCATTGGCTCAGTTGCATAAGGTGAGGCAACCATATTGGTAGAATAGTAGAAGCATGCAAGAACAAAGCGATTCAATTTTTCTTTTTTGTAAACGTCCATATTATTGTAAGGATCAGACGCCATCCAATACATGGCAAAGCGTGCAGCATTATCGTCAGCATTATCGTCAGCATTATCGTCAAGGGCACTACTATCGAGATAGTGTTGAGCGTATAGTTGTCTGAGTTCAGCCTTGAACCCTGCCAAAACAAGTGCATCGATGAAGTCAGGATTGGTGTAGAAAGGCTCTACTGGGTTGGTATTCATGCTTTGTTGGAATGTTTTAAGATACACTATCTAAAACTTGAATATCTTTTGTTTATAACGTTTACGCGCGCCAAAGTCTCGTGTGGCTTCTATTGCAGTCGTGCTTTGTTTGAAGAAAGAAAAAGAAGCACAAATTTAGATACTAGTACACTTTGAGTAAATTAATTACATGAAGTTAGTTACCTACTAGAAACAATCTAGAATGAAAAATGCCGCCAGTCCACCAAGCAATTAACTCTGGTAAAGCCCTGATCTATGTGATACACACATGTACATGTTACAATAATGCAAGTATTGCAAATGCATAGAATGTATATAGTATCTTATGTTCTGGTGTAATTGCGTTATGCTAGGCCTTCTGCCTTCAATCTAATCAAGTGTAAAAGGGCTGTTAAGTCAGTTTTATGCAGATTTTTTACGTCTAAAAACTGGTACTCTGTTACTTTAAAAATCCATTATTCTTGTAGAGTAGTATTCTTCAAGAATAACAAGGAAGTATACAGATATTTTTCATTGTGCACTTTAGACATGTTGTCGTTTTATGAGAAGAATTGCATGGTGGCTTTCCCATTGCGTCAAATTACTTACTTTTCGGCTTCTCTATCGTCGTCATTTCTTCATTACAACTTTCCTCCTCCTCGTTTTTCCTATTTCGAATATCATTATCGGTATCGTACCAATCATCGTCCTCGTCAAGATACTCTGCATCATCTTTACCCGGATACAACCGTCCATCTCGTGAATATTCGTCAATCTTTCTACGTTTCTGCGGATTAGTAGGGCTTCCGCTACCACTATTGCTATTATCTATGTGTGTTTTATCTTCTTCTTCTGACTCGTCCAACTGGCCTAGTTTTTCGACGGCAATTGCTCCTTTATCACTATCGATTTCTTGCCTCCCAATCTTTTTACGCTTCTTCTGTTTACGATGAGGGCTTACATCATGACCACTGTTGTTATCTACACTTGTTGTATCTTCTGACTCATTCAACTCGTCTAATTTTTCGATATCAATAGCTTCGTCATTACATGCACCCTTTTTTCGGGTACCTCCTTGTACGGCCTCTTTCTTTCTATCGTCAGAAAACTCGTCGGTAAAATCGTCATCCGGGTCAACACTGTCTGATCTAACTCGCAGGAAATCCAAATTAACAACTTCTCCAAATGAAGTTGCCTCGATGTTTTCGTCTCTACTGAAATCTATCGTGCTCTTTGGTCTCGTATCATCGGGTTCGCAGTCTTTGGCAATCTTTTCCTCTTCTTCACTACTGACAGCCATAACTGTCATAGCTTCGTCCTCGATCTCGATAACCTCTGATTTTTTTTGCTTCGCTTTTTTAGAAACGGGATGGTCTTTACCGTCAGTCGATATATCAGGTTCATCGACACCATGTGCCGCCAGGAATCGAATTAAATCATTAAAAACTGTCTTATAGTCTACTAAAATAGAGAGTGCATCAACTCGGAGGCATTTCCAGCCAACGCGCTCGATAGCTTTTTGCTGTGAATAAGAATAGAGCCATTGTGATTCTTGGGACTCTTCGCAGTCAACCATTATTGCGACACGAGTATCTTCGTTTTCCACACAAATTCCATTTTTCCAGATCACGCCCATATCAAATACTTGATATCCTTTACTTTGCAATCTTTTCTGCAAAATTGTTTTGAGTTCTCCCCCATTCTGAACTTCCCGAATAGCCCCATCATAAGATTCAGTCGACATATTAGAGGCCATGAAAAATTCGATTATAGATATCTTCACGTCGTCAAAGCTTGAAATATCTCTCAGATCAATGCTTCTCACCAGTACAATTCTATCCCTCGCTCTGGAAAGAGCTACGTTCATTCTTTGCCAATGGAACTGCTGATTTTGGGTAGGGCAACTTCCTATCGAACAGACCATACTAAGAAAAATAATGTCCTGCAAAAGCAAGACATAAAAGGGCAAAAAGAGATGAGAATACTAGTCAAAGAAAACTCTAGGAAAAATGGACTTCTTAAAATAATATACATACCCGTTCTGCTCCTTGAAATTGAGGAGGGTCGCCTATCAAGATATCGTGACGAGCTAGAACTTCAGGACCGCATGCGTCTAACAACCGGCCTCGAATTAGTCTACTTTGTTCGTCACCGATAAGCGATATCACACCTATTGAGCGGGGTCTCGAGTTGCTGTCGGACATTTCCATTATTAATTCTTTTATCATTGCAACAATCTTGTCGGCTTCTTTTTCATTCACTTTTCCTATCTTCTTTCCTCCTATCACTCTTACATCCACCAAAGAAGGTACAAATCGTTCAAATTTTGTCGGAAGTCTAAGTGGAACCAATCTACCGTCGTAAAATTGTTTATTGCTATACTCGATTATTTCAGGTGCACAGCGGAAATGTTCATGGAGGACAACTCGCCCGTTTGGAAATGCTTGTGCGCAAAGATCAAAGAAACTACGGCCCGGTAGTAATGCGTCTTCGAGGGGACTGTGTGGTAAAGTTGCACGGAGGTTTTCGATGTTTTCCTCGCTTACAAAGGCCTCGGTGGGGCTCACCTGTTTGGAATCACCGACTACCAGCCATTGCTTTCCTCTCATCATTCCAGGGAGTGCTGTAATATCGCTTTGTGATGATTCATCGATTACGACGAGATCAAACAAGCATTCGGGAGGCAGATAATCGCTAATAATAAGTGAATAATATGGGGAAGTCCAAGTTGAGAATTGAATTGAGTTGGCGGATAATGGTAATGATAACAACAAAAATATTATTATTCAAAGGAAGACATTTAGAAATATATATTGCATATACTATTGTATTGTACTTACGATATCTGTGATGTAGTAAGAATCCAGCAAGGAATGAAACGACAGCAACGATCAAATGCATCAAGGTACTCTTGCCTCCGTCTACGCTGTCTCTGGCTCATCTTTGACGGCTTTGCCGACTTGCTGAATTTTGCCGCTCCAGCTATTTGCGAAAATTTGATTAATGCACTCTGTGCGTCTGGGGAAAAATTTCTACTGAGATTTGAAACTACGGCGGCATCGGCTAGTTCTTCTGAATGATGTTTTTTTTTACTAATGAGTCTTGTACGGATTTCATCAAGCTTACGACACTCGGCAATGGCTTTCACTTCATTTTCGGCATCAAGTATGACATGTAATTTTTTCACTTCAACAGCTAATTCTAACAGTTCAATCGTTTCTTTCACAATCTTCTGGTCACGAAAGGAAAGACTTGGCCATTTTTTCTGTTTTACCAGCGAACGCCAGGTTGTCTCTTCGAACGTATGCACAGAGAGCGAATGCACCAAAGCCTTCGCAACCGTTTTCCAATCATCCTTTGATTCTGGTCTGTTGCCATTTACATTTATTTTTTCCAATTCCTCGTTAAGATGTTGAAGACGAGCATCCATCAGGGCACCAACAACAGGCAGAGATGCCAAAGCACTCATTGTACCTTGAGTAAAAGAAGAAAGAGCAGAACCTGATTTGGCAAACGCCAATGAAATCAGTCCGTTTGACGGTGATGAATGGAATCCTGTTACAGAAAGAACATAGTCGTCTGTTTCTAGATCCAAAGTTTTTAACTTGTCAGAAAGAGACTTGAGATCATCTAGACTCGTTTTCGGGAGAGTTTCCGCCAACCAAGGTCCGGCTATAATAAGATTACTGCCCTTTTCGATCAAATTCATCCCCCCAGGCTCTTGAAGGAGCTTACGAACCCGCTCGCTCTGTGAACTCATCTTCTGGTCAATGTCTTGAAGCTTAGTATCGAGATTATCGATTGATTGCTATATAAGAACGAAAGAAACGCGGAATTAATTTCAGCCAAATCGACTCGAACAACAAGAAGAGAAAAGGACAAGCTGGAAATGCAAACGCACTATTCTCGCAACATACCTGTAATATAGAGCACCTTTCAGTTTCAATGTCTGCACTTGCAACTGATACTCGGATTGCCAGTTTTTCAACAGTTTGCTGGAGTTGTCGCATCCCTTTTAAGAATGAGTTTGTAATATTGGTAATAATATTGGGGAAAAAAAGAAAAGTGAAAGAAGTTAAGTCAAAGCACAAAATTGCAATTTTTTAATCTTTTCCAACAAAATATCAACAACCACAAATAGAACGAGGCCGAGGGATTCAGAAGTTTCCTATTAAGACCAGCACATTCGGATGGCATATAACAACACGCTGATAGAAACAAAGTACTTCAATAAAAGGAATACGATGTACCGAAAAAAATCGCTCACCTGCAACTTCACTCATACTGACGTCCACACATAATTCTTGGAGACTTTGCGGAAGTCTTTTCCGGAGAACGCTAAGAGCATTTGCATTTTTCGACGTTACTAGAACTCGTTTGCCCTCACAAAGGTAGGCGCTGACAATGTTTGCAATAACGTGAGTCTTGCCCGTCCCTGTGTTTCATTGGCAACAATAACAATAACAATGTCAGAAAAGGGACTGAGAAAAGCGTGATATGATCATCGATCAGAGATCCTAATACAATTGATCGCTCACATACCTGGTGGGCCTTCAGCAATGACAGCTATAATAGCAATAGCAATAGCAATAGCAATAGCAATAACAATACAAAAAAATGAGAAAAAGCGATGGTCGTATGTCATATGATTATCGACCAGAAATCTACTACAAATGATCCTTCACGTACCTGGGTAGTTTTGGCGGAGGAGAAGATCTGCAATACGATCTTGAGACTCCGAAGTAGCTAGAGGGAAGATGGGTTTGATGAATTCAGTTCCTTTTACCTTCTTTGAACCTTTCTTTCCTCCTTCTTTTCCTCCTTCCTCTGCATTCGTCGCATCCGATAGAATGTTGTTTTGGATCCACATGGTTACCCCGCCTCTCTTTCCCTCTTTTCTAGAATCTACTTTTTCTCGTAATTTTGAAGGCCCGTGAGTCAAACTCCAAGTAGCGAGAGGAAGAGATTCTTTGGAAAGACTTATTCTATCGGCTAAGAGGTTACA
>Ga0115007_10002522_pt1 | contig 11245 bp, 6 predicted proteins | sample ArcOceMetagenome_2_FD_87166 | JGI IMG/M metagenome (GOLD analysis project Ga0115007, IMG submission 87166) | Marine eukaryotic phytoplankton communities from Arctic Ocean - Arctic Ocean ARC135M Metagenome | ecosystem: Environmental > Aquatic > Marine > Oceanic | place: Arctic Ocean | collected...
AAACCCCCCAGATTGCAAAATGCCACAACTTTAGAACTAGTCCACCCAACCCAACCTGGCCAACCCAAAGACTATCGCTAATATTCTAGACCCTGCCTTTGTGAAACCATGTTCAACGCCAACAGCAACATTTCTTCCCCCCGCCAAAACAGAAATTCCAGCCTTACAACCAGTGATTACAGTCCTCTCATGGGTGGTGCTCGAGTCCACGTGCAACAACACGTCCAAGGGTCCACCAAGGCTCGGTTTAAATTAGCCGCACCATTGGGAAGCGGCATGCCTTTGTCCGGCATTTCAGTCTCCGGGACTGGTTTTACACCACCGCGCACGCGGTCACTCTCTCCTTTGGCCGCAGTGCCAACCATCCAAGAAGTCTACAACAGTGCGTTTTACGAAATGGCTCCGTTTCTCAAACAACGCTTGTCCAGATATTTTGAATCTTTGGGTAAATTTCGTTTTGCCGAAGCCAGAGCGGACATTACTCAACCCGTGCCAGCAGTGTGGTCCCCGTCGAATAAATTTTCAATCTTATTAAACGTAGACCCCAGACACATACGACAATTGCCACGCCGGAGTCGAACGAGCAGATTGCTGCGCATGTCTCGAAAAATGTTTTGGCAACAGATCAGTACACCACTTGCATTGTTGGCAGAATGCGAACGCATTTATTATGGCATGTATTATGTCACTAAAACCAGAGATGCCACGTTGCACGAAAAATACATGGAAGTCAAAGAGCGGTTGTCAATGATTTCTGATTGTTTGGGTGGCAGCAGCAGCGGTGTTGGTAGGGGTGGGGGCAGCGGGGAAAAACACCATCGTTCCAACAGTTCAGAGCCCAGGACGGCTGCTGGCAAAACAGCTGGGAAAACAACTGGGAAAACAGCCGGCACGAGCCCAAACAAACGCAGCTCCCCTTCACCGTTGCCACAACAACGTCAAAGTACCACACACAACACGTTCAGTCCAATTCGAAGCACTGCTCCAGTCCCCATGTCCCCCCCCTCCTCCTCCTCCACCATGATGAACGCAGTGATGCAACATGCAACCACACCCACACCCACACGTCGTCGACGGAATGGACAGCACATGTCGTCTTCTTCGTACACCTCCGACATGCAGGGTGGTTTTACATTTAACGACGAAGGCAATGCCAACCAACAAAGTCCCCTGTCACCCGAAGAAGAAGAATACAACAATGCCTCACCCTTCCCACCCACTTATTTCCTTCGTCTTGTGATCGATTTGTCCATTTTGATACAATTAAGAATCTCTACCATCGCGACGTACAAAGCATTGAAATACAATCAACACACACCTTCCGCCATCAATTACGTTGAATTAAGACACGCCATGTCGAGCCTGACAGAAAAAACATCGTCTTTGCAAAGTGATAATTACAACAACGACAACGACAACGACAACGACGATACTCCTCGCAGCACAACAGCGTCCACGACCATTTCCACGGCCACGCCACCCTCCCCCTCTTCGCCCCGTCGTCCTCTACCCCACCAAGCTCCAAACATCATGACAAATGTCATTCATCATACCACATACGAAGTTTCTTTGTTGCACAAATGTTTTACCTGCCAAACAATGTTAAGGGCTTGGCAATTCATTCAAACTACCAAGCATTTGTATGAAATTAAAAAAATCTTGAAACGATGGCGTTTAATGTGCAATGCGACGTGCAACGGCATAGAACCACCCAGTTTAATGTGGTTGGAACAATTGTACCATGTGTTAATGGCCAAGACCACATTGTATTACCAATCGATTCACCGTAAGATTCAAGACGGCCGAAACAGAAGACCCGGAGGAGGTCACCAAAGGGAGGAGGGCACAGAAGAAAAGAAAGAAGGCGACGACGGCACCACTAAACAACACCGCAGTTCAACAAGCAGTAGTTCTCGAAACAGTATCGGCAGTACTCGCCCAATGGCAGTCTCGCCAAGAAGAGCCATGGAAAATGCGTACCAATCGACCACCAATGGCGGTACTGGGACGACAAACATGAATTCTTATTTAAATCACCATGAAAAACACACCAGCATAGACAGTATCAACAACATGGACACCATTGCCTACACTACTGAACAGAAACAACACCACCATCAACCATTTGACGATTCACATCAACAGACTACAATGTACCGGATCGAACGAATGTTGCAAGACATTGTCAAACAAGACAGTACTCGCAATGGGTTGAAGGCAGTGGCGTTAATTGTCTTGGAATTGGAACACCCCGGTGGAAGAACGACCGACACAGTGCATCAGTACGATCCTGTTTATGGTTATACCCCGAACTATGTACACAAAGGAAACAAAAACAATACCCGAGGTAAACACAGAAACGGTAAAAACAATGAAACAAAAGGGCAACCCACCACGAACAACAAACAACAACGGACTTTACTGGACATGACCATGGCACGGTATTTTAACGAAGAAGAACAGAAAAGGCAATTGTTTTATGTGGGCATACGTTCGGCTCCCATCATTTATGTACGACCGAACCATCAATCTCAACTATTGAAACCATATGTACCAAACATAACATCGTTGTCAATGAGTACGATGCTGGAGGAACCGGTGGCACACGTGTACGCACCACCGCCTCAAGATTTTGTAAAACACAGTGGCGGTGGTGGCAGTGGTGGCAGTGGTGGCGGTGGTGGCGGTGGTGGCGGTGGTGGCGGGGGTGCAGGTGGAGAACAAAAACCACAGGAGAACAATGATCTGGAACAACACGAAGAAAACGCGTCCCACACGGCTGCGTTCAATTCCATTGCCAACTCATCTGTACCTTCCTTGAACTCTACCAGTACTAACAGCAGCAGCAGCAGCAGCAGCAGCAGTAGCAGTGGCATTGTCAATGATGGCGAATCAACAACAGCTGCATCTACTGCACCAATCATGACGGTACCATTCACAACGAAAGAAATGGGTGTGCATTACTATTCAGTGAAGATTGAAAACAACATGACGTTGATTGTGCTGGAAATACCAGATGAAAACAGTACAACCACGGCTACGGCGGCTACGGCAGCTCCTGTCGCATCAATGGCTACCGATAGCGGCAGCAATGCCAAAGAAACACACACTGCGTTTGAATCAAAGGGAGGTGACAGGCCAGAAGACGCGACTGTTGTCAAAGCAGGCGACAAAACTACTGCGGCAGGGGAGGAAAAGGAATCAGTGCCTTCTGTTGGTGGTGCTTTTCCCACCACGATGGCTACAGGTAGTGCATCTACTTCGCCAACCACAACAGAAAACGAAGTACCGCCCTTCACCACCACGGCAACGATGGCAAACGACCACCACGAATTACCACCTCTTGCATCTGCGCTTGGTCCACCACCAGCAACAGGAACGAGTTCCTCCAAATGGTACTCTTCTGTGAATGGTCGTCGTAGCACTTTGAAAGCAAGACAAAGTAAATTGCAACAAGAACAGGAAGAAGCAATGAAAAGAATACTTGCCTTGAAACAACCCAACCCAAACATTAACCAGAAGATGCAATCCATTGCAAATGTCTTGCAACATCGTTTGTTGATGGAGGAATTGGGACCAGCGGCGAGTGACATTTCTTTGCACGATGAATTTAGATTGTCGGTGTTGAGTGCCGTTGAGGGTGGCAATATTTTAGACGAACCAAGCGGTAGAAAAGACAGTTGTGTGATTTTGTAGTTCATTACTCACAAGCTACCTGTACACAATTTCCTACAACCATCGTGTCAATGGTTAAATTAAGGGGTCTAATGCTTTCTGGCTTCACCCCATCTCGAAAGAATTTGATCCCTTTCCAACCTCATCGCCAGCTCTCTCGACTCTGTGAACCCAACCTTTGAAACGTGCTTTCCTTAAGTCAAACCGGCCAGAAGAAGTGTGAATAAATGGGCGCCCAAGCATCTTCGACAGCGGGAAACGTTGCTAAACGTGCCTTTCCAAAAGCCCATCGTGCCGCTGCGGAGGTCATCCATAAAAAGGCAGGGACACCCAAGGGAACCTTAGAAGTCTCTCGTGATTTACCCAACCATCTTCGTGCGGCCGCCGCCACATCAACGGGTAAACTAGACCCCAATACTTTGTCCAAAACGTCTCACTCTTCCTCTACCCCTGCCGCCTCGGCCACCACCTCTGCCGCCCCCACCACCGCCTCCTCGACCAACCGATTCGATGGACCCCTGGATTTGGATCATTTGTCGTCGATTGTTGAACCAGGGTTAGGTACAGATGGCACAAGAGCCGACACGTTGGCGTCTGGTCGACAGGCATCCTACGTAGAAGAACTACGCGATCAATACGTCGCAGAAATGAAAACAAAGCAGGATCCAGCAATAAACGTGGCTAAAATGATGGGTGAAATTGGACCGGTCGATTCCCACCAAGAAATGCGGGCCCATCAAAAACCACAAGGCAACGACGTGGATGCTTTGGTGGCCGTGCAACGCACCGGTGTGTTTACCGATGGCTTTGTTCAATTGAGAAGTCTGTTGTACGAAGCGGATGACATTGCAGCAGGAGCAGGAAATCCAAGAAAATTACCGTTGCAACAAGCCACACAGGAATTGTCAATCAATCATGGCATGGATGAAAAAGACATAGAAATGATACTGCGCTTGCACGCCGTACCATCATTCGTCAATGAAAACATACAAGTGTCAAATAGACCCGATATGAACGATGAATCTAGCAATTTTGAGAAAAAATGGAAGGGTTATTGGCCATCCGTTTTGGACAAGGAGTGAAAAAGGTGTGTGCACACAAGTGGTACACCTTGTAGTTGTATATATGCACGTAGAAATAGAATTTCATTTATTTATGTTTCCATTTATAATGTCCATGTATGTGTACACACACATACATATGTACATGGACTAGTCCATGCGTTGTTATTTCCAATTCATATTTATTTGTACTTTGTAATGTCGAGTCACAAGGCCATCCCTGGATTCACTCCTTTTTTGCCTCCCCCTTTCTACGTTGCTTGTTGGTGTGATTGACCATCTCTTTTGACCATCATCTGCAGTTCTTTCTTCCTGTTGCTCATGTTAATTTTGGCTACTGCCAGGTATAATTTATACCCGGTCCTGAAGTGTGACTTAACCAAAATATTTTTTAGGGGGTAAATCTCCTCACGATCCCCACTCCAATTAACAGTTACAAGCAACCAATTCAACGACCGCGATCACAACGATGACAGACGGACACGATCTTCACTACGGCTTTTTCGGCCTCACCGCATTGGGGCCAACATCAACATTTGCACAGGGAGCCATGTTGGCCATGGGAGTCAGTGAATTCACAGACGAGGAATGGGAAACCGGTTTCAATAAGTTCGACGCAGACAACTCAGGTGAATTGGACCCGAACGAACTGTACAATTTGTTGTACCACGTCTACCATGGTCCACCCCCTAAATTTGCCTCGGAAGGATTTATTGGACGATTTGACACCAACAGGGACGGCAAAATCAGCAAAGAAGAGTTCATGGCTGCCATGAAAGACATTAAAAAACAAGAAAAAGAAACGAAAGCCCAAGGAGTCAACCACCCAGCAACGCCTTCCATGTACAATTCATACTCAGAATACCAATCCAGAGTGAGATCCCATAAATTGTTGGATGTTTTGCCCAAAGAGAAATACCACGCACCAATGACGACAAACATGGCAGTTGGGTGGGCGGACGTGGATTACGTGCAAGTCATGGATGATATATTGCCGAAAAAATCTTGTGCAGAAACATTGTATGCCGACGCAATGGTGAAAGCCGGTGTGTATTACGCGTAAGGGACTCAAAACGTGGGGTACTTTTCCACAGTAGAATAGTGTACATAGATAATTTTATCATAACAAAAAATGCATTTTGTTTCAAACTGCTACTGTTAGCTGTTAGCTGTTAGTTTCTTGCCATTGCCCGAATGAGAAAGTGTGAACAAACAGAAGGAGAACGAGTGCACTTTGGAGAAGGTGTGCACACACACACGTGTGTGTACACACAACCTTTGATTCATACAATCATTTCTGTTAAAACGGTGCGCTACTGATCTCATTCGTTTTTACGTTTGTCCAGGTTCCATTCCCACTATGGCGCCATTCTTTATTGACCAACTCCAAAGGTGGATCCCACTGCGTATGACCAGTGATGATATCTTTGTAATAATTAGACCCCGACGCCGGGTCCAAACAAGCGACCCAATGCCGTTGTTCCTTTGTTTGTTTGTTGGGAGAGGATGAACCCGCCACAGCTGCCGCCAATCGAAGAAAAGTGGGGTCCATCGTTGTTGTGCCACCACCACCACCACCACCTTTCCCACCGTTCCCCATGTTAACCACATTGGCCAATTTTGACGTTTCTCCTTCTTCTTCTTCATCGTTGCCTCTTCCTGGTGTGGACACTGCCGCCATTAACCGAGCCAATCCAGGATCAACATTTGCATCGTACCCCGCACGTTCACTGCTGGACACAAAATGCACTGTAGGCGAAGAAGACGCTGCTTGTGCACCACGTTCAGACATACCACCCCAACCGTTGTGCGGCTGGTAATCCATAGATGCTTGTTCGTTGTAGACTTGTTGCATCGCTTGTTGACCGGTCGGTGTTTGTGGTGCCCCGTAATAATTGGAAGACGAAGAAGATGACGACGACGACGATGCTCCATTACTGCTACTTCGACGGCCAACGTTTGATTTGTTGGGTGAGGCCATGGGAACATCACCGACTGTATGGGGTGCCAAGATAGCAATACATTCCGCTTGACTGTTGTGTTTTGCCAGTTCCAATGGATTCAACCCACGAACATTTTTAGCATTTATATTGGCAGCTGCAAAAAAAAGTAAAGTGCAGCACGAAGAAAAATTGAATGAACAAATCAAAAAAAGTCTCCAACAAAACGATGCCTTGAAAAAAAGAAAAGAAAAAAAGACAACACGACACATACCTGCACTGATCAACATGACTACCACTTGTGTGTGCCCATTGCATGCTGCTGCATGCAAGGGCGAATCGCCACGATGATCCGCTAAACTCACCAAACGCAAATGGTCATGTGCGTTTTCACAATAGTATTGAACAACTTGTGTACGTTTTTCAGCACAAGCACAAAACAAAGGTGTTCGGCCCTTTTTATCCACTGCCATGACATCTGCATTGAATTCAATAAGCAGTGCTGCGATATCATACGACAACGCTACCTGAAGGGAGAAAAAGTGGTGCACGTGGAATGGGTGAGTGAATGGGTGAGTGGCCAACACACCAAACCGACACGATGCAAAAAAATTACACCAACCGCGCAAATCTCTTTCTTTTCCCCCCACTCAATGCAACAACTGTCTCAAAACACACACCCACACAAAAACTTACATGCAACGGTGCGTAACCATTTTTGTTTCTGGCATTGGCATCTGCGGCACTTTGCAAAAGAAGACGGACAACACCTACATGTTGATAAAACGAAGCCACGTGCAGGGGGGTATCTCCTTTTCGATCACCAACGTCAATCCATTCGTCATGATGATCCATGAGCAAAGCACAACAATCAATGTGCCCACGGCACGCGGCATAAAACAAGGCAGTTCGTCCAACAGAATCTCGTACTTCGTCTTCGCGTTGTGAATGCAACAATTGTTCCAATGCTTCCACATCTCCGTTGTAACAAGCCCAATGGACAGACGAAGCACCGTCTCGACTGATATAATGTTTCTCTTTGGTTTGGACGCTCCCTGTACTGACACCATGGTGCACGGATTGAAAAGTAATGGCATCAATGGCAGCATCGGTTTTGATGGAGTAATATTTCTGTATCATGTTTTTAAAAAACGAATCGTTCTTGCTCCCTCCTCCGTGTTGCGGAATAAGCGATGGTTTTTTTTTGCTCACAGAGGATTGAGACCGTCGAATGTTTTTTTTTGGGTGTTTTTTGCCATCGGAAGCAGTGGTGGTGGTGGTGGTGGTGGTGGTGGTGGTGGGAGCCACCACAGCAGAAGAAACACCATTTATGATGGTGGGCGTGCCATGGGTGTGATGCGTAGGTTGGGTTGCGGCAGTAGTGGTGGATGGTTGATAAGAGTGTGGGTGCTGTTGAAGTGGTTGTTGCACTGCCTGACGTTTCTCTTCTATTGGTGGAGGTAGCTCTGTGTGGAGAATGGAGGTGGAGGAAGTCGAATCATTGCATGGTTTCGATTGATGGACCAGTGTTGCATTTGTATTGTGACTAGATGGAGCAGGTTCACCACTGTTGGTTGACAATGTCGTTGTAGCAGCAAGTTGTGCCATTTTGTTTCTCAGTGGTTGTTGTTGTATTACAGCAGTTGTATCTCGTTTGTTTCTGGCTGCGTTCATTAAAGCATCATGTTCTATTTGTTGAGCCTCTTCAGCTTTGTATTTCTCTTCCGTTGGAGTGGAAGAGCCACTGCCCATGTGTTTGCAATTCCGCTACCGGGTGGTAATCATGTGCGTAACTGCTTGTGACATGTGTCGAGTGAAAATTGGTTTTCCACATACACAGTTTGAAAAAAAGTCAATGAAAAAAGTTTCCAAAATCCGACACGGCACGGTCGCGGTCGACGATGCGTGTGTACTGGACTGCTTTTCAGGGAGCATGATACGTGCAAACAACACACGAAAGATGGAACACTCTTGCTAAATTTGTACAGCAGTATTAAAATAGATTAATAAAGTGTTGTACATTCTTAAAATGGGTAAAAATGCTGCACACAAGGCACACTCTTGAGAAATTGCTTCTGCACAGCACACCAGTACTACTTATTAAACATAGTTATGTGTACACGTAGTCACGTAGTGTACACCCGGTAGACATGTACAAGCCAAAACACTATTGTTCATACTACTTTCTATATCCACGATTTAAGGCACATGGATGTGTACCCACAACCTCTTGAGTTATATTCATGTTGTATGGCCGGTCAACAACGCCAGCAACATCAACAAAGACGAAGCACGCACACCGCGTTCTTTCACACTGCCACCACTGCTTTCACCCAACAGACCCAATCCGCCATTCAACACAACACTAAGGACACCGACTTTGGAAGCCAAGGACAGTTCAGGTGCAGAACGAGCCATGACCATGGTCCAACCCAACAACATGGACACACTACCGTTGAACCATCCAATTTGTTTCCCATACGGCAACCATGATGGCAACCAATTCTTGTTTTTAAATGCTAATCTCAATTGTACAAAACCAATGCATAAAAAAATCAATGAACAAACGTTTTTAGATGCCATTGTGACCATGGTCGGATTTATATGCAGTGCTCTTCCACTCAATACCAACAGGGGCAACAAATTCATCACCCATGGACCATACCTGTGGGTCTTTGCTTCCATCCACCGCATCCATTTTTCATACCAACTGATATGTGTGTCACGATTGTCTGAAAAGACACCGTCTAAATTTTCAAAAGCTTTTTTAAACACTTTTTGCTCCTTCAATTTATGTTTGTCAACTTTGCGTTGCAATTTGTCCAACTGTTTTTGTACTTTTTTATTGTCGGGTTCCAAGGCCAATGCACATTTAAAATCTTTCCGGGCCGCTTCGTAAGCACTTAAATTCATGTGTGCAAGACCACGTCGATACAGTGTTTTGGAATGTTCGTCATCGATTTCCAAAGCAGCATCACAACTTTTTCGGGCAAGGTAATATTTGCCAACATTGATCATGCACTGTGCAAGGTTGGAATGGCACAACACACGCAGTTCCTTTGCGTCTCTGGCTTCAAAAGCTGTAAAATTATATTCATTCTCAATGGCATCTATGGCTTCTTGGTAAGAATTGGCAGCTCGGTCGTAAAATTTTTCCTGGTAGGATTGGTTTCCATGTTCTTTGCAATCTTTGGCCTTTTGGATTCGTACATCCGGTGGAGGCAAATCTGCATATTTCTTTTGGAGTGACTCGAACGATGGAAGTTGTTCGTCCCTGTCTGCCTCGTCTGCCATTGGTAATTCTCTAATTTAGTTTAGTGGTATCCTACAGTCGTTCGATCCCTGTTCTCTCAAGTTGTCAAAGTCAAAGGGACTGCGTAATTTTGATTCCCTTGTCCCGTTCGGTGATGCACTGCCGAACTTCCACCAGACAGTTTTTGTTAAAAAATAGGGGGGGAGGATGGTGCCCGCCGAGGACACCCACAGTCGATCAGACACGCGGCGACCATCGACCATCGGTAGAAGAGTACACAACAGTACAACAATACAGTCCCTTGATACAGTACGCAAATGAAAACCTTATTCTTGTTTTATTATTGAAAAAAAAAATCAAACGAAACCTTCACTCTGCTTCATTTGATTTTTCAATAATTTTTTTTCAATTATCAATTGCCAATGATCAATGATGTACTGATGTAGTATGTGCATTTGTCACTCTAATGGTCCAACCACAAGAAACGACACAACACACTATCAGACATCGATTCAAAACCCATCAATATCATCTTCCATCAAATCATTACTGCTGCTGCTGCTGCTGCTGCTGCTGCTGCTACTACTAGCACTGCCACCACCACCACTGCGTCGCATACTCCCCACTTTTTGACTCAATGTACCACGACCACCGTTTTTGTTGGAGGTGTTAAAACCCATCACCCCCCCCATGCCATTCCCAAACATATTAGTACGGCGAGCACGCTGTTGCAGTTGTTGCTGTTGTGAAAAGTTTGCAGACAATTGACGTGATTGTTGTTGTTTCTTGACTTGCAATTTCCTGACTTGCTGTTTCTTGCCCTGCTGTTTTTGTTGCTGCTGCATTTTTTGAATTTGTTGCGCCGCATGTTGAGCAGCTTGTTGCATTTGTTGCATTTGTTGTTGCATTTGTTGCACACGCTGTTGAAGTTGTTGGTTCGTTTGTTCTTGCGATTGCGTTTGGTGTTGCAGCAAAGTTTGTTGTTGTGTCATTTGTTGGCAATGTTGTGAAAGTTGTTGGTAAGACGACAACAAGTCATTGCGATTCAATAACCCCACATCCACACCAGTTGGACCAATTAATCCCACGGCAACTGGTGCTGCAACGGGTGTTGGGACGGCTGTGATGGCCATACTCGTTGGTTGTTCTACATCCATGGTTCGATGGGAAGGTGGGGTGGTTTGACCTTCCAATGCAGTGACATACACTTGGTGCGAAGTTGGACGTTGTGCTGGATCAGGATGAACCATTGCCAACAACAATTGTTGCAAGTGTTGAATGGCAACCACATCGTTGCCATCGTTGCCATCGTTGCC
>Ga0115007_10002523_pt1 | contig 11243 bp, 10 predicted proteins | sample ArcOceMetagenome_2_FD_87166 | JGI IMG/M metagenome (GOLD analysis project Ga0115007, IMG submission 87166) | Marine eukaryotic phytoplankton communities from Arctic Ocean - Arctic Ocean ARC135M Metagenome | ecosystem: Environmental > Aquatic > Marine > Oceanic | place: Arctic Ocean | collected...
AAATGAAAAAACAATTAACAGATATATTAAATAACAAATATAAAAATAACAATAATAATAATAAAATAATAAAAGTAAATATTACATTAGATGAATTATATACAGGAACAACAAAATTAATAAAAGTAAATAAAAGAAATAAATGTAAAAAATGTAATGGATTAGGACATGATATAAAAGATGAAATAGTTTGTGGTGATTGTAATGGTGAAAAGATGATAAATAAAAGAATAGAAATACGACCTGATTTATATCAGACATCATCATATCCGTGTAATTCATGTAAAATGAATGGATATATATTAAAAACAGATTGCGAATGTAAAATTTGTTCTGGTAAAGGATATACAATAAAGGAATCAAAATATAATTTAAAAATAAATAAAGGAAATATAGATGGAAAAGAAATAATATTAAAAGGGAAGGGTGATTATATTCCGGAAATAAATAAAACGGGTAATTTAATTATTCAGTTAAATGAGTTAAACCATCATAAATACCAGAGGTTAAATAATGATTTATATATAGAAGAGAATATAACATTAATTGAGTCATTATGTATGGATTATTATAAATTAGAATACTTAAATAATCAAGATATTTATATAAAAATAGAAAAATTATTAGATCCAAATTATATAATGATAATAGAAAATAAAGGGATGCCACTATTGGTAGAAAATGATAATAACATAGTATATGGTAATTTGCTAATTAAATTCAAGATAAAATATCCAAATAATTTAGATAATGAAAAGAAAATAAAGATTAAAGAAATACTGGGATATGAAAATAAAATAGAAGTAGAAGATAGTGATACATTTATAATGGATAAATATAGATTGATTGATGAAGAAGATACGAGGGAAGATGAAAATGTTCAATGCAGGCAACAATAATAAAAAATATTATAGATGAAAAAATATCTAATGTTTTAATTAAAAATTTGAATATATCTATTTAGAATTACTAAATAAATAAATATGGATATATTCCATAATTGTATCAAACTACAAAATTTGGAGATATTAAAAAAAATAGCAGATGAAAAATTTATCAATCAAGTAGATAAAGATGAGTTTATTAAAAAATATAATAAAATCAATTATCAATTATTGAAGACAGTTAAAGAAGATATGATTCCGACATATGAAAAGAAGATTAAAAAAATAATGTAAGTGCGGTCAATAAAATAAAATAAAATAAAATAAAATATTAGGTGTTCTGCAACCTTAATAGCAGTAATTAAGAGACTTAATAAAATATAAAATGATGATAACATACTATAAGAAATAAATGAGAAATGAATTGCTGGACTTTCAAACATCTCACAAAATATTATTATTGATATTATATTTTAAGTAACTAATTTTTTTTTTAATTTATATATATATAATAATATAATATGAATAATTATATGGAGATAAAAGATGTTAAGACACCAGAAAATATTGGTATTACAAATAATATAAATTATGCTAGAACCACGAATAGTAAAAATAATGGAATATTATTTGAATATTTTAAAGAATGTTCAAATAAAAATGTAGAATGGGGATCAAATAAACCAATACCTGGAATAAATCCAAAAGATATAAATATGGTAGGGGAAAGTTGTAATAATATCTGGAATAATAGTACAAAAAGAAAAATTATTGTTAAATAATAAAGATATAATGAATATATATATTAATAAAGATGAATAAATTAAAAAAAATAGATCATGGAAATTATGAGATAGATTCTTTTAGATATATTGATAATGATTGTGTTAATCCAAATGTTAAAAATAAAAAATATATTGAATCAGAAAATAAAAATACATTAGAAAATGATAAATTATCATATATTCAGATAATATATAATAATAACCCGACAACATATATAACAACACCAAAAATGTTTTGTCCATTTGGGTTAAATGAAAAAACAAATATAATGAATCTTCAATTTACTAATATGAAAACAGATAATAATATGAAAAGTTTTTATGAATTTATTAAAACATTAGAATTTTCGCATATGTTACATATAGGTTTAACAGATGATAATTGTGATATATATAGTTCTCAGATTCAGTATGATAAGAAAGAAAAATATGATCCAACATTAATTATTAAGTTACCATTTACATACAATAAGTATGATGTTGATATATATCATGATGATTTTCCGATAACAATTAAAGGTATTCAAAAATTTTCAAATATGGTATGTGATATATATATAGATAAAATTTGGAAATACAATGAAAAATATATATGTAAATGGAAAGCAAAAAACATCTATGTATGTTAAAGTTATGCGTTATCAATAATTGAATTCTTTCTATAAATATGTATATAAATGGCAAATGTTTTTAATTATATAAACACAGATATAAATAAATTAACAATAGATAAACCAGAAAAGGAGGGAAAAATATATTATAGTAATATTAAATATGATAACAAACCATTATTTTTACAAACATCAAAAATACAGATTAGAGATTACAAAATAAATAATAAAACATCATCAATAGAGTTTGAGATTAAGCAAACAAATTTAGATTTATATGATTATTTTATAAAATTAGATAATAAGATAATTAAAGAAACATATTCAAATAGTAAAGATTGGTTTAATCAAGAAATACCATTAGAAGTAATAGATGATTTTTACAAAAGATTAAGTAAGCCATTAGAAAAAGATAAAAATCCAACAATTAGATTTAAAGTTCCAATAATAGATAATAAAATAGCAAGCAAAATATATAATCAAAATAAAGAATATATTCAGTTAGATAGTATTAAAGAAAATTTAGATGCAATATTAATATTACACATCAAAGGTATTAAATTTATGAAACAACAATATATATGTGATTGTTATATTACACAAATGAGAGTAGAAGAAAATAAAAAAATAAAATATGAAATCCCAGAAGAATGTTTAATAGATTTTGATTCAGATAATAAAAATTATGATTCAGATGAAGATATAATTGATAAAGAAATTATCGAACTATTAAAAGTGGAAAAATTAAAGAAAAAATCTGAATTAATATCTGAAAAAGAAAAATTATTAGATAAATTAAAACAATTAGATTTAGAAATTATAAATATTGAGAATATAAATGAATAAATCTTAATTTTTTTTATGTTATATATTATATAAATGTTTAAAATAGAGTGTGATCAACTTATATGGGGAGGCATCGCCATAATTTTAATTCTATATTTATGGCAAAATATGAGAATGTCGCCAAAACCGTATAATCAGTTTGATTATTTCGAGAATAATGAAACTAATAACGGGACTATTGCCACGAATAATAATGGAACAAATGTTGGAAACAGAGTAAATGGATCTAATGTTCCTGCTTCTGTACCACCAATGAGAAGAAGAAACAACGGTGGAAACAACGGTGGAAACAACGGTGGAAACAACAATGGAAACAACAATGGAAACAACAATGGAAACAACAATAAAGTAGTTGCTTCTGAAGAAATTGGTTTTAATGAAAGTCCGGCAAAAGTATCATTTGATAAACGCATGGGTGATTTAACTGTTCAGGATTTATTACCAGCAACAAATGCTGCGAGTGTTGAAGATTTCAATAATAAAAATATCGGTGAAGGTGTTATGCAAGGAATTAACTTCTTAACAGCCGGATATAATACTGGTGTAAATACGGTTGGTCAAAGTTTAAGAAATGCTAATCTCCAGTTAAGAGGAGAACCACCGAATCCCCAAGTAACTGTTAGCCCTTGGAATAATTCATCAATTGGACCTGATTTATTAAGAAGACCAGTTGATATTGATACGTGTGGTGCTCCAGTAAATAATCTATAATTATTTAAAAATAAATCTATATATATATATAATATAAAATATAAAATATGAGTAAAAATAAATTTAAATCTAACCCTTATAATTCTTCTAATGAATTAATTAATTCAGATGAAATCATTAATATTATGTCACAGCTAAATATTAATAATTTTCAAGTTAATAATATTAAATTATATCAAACATCATTTATTCATAAATCATATTGTGTTATGAAAGATTCAAGTGAATATGAAAATAATATAAATGCCCTTAATTTATTTGATGAATCATATGAAAAGATGGAATTTTTGGGAGATTCATTATTAGGTTTAACAATATCGGAATATATATATAAAAGATATTCAGTTTTATACAATCAAGACGAAGGTTTTTTAACAAATATGAAAAATAGATTAGTTAATGGTGAAACATTGGCTAAATTAGCAAAATACTTAAATTTTAATAAACATTTAATTATTTCAAAACATATTGAAGATAATTGTGATGGTAGAAATAATATAAATATATTGGAGGATACATTTGAGGCATTTATATGTGCAATATATTTAGATACAAATGATATGGATTTGTTGAAAGAAATTATTATAAATATATATGAAAAATATATGGATTTTTCATATATAATAACAAATAATACAAATTATAAAGATCAAATATTAAGATATTTTCATAATAATTTTAAAATGTATCCAAAATATGAAACAACTGAAGATAATCATATATTTACAAGTATTTTATATAAAGGTGATGAAAAAATATCTTCTGGTAAAGGTGATACAAAGAAGAAATCAGAACAAGATTCATCAAAGAATGCTTTAATTAAGTATAATGTTTTAAATTAAAAAAGTATAATAATATAGTAATAGTAGAATATGAGTAAAGTTTGGGAATTAAATCAAGAATTATCGGATATAATATATTTATTTTTTAGTGGAGATATAAATAAGATAACTAAAACAGGTGTAGAAAAAATTTATGATGATCCAAAAATAAATAAAAATTTTAAAGTAATTAATTTGGATGATAAAAAACAATTATTATCAATAATAAAAAAGAATAAAAAAGATTATAGAATTATATTAAAAGCTGAAAAGAATAAAGAAGATATAGAAGATATAGAAATAGAAGATATCAAAGTAGATAACAAAATAATAGATGATTTTAGTATAATAGATGAAAAAGATAAATATATGAGTTTTCAAAGAAAAGCATTTATTAAGTGGATTAATGATACTTTTTACAAAAATTTAATATCAGTAACAAAAAATAATAATCTTAAAATATATCAAAATTTTGTAAAGGAATATTTAAGTATTAATACACCATACAGAGGTTTATTAGTTTATCATGGATTAGGGACGGGTAAAACGGCTACAGCTATATCAGCAGCAGAAGGATTATCTGTAAATATGAAAATTACAACATTATTACCGGCATCATTAGAAACTAACTTTGTAAATGAAGTTAAAAAATTTGGAGAAGAACTATTTGATGAAAATAGTAAAAATTGGTTATTAATAACTGAAGATGAATTATTGGATGATATAGATTTGAGAACAAAACTATTTGATCGCTACAATGTTACGATGGATATTATAAACAAAATATATAATAAAGCAAATAAAGTAACAAGTGGTAAAATAAATAAAGGAATATGGGTTATTGCTGATACGGAAGAATTAAAAGAAAGAAAGAAACAAATAGATATTGAAAAGAATAAATTAAAAGAATCGGATAAATCAGAATATGAAATACAAGAAGATAATGAAAAGAAATACATAAATATACAAATAACTCAATATATTAAATTAAAATATAATTTTATTCATTATAATCCATTTCCAAAGGTTAAAACAACAAATATTGAACAATTCAAATATAAAACAGATGAAGATAAAAGTATATTATATGAAGATAATGTAGATGAAGAACAGAAAACTGACAATGCAAAAATTGTTAAAAAACTAGAAGATAAACTAAAAGAAAATATAGAAAAATATAATATAAATTCACCATTTTATAATGAAGTTATCATTATAGATGAAATTCATAATTTTGTCAGACAAATCATTAATAATAGTGGACCATCAAGAGTTTTTTATGAATGGATAATGAATTCAAAGAATATTAAATTAATATGTTTATCTGGAACACCAATTATAAATAAACCATGTGAGATAGCTGTATTATTTAATATGATAAGAGGAATGACTAAACAATATAATTTTATAGTTAATACGGAGGATGAATCAAATGTAATATTAGATAAATTAAAAACAGTATTTTATGAAAAAAATACATCAATTAATCAAATAAATGTATCAAAAATATCAGGTAAAGTATGTTTATCATTTACTGGAAATGATTCTAGATTTGAATCTATATTAGATCCAGATAATAACTATATATATACAATAAAACATAATGAACATAATTTTGAAGAATTTATTGGTGAAATATTTGAAGGTTTAAATAAATTATTTGGAAAAGATAAAATAATTCCAACTGAATCACAATTTAAGAAATTACCGGATACAGAATTAGCAAATATTATCAGAGGTAATGAAACAGTATTTGATAAAGTAACAAAAAAAGTATTTAATTTGTATAGACCATTATTTACTATAAATTATGAAGGTATTGATATTGATTTAACAAATAATGATAAATTTATGGAATATTTTTTCAATGATTCAAATGATATACCTGCTATTAAAAAAACATTATTGAAAAGAATGTTATTGGGATTAATATCATATTATCCAATTGATAGAAGTTCTACAACAACTATGCCAGAAATCATAATGCCATCTAACGATAAATATAATGAATATAATATATCTGAAAAAATACAAATAGAATTATGTGAAATGAGTGCGATTCAATTTAATAAATATGAGGGTGTTTGGTTGTCTGAAAAAGAAAGAGCAATTAGAATGAATAATAAAAAAATGTATAGTGATACGAATTTTGATTATAATATTAGAACAAGACAAGCATGTAATATGGTATATAATAATGATAAATTTAGACAAGATGTAAGAGATAAAAGTAATGATGATATTCGCAAAGAAAAAGACGCGGAATATAAGAGTTTAACAGATGGTGGAGTATTAATAATGAATGAAGGACTGGAAGAATATTCACCAAAATTCAATAAAATATTAAATAATTTATCTAAATTCGTAGATAGTTCAGATAAACCAACTGGTAAAATATTATTTTATAGTGAATTTAGATCTGATGCTGGTTCAGAAATATTTGAAGTTATATTAAATGCAAATGGTTATAAAAGATATGATCCAAATGATACAAATAAAGGTCCAGCTTTAAGATATACATTTATTACAGGTGAAGAAAAAGATGAAGAAAGAAAAGCTAATCAGAAAGCATTTAATGAAGTAGAAAATAAAACAGGTGAATTTATTCAAATAATGATAATATCTGGAGCAGGTGCTGAAGGTATATCATTAACATGTGTAAGACAAGTTCATATTTTAGAACCATATTGGAATTATGTTAGAATTGATCAAGTATTTGGTCGTGCTATTAGAATGAATTCCCATAGTGAATTACCACCAGATGATAGAACTGTTGAACAATATTTGTATATTAGTTCATTTCCAGATGGAGAGACATATGATGATATTTACGATAGTATTAAAAAGTCGGATACAATAATAAATGAAGAAAAGAAAAGAAATTTAGATAAATTGGAATCATTAGCAATTGATAAGTTATCTGTTGATTTAAAAAAAGAGGGTAAACCGATTGATGTTAAAAAAATAATTAAATCAATTGAATATCAGAATACAATTAAAGATTTAGTATCTAAAAATGAAAAAGATACATATGATTTAATTAATAAAATTTTTAGAATTAAAAATGAAACTAGAAATAATACAGCCGATCAAAATTTATTAGATATTATGGAGAGAAAATATATAATATCTCAAAAAATAACAGATTTAATTAAAGAGTCATCAGTAGATTGTTTACAAAATACAAGAGATGATTATAGAATTAATCAAGGGTGTATTCAATTTGATCCAAAATTATTAGATGAAAATTCTTATTTTCCAGGAATTTCAGCAGAAACATTAAATAGAATAGATGAGAAACAATTAGTATCAGATTTTAGTTATTTTATTGAGCCAGATATATATATTATCTCAGCCACTGAAACAATGAATGATATAGAAAATAAAGTATATTTATATATTAAATTAAATAAAGACAACTTGAAAGAAGATATTAGATATATAAGAGATAATGGAAAAATATTAGGTAAATTTGATGTTTCTCAGGGATTATATCTTAAATATTTCTTTGAAGAAAATGAACTTGATAAAAGTTTAGGAACAAAATTTTCATTGTTTCAATCTATATATACTATACCAGATGATATTTTAGATGAAATGAAAGAAGAAGTTCCAAGATTTTCTAAAGATAATAATATTTCAACAGAAGAAAATTTAATTGGATATAAAGTGAAATTTAATATAGACGAACAATTTTATTATATGCAAAACACTGATAAAATTAAAAGATTATATGATTATGATACTCTTCAGTATAATAATTTTGATTTAGAACAAATTTATGATGATTGTATTATTATTTATAATAAAAAAATATACGAAAGTATTAAAAAATAAATATAATTTATATATATATAATATGTCGGGAGATAATAGAAGACCATGTAATTGTGGTAATCCAACAAATACTATAGGTGATCAAGTTATACCTGGAACGACTATCGGTAGAACAACAATGGGTAGAGATTATAGATTAATAAATGGGGTATCTATTATACATGAAGGATATAATGGTTCTAGTAGAGCTTGTCCACAAATAAATGAAAGAGAACAATTAATTGAAGATATTTTAGAAAGTTTGTCAACCACTAGTATATTACCATCAGCTTCTTCGTCTACTACACAATTACTAACAGATTTAAGAGAAATTGATAATAATAATAATAGATTATTAAATACTAGTAGAACAAGTCGTTTGCAAAGGACAGGTCATTTAGAAAGTTCCATTATGGGAACAGAACCAAGTATGAGTATAATAAATTCTGATAATATTAACCCTCAAAAAAATGGAATTGATTCAATTATAAAATCTATAACTATTCGTGGAGAATCAAATAGTGTTGGTGTTATTTCTGATTGGAATGCCAATACCTGGCAAAATAATAATATTAATATTAAAAATGGTCATTGGTTATCTACCGAAACACCATATGTTTTTAATTTTGGAAAATTTGATCAATTTGGTAGAACAATCAGTGTTAAAGATATTAAAAATAAAGAAGGAAATATAACCTGGGCTATTACAGCTGATGGTGAAATTATTAAACAATCAATTACTTTAACTATTCAATATATTACTGATTATTATAATAATAAAAATATTAAGTCTGTTGCAGAAGTAGACCTAATTGATATTGGTAATACTAGTTCAAGTTTTTGTACTAACTTGTCTTGTAAAAAAACAATTAAAGAAAATAAATTTACATCAAATATAGTAACAGTTCAATATGATATATCTTGGAATCCTATATTAGAAACAATAACAGATAAAAGTGTAAATTTAAAGCAATTAATAGTAAGATTATCTAATTATAAAGATAAATCATCCGCTGATAAATTAGCAAAAATTATGGAAGAAATAAATCAATCAATTAATAATACTAAATTGTCAGTATATATAAGATATGGTCCTGATAAAGATGAATTATGTGGAATTGGTTCTTTATTAGCAATTAATGTAATAAATAATTAATTAAAAATAATAATATTTTGTAAATTCATATTAATTATATTTAACTTTTCTTTATCGTCTATATCTGAATTATCAATAATTAATCCAGGTGTGCTTGGAGTTATATCTACTTCTGTAAAAATATTAATATTTTTATCATTTGAAATATTAATAATATCATCTTGATTTATATCAACGATTTCTAAATTTATTCTATTCTGATTTTTATCATAAATACCATTTAATATATCATTTTCATATTCAATATTTTCATATATATTATTTATTTTAACTGATAATCTGTCTGGATTTTTATTTATATTTATTATTTCTAATGGTATATACTCACCATAATTATATCCAGATAGAGAATATGTTTTATTTAAACTTAATAATATATCTAAATCTAATTCACTTATATTTAATTTAATTATAGGTGAAGTAAATAATAATATTTTTTCAATTGGTATAATTAATTTTGTAAATTTACTAATTTGTTTAAATTGATTGTTTATTTTATAATTAAATCTTGTTGAATTTTCTTCTTTAATTCTATTAAAAGAAGAATATATAATTTTATTTTGATGAATATTTGTATCATTTTCTTTTACTTGAATATTTTCTTTAACTTGAATATTTTCTTTAACTTGAATATTTTCTTTTACTTGAATATTTTCATCCACCTCATTTGGATCATTTTCTTTTACTTGAATATTTTCATCCACCTCATTTGGATCATTTTCTTTTACTTGAATATTTGTATCAATTCCTGGAGGTATTTTTCTATCAATCATGATACTATTAAATTTTTCAAGTATTTCAGAATTATCAATTTTATTAGTATTATTCTTTAAATTTTCAATATTATCTTCTTCTTTAATAATTGCCATTGGTGAATTATTGGATTCTTCTTTTTTCTTAGATATAACTATTTTTTTGTAAATTTCTACTAATGTTATTTGAATTAGTTCATGATTTAATTCCTGCAATGTTGTTTTTTCAGAATTTAAAAAGTGTTCTCTTAAAAAATTAGAAAAATAATTAAAATATTCAATATTATGTAAAATACTTATATCAGTTTTTTTTTCTAATATAGTGTTCATATAATTATAAAGATGATTAATATTCCTATCAGAATGGTATTGATCATATATAGAAGACATTTAAATTAAAGAATATTTTATAAAAAAATGAATAACGCGAAATTATTAAAACGTTTGTTCATTTACGCATACACCATCTTCACATACTTCACCTTCTACGCATGGACCATCGCTCCCACACCCCGGATCCGGTGGAGGGGATTCGCCACGAACACATCCTTCAGGGCATTGTGCTACCGAACAATCAACTACAAAATCACTATTAATGTAAGCTTGGCAATTTTCAACGGGTCTAACACCTAATAATTCAAATGGACTTTTCGCATCAGTTACCCATAAAGATACAAATGTCCATATTCCGAAACAAACAATAAATAGAACTGTTAAAACACCAATAACTCTAGATCCTTGCCAAAATAGTTCATAGACTGGTCCGTTGGCAGCGCCACCAGGGGCACCAGTTCCTCCAAATAATGATTTTCCTTTCTTAGCCATATTTATTATAACTTATAATATATTTTTTTTTTAATT
>Ga0115007_10002526_pt1 | contig 11235 bp, 6 predicted proteins | sample ArcOceMetagenome_2_FD_87166 | JGI IMG/M metagenome (GOLD analysis project Ga0115007, IMG submission 87166) | Marine eukaryotic phytoplankton communities from Arctic Ocean - Arctic Ocean ARC135M Metagenome | ecosystem: Environmental > Aquatic > Marine > Oceanic | place: Arctic Ocean | collected...
AAGAAGAGGACGACGATGACGAAGAAGAGGAGGAGGAAGAGAAGGTGGTCGAGGAGTTGGAAGATGAAGGGGGGGAGAAGGAAGAAGAAGAAGAAGAAGAAGAAGAAGAAGAAGAAGAAAAACAAAACGAAGAAGAAGAAAAACAAAAACAAAAAGTTGAAGAAGCAAAAAGCGCAGAAGAAGAAAGCGCAGAGGAAAGCGAAGAAGAAAGCGGAGAACAAAGCGAAGAACAAAGTGAAGAACAAAGCGGAGAAGAAAGCGAAGAAGAAAGCGAAGAAGAAAGCGAAGAAGAAAGCGAAGAAGAAAGCGAAGAAGAAGAAAGTGAAGAAGACGAAGAAGATGAAGACGATTCTTCCGGCCTTCGACCACTAGCGAAATATACCGACTCTAACAAAAAGAACCACCGGCGCGGTTTAACGCACGCAGAACTACACACAATCAACCAAGACGTTTTATATGATTTGGAAAGGTTACCAGCTTTATGGTAAGTGCATGTTTTCTTTTGATTGAGTTGTTTTCGAATGAACGCAATTTGAACCCCTTACGGTCACACTTATATAACTTTTTAATTTCTCTTTGATCATTCGTTTTGACCACCCACAAATTAAAAAAAATAAAACACACCCACCCAGGGCTCCTAACAAAATATCGAAAACATGTATGAGCAATATTTTGCGCATCGAAGGTGAAGATCCAATTCGACGTTGCGAAACAATTTTTACCCGGGTTAGAAGACGTCATCACCACTGTCGTCTATGTGGTCTTCTATTTTGTGGTAAATGTTCCAAACATAGAATTATACTGCAGCCCAAATTCAACCAGAAGAAGAAAGTTCGGGTGTGTGACATGTGTTTCCAATTGTCAAACTTATCCTACGCACCAGAGTCACCCGAAGACATGTATATCCTTCGTAAAGCCGCGATAGAAAATGGTGGTATAATCAAAGAACTCACACTGTCCAGTGGTGAAACCAAATCAAACATTCCCGGAGAAAGAAAATCATCCACGGGCGATGCAACCTCAACGAACTGGACGGTAGTCAAAACAAATGCTTTAATTACGTTAGGACTTGATCCAGATGCGGATGAATTGGATATACGAAACAGGTACAAGAAATTAATGCGTGAATTGCATCCAGATAAATTAATACAAATTGGACGAAAAGCATCAAAAGCTGCCGGTGGTGGTGAACTTGGAAAAAGAGCCGAAGAAAAGGCCAAAGAAGAAGCAAATCTTCGGTTTAATTCCGTGCAAAAGGCCTACAAGTTGTTGCAAAGAGATGCGGATGAGATATTAGCCGATCAAGCCAAAGCAGAAGAACAAAAAGCGTTTGAAGAAGCTAAAACTGCACATCACAAGCATTCCCGATTAACAAGTCGACATTTGAAAATGGGGACAAGCGAAGAAAGTTGTGCACTTTGCCATCGACATTTTACTTTAATTTTTCGTCGCCATCATTGCCGTCGTTGTTTGGTCGCTTGTTGTGGTTTATGTTCACCAACTAAAAAAATCTTGGCATCACTCAACACGAAAAAACCAGTACGGTGGTGCAATCGATGTGTGGAACTTGTCGAAGAACATGGTGACGATGCACCGGAAGAATTATTAATGCTTGGTGGTAAGATCAAGCAAGACTTGTAAATTGTTGTTTCTGTAGTTGTGGTGTTGCCAGTGTTTCAGTTTTTGTTTTGAAAGACCAGTTATTGACATGTGCATCTATAAATTTGTCCCATTGGTTTTTGTTTGAAACTGTATTTGACAGGTATTGAAACAATAGCTTTGCCTGAACCAGCACAAGAATATTTATATCTGCGTCAAATTGAATTGTAAGTGCACACACTTGCGTGCGCGCGAACGCGTATCTTTTGTTGTTGTTTCTTTGTAGTGCGTGGTACTGACAATTTTTCGTGGTATACAACATTTCAATCGTCACAATTGTTCAGGATGATTACTGTTAATCGCATTGAACATATTCCAGATGAAGATACTAGTAGAAAATCGTTTTCATCTTCTAAGGGGACATACTATCAAGTGAATGTATGGTGGGAGTCCACAACATGTGAAGATCCAGTCAAACGTAAATTTTTAAATGATATATCGTATACCATTGAACACAGTTACAAAGAATTCAGTTGGTTGGATGCTCAATTACGAAGTAGATTAGGTAATGCTCAATTAAAATCAAATATGAATTATTGTTGTTGTTGTTACTGTTGTTGTTACTGTTGTCTGTTGTTACTGTTGTTACTATTGCTACTGTTGTCTGTTGTTGCTACTGTTGTTGCTACTGTTGTTGTTACTGAAAACTAAAATTTACATGTGTGGCTAAACGTTACCATTGTACTTCCATTTGTTCTTCGATTGTAATGTTAAACCATCTTTTTCCTTCAGGCAAGCAAGGGATGGCATGTGTGCTTCCAGTAGCCAAAGGAATGCATCAATTATTTGGGGCCGACGAAGAATTTTTAGCTGAACGAGCCAAAGGTTTAGAAACCTATTGTCAATTTTTGAACAAACACCCCATTTTAAAATTATCCATTTCCGATATGAGAAAAAAATCAATGAAAGCAGAATACATAGAAGCAGTGCTTCTGGTACGGGTCTTTTATGCAATCAGTGGTTCAAGTAGCGATGAATGGCAAACGTTGACCTCCCAATCGTTTAAAAATGCTGGTGATTTGGAATATTATTTGAACAAACACCACAATGATTTACTAAACAACATTGAAGCATTTGAAGACATAGATCGATGGAATCGATTTTTAATTGAAAAAATAAGAGTTCGGACCGTAAACGATGTCTTGGCTGATCGTCTTAAACAACAAGTCATCAAAGATGATGTACGTGGTACGATGATGAAAAACAGAAAAGAAAGATGTGCTGGTGAACAAAAAGCTGTGGAAGATTATGATGCACGTAAAGCACGTTTTCTGTTGCGTAGTTCACAATGTAAAGAACGAACCTCGCGTGAAGAGACAAGAATGAAAAGTCAACAAAAATCAACGACAGTGGTCAACATACTTGATCGACATCAAGACGACCTTCAAAGAGTTTCTGATTTTCAAGAAAAATCACAGGACAATGAAAATTTTGAAAACGATCAAAAGTATTTAACCAGTGCCGAAGAAAGTTTTGAGACAGAACAAGAATACCATGAAATTACGCATGATGAGTGGAAAACGCAAAGTACCAACCCGGCTCTGTCAAAAGTGTTGGAATGGGTACTTATTACAAGATCCAGTACAGGTGAATCTTCAATATCGAGTGCTTCACAAGGATCGACAAAATTGGGTGAAGCATGGAAACAGTTGCGAATGTTGACAACCAATGAAAAAAAATTGTTGGAACAAGAAAAAAGCTGTTTGGATGACATTGAAGATGGTTGGGGTGCCGAAACCGATCGTATAACAAATGTCACAGAATTGCACGAAGAAGAACAATTTAGAGTTGATCAAGAAATGAAAGATTTTGAAAAAGAATTTGAGTATCGTACTCAAGAACGCAATGCAAGACGAGAAAAAGAAATCTTAATCTTGAAAAATGTCATTGCACGCGAGAAAAAGACTCGTGACTGCGCCCGCAAATTGATCACACGTGAAATCGGTCAAACTGAAAGAGAAAAAAGATCCGCGCAACGAATTAAATTGCAAGTAGGCCGAAGAGATGATTTACAATTGCCATTGAACTTGGCAGCAGATGAGGCCGAGGCTGGCTTAAAAAGCAGAATCAACAAAGAAGAAGCACGTTTGAAAGCACAAACCAATGAAAATTGTATATTAAAATTTAGTCGAGTCACGGATGTCAAAGACCGTCGAACTTGTGATTCGACATGTAGAGAGATGGAGAATCATTTGGATTTGATTGCACCACTGGTGGAGGACGAAGAAATCAATCACAAAGAAGATGACACAGCCCAAGAAGAAGATCAATCACTCCATCGTACCTACACGGATACGGCGACCGAAAGAAATCCAAGAACAACAATCGAAAATGTAGTCCCGCGTGCCACTGACATTGAAGCTAATTTGACCTATGTCGACGTGGAGTACATGGAAGAAGAGGACGAAGAGGATGAAGACAGTGACGAAGACAGTGACGAAGACAGTGACAAAGACAGTGACGAAGATGACAAAGAGGACAAAGAGGACAAAGAGGACAAAGAGGACAAAGAGGACAAAGGTGAAAAACCAATACATTTTGAACTTTCAGAATTTTGGGAAATTGAAAACGAACGTGAATTGGATACGGAGTATCCAGAATCCTCCGAGGACCAGGACAACCGTGATTATTTGTTTGAAATGGAAATATGGGAACGTCGAAGTGGTCTTGATACAACGATCGATAGTCAAGTGGGTGCTCTTCAAAGCGAAGCAACACGTTTGTTTGACCATTCGACAGCATTGCTTGTTGAAAAGAATCAATTGACGTTTGAAATCAAATCATTGAAATACACAAAAAATCAATTGGAAAGATTGTGCGAAGGTAGAATCAAAGAAGACCGTTTGATTGAGAAGGAACAAGAAAAATGGGTTGAAAAAAAAGATTCAATGGAATTGGAATCTTTGGACGAAGCGAGTTTGTTTTTGCAAAAACAATGTGTGGCAGCCCAAAGAAGAATTAAAAAATCAAAGAATCGTCAATCCAAATGTGCCGATACTGATGTGATGTTACAAAACGCGTGCAGCGAAAACGAACAACGTCAATCTGATTTTCAACGATTGATAGAAGTAGCAAGCGCAAGAGCCGCAATTGTGAAACCACAAATGGAACAACAAAAAGAAGATAAAATTCGATATTTTCATGCTCGTGGGTTGGCTTTTTTTGATAGAAAACCGGAAAAATTAGAACATGTCAAATTGATGAATCTTCATTTAAAAATGGACATTTTGTTGAGAAAAATTAATAAAAATACCAAAGAATGGTCGGAAGAATTGCATTCCGACACCACTCAAGGAAAAATACTGTACTTGGAAGGCGACGAAGAATACACAGATTCACATGCAGCTTGGGCACGCTACGATGAAAATAAAATGGTTCAATTGCCAGAATGTGGTTTTGGTGATGAAAATCTACACGATTTAGAATTTCTTTCTATTTTAACGGCGAAAAACACACATTTGGAAGACATGTACGCAGCGTTCAACAAAGAAAAGAAAGAAGAAGAAGAAAATCATGCGTTGGAAATACCTATTTTGCAACCCGAAAAGGGGACCAAAGGTGGGGAAGATGGTACTTTGCAACAACTCAGCAACAGTGCGCGAACATTGTTTGACACCGAAGACCCACTGTTGGGTCTTAGTCAAGACGCCAGAGACAATGAATTGAAATACATGGCTAGTGATTTGGCCATGCGAAACTTAAAGGAATTTACCATTGATTCTAATTTGATTCTTGCCAATAACATTCATGTGGATTTTACAAAAGCAGTGTCGATCTTTGAAAGAGCGTTGGCACTTGGCACAGCCGCTGATCTAGCTGGTGGTCGTGCTCACGAGCATGAAGAGGAAGCCCTTCAACTTCTTCCAGAATATGTACCAGATTCCTTTAATCGAATCAATATTCAATCTTCCTTGGGCATCGTCAAAGGTATCGTTGAACGTCTGTCTAGCGTCATTCCAACAACCGTAGAACATGCTAAATCGGAAGTGATTGTGGAAGCAGAGACACTGCAGAAGGTTGCGATCAAGTGTCAATATTCTCTGGTCGAACACGTTGAAATATCAAAAACACACACTGAATCAGAAAAAAATCCAGTACTTGATGACATATGGATGAACGCGTGCCAGACAACATTGGCCGAAATCGGCACATTGTTGGCCGCCGACATTACAAAAGGTGAAAGCTTAAAAGCTGCTAGTGAAGCTGCGTTTTCAAATTTTGATAAATTGTTGTCAATGATTAAAGCGTTGCATACAACAGCAACCGAGAAATGTACGTTGTTGGACAATCAATTCACCATGGCTGAAAAGATGGAAAAAGAACGACGAAATTTAATCCATGAAATTGATCAAATCTTGTCGTCTTCAAGATCCACGATGTCGAAACTCAAAAAAGAATTGGTGGTCGTGGATGAAAAAAATTATCAATTGTTAGAAATTGAAACAACAAATGGGGTGGAAAACATGCCAGCCTTTGAATTAAACATTGGTATTTTAAATGAAATCAAAGAAGTGATCAAATGGAGTCGAGGGCGGGTGTTAAAATTAAATACAACGACAGAGGAACTCGAAGAATCTATGAAAAACGTGAACACATTGGTAAAAGCATGGGAATTGGAAATGGTGAATTTGAAGGAGAAATTGATCTTGGTCCTTGAAATTGAACAAGCATTGGAGGAAACAAGTTGCGACGAGAATGAATATTTGGACAACGAAAAAGTTCGAATCGTTCATTTGAAAACTGGAATTGAAAGATGCATTGAAGAAGGAGAAGAACTGATCAATAAGGTAAGACTATGTTTTCAGGTGTTTAATCGACATGAGATCAACATGAAATCGACATGAAATCGACAATGAGAATGTATTCCTGATTTATTTATTTTTGATTTGTTTTTGTTTTTGTTTTTGTTTTTGTTTTTAATTATCTAGGCTTGTGCTGAAACGGATGCAAAATCGTTGGACAATATTAAAAATTTAGGAGAACTGAGTGATAAAATTCAAGGTACGCATTTGTTGAACTTCATACACACGGTTGGTGTTTCTTTTTTACTTGCCCACTGACCTGTTATTTATGTTTCTATATTTTTTTCTTTAGATGAAATCTCAAAACATTTGCAAGAACTGTTTTGCTATGGTACGGTTGAAGTTAAAAATCAAAGAGAATTAAGAAAAATGTTGGGTGAAAGTTGGGTGGTGGGTTTGTCAGCAGGAAGTGAAGGTGAAGAAAGTGATGACGCAGACGAAAAAGATTATTCGCAATACATCCGGGAAAAAAAACAAGAAATTAAAGAAGCCGAAGAAGCGGCGGCGGCAGTCGAGGAGGAGGAAGAGGAGGAAGAGGAGGAGGAGGAGGAGGAGGAGGAGGAGGAAGTAGAAGAAGGGGAAGGCAGCGAAGAAGAAGATTTAGTGCCTCCGGACTACGATGACATGAAACCAAAACAATTGATGGCAGCTCAGGTGTTTTATAAGTTGTGGACTGCTTGTGATGCAAAAAAAAGAAAAGCGATCGATGTGTTGTTAGATTTTGATTACAATGATACCGGTACACTGACCAAAGCTGAGTTTGCAAAAGGTGTCAAAAGTTTAGGATTACGTTTTACAATTAAGCAAAGGAAAGCCATCTTTAATACAGTTGACGAAGACAGGACTGGTGAATTGAGTTGTAAGAAAATTGCCAGAGAGATTAAAATTGCTGGAACATACCCACCACCAAACGATGGTGAAGACGCTGCCGAAACAAAAGTCAAAAAAACCAGAGAGAGAAAAAAAAGAAAGTCCAAGGCAGCTAAAACAGTGAAAAGTCAACCACCACCCCCACCCTCAAATAAACAGCAACCGCTTCCACCACCCGGGAGCAATCCACCCGCGCCAACCAGCGATGAGGCGCCACCGCCATCCAAAAAACCGCCACCCCCATCCAAAAAACCACCACCTCCTTCCAAACAACCACCACCTTCTTCCAAACAACCACCACCACCATCACCAGACACTACTGACTCTGACAACGACAACGGCAATGGTTCAGCCAGTAATAACAGCGACGATAATGCAAATACCAGTGTTGAAGCGAAAACCGAAGTGGTTGAAGAAGTGAAGGAAGAAAAAAAAGAAAAAAAGAGATTGACAATCAGAGAGAGAAGGGACTTGAAAAAAGCAGCACAAAAAAAAGAAGAAGAAAAGGAAAGGAAATCTCAACTGAAACACAAGAAGAAAGAATCGAATGATCTAAGATCTAATTTCAAATTTAACAAGTTTGGTTCATCATCATCGGGTTCTGACGATGGTTATGCGTCCATGTAGTAGTAGTAGGAACTTCGGGTTTCTTTTATACGGTAGGGTACTGTATGATCATAAATTATCATACCGCGATGGTATATAATAAAATATCATATACATTAATATTTACAGTTTTTTAATACGAACAGGTACTACTGTGTACTACCTGTATGGTGGTGGTAGTGGTATAATCCATACTAGTACAGGTAGTACACACCATTAAAATACCTACTGTAGAGTTACAGTTAACCGTATTACTGGTAGAAAACTACATTTTTACGAAATCTCATTGCGAAATCTCGAAATTTGTGAAATTTTCAGTTGCAAAGTTGCAAAAGAAAAAAAGGAATGCATGTTGCATGTGCCCCTTACACATCCTGTCCCTTACATGTATCATCGATGTATCATCGATAGTAAGGTGTAGCTTTCCCGGTTTCCCAGGTAATCAGGTAATGTACAACACCCGCATAAATTGAGATGATCTTGACCCATCTTCTCCATCACAAAACATCTCGACCACCACTTTCGATCCACTGAAGATGCAAAAGTCTTTACCACCAGCGTGGGATATATCCGATTACATCGGCAATTACCACAAACGCCGAATCGGGAAAAAATATCCTGTACCAGGCACGCAATTGGCTCGGGAAAGAAATCGTGAACACGAAGCAAGAGAAAGATGGCGAAGGCCGGAACGATTGGTGGAAGCTCAAGTCGCCCGCAGCAAATTGGCCCTGCGACAATCAGAAACAATTCGTGAAAATCTCGAAGCAGTGCGATCCACTTATGGTTGGCAAGCAAATGCAGCAGTGAGTGATACACTGGTTCAACAAATTGATGTCTCGACGCAACAATTTGCCGATCGGAGAGAACCAGACGTTACCCAAGCCCATTTGAGGCAATTTTCACCCATCCAAAAGAAATTGCTACGCAGCATCAAAGTCAAAGATTACCGAATGGTACATTCCATGTTTTTAGACACGGACGGTACTCCTCCACCCAACGTCAACTTTTCAGTCGGCCCCCATTCAACACCTTTGCAATTGGCGGTGCGTCGTGGTGACGTGAAAATGACTAAAATATTAGTAAAAGAAGGGTTGGCAGATGTCAATTACCCAAATGCAATGGGTCTCCCAGCATTGTTTTATGTGTTTGAAGAATGGAGAGAGCAAATCTTGTACAAAGTACCGGGCCGAGACAGTTTGGTCAAGATGCTGGATCGAGCGGTTGATTTGATTAAACTCATTGGAGGAGCCGGTGGCAACGTCAATGCCTTAGGGTTAGGAGGAGAAACACCGGTTCATGTGGCCGCTGGATTGGGCCATGCCCGCCACCTTTTTTTGCTGTGCAAATTTGGTTTTGACCCAACGCTACGCAACAACGTAGGAGAATTGGCCGTCGACGTGGCAAGAAAACAAAACAAAGCAGAGTGCGTCATTATATTGACCGAGTTCAGCAAGATTCAGTACGTAACATTGTAGATCTTGTGTTGTTTTTTTTGTTTTTGTTTTTGTTTTTTTTGGAAATGCTTCTTTTTCCTCTTCCTTTTCATTGTGTGTTGTGTTTGCACTGATTTTATTGTCATCACTTATGAACTGTTTTCCTACTGGTGTCCGTATAACATGTAACGTATAACCCCTACCTGTGTCCGTATAACTCGCACTAAGACGGCAAGTGGAACTGGAAATATTTCGTGACGCATGGAAACCTTTTTTAGCCTCTAATTCCGATCGGGTACCACGCACGATGAACATTGGTCAAACCTCCGAAGAAATATTGCATGATTTAATGTTGAAAGATCGCGTTCGTAAAAACGATACCATCGAAAGAACGTTGCAATTTGGTACAAGTGTTAAATTTGTCCGAGACAACGACGATGTACTGGCAAGAGACGGGGGTGACGAGGACGCGGCTGTATTAAAGACCGAAGTGGCGTTGCAAGCAATGAAAAACGCGTTAAATACCAGAGGTATCAATGTGAAAGATTTAACGTACAAAGAAATTGAAGATGAAAAACAAAGAATTGCCAAAGAACAAGCTTTGAAATTTCGCAAAGGTGGTGTATCCAGAACGGAAAGGCATCGCATGAAAAAGGAAAGAGCATTAAAAAGCACGGAAGCCAGAAAATTATTGAATCCATTGCAAAAAAGACGATTGCAATTAATGAAAACCTTTTTGAATGGGTACAATGCACCATCGCCAAAGAAACGAAACACTCGTGGCCAATCAAATTTTGAAAAAATGTTGGGCCATGGTGGCGGTGGCGGTGGGGGCGGGGCAGACGACGAAGAGGAAGAAGAGGAAGAGGAAGAGGTTGCAGCAGGAAATGGACGAAACATTGAACCATTGCGACCTGCTACAGTTTCCGCGATCTTTTTACCAAAAAGAATCAGCCCCAGTAAAATGACCCGAGGTTCTCGTGCTTCATTGTTACCTCTTGGTTTGACACGTTTGGGCAGTCGACAAATGTTGAAAGGATCGACCATTTTGTTGCCGTTCGAGAAGCTCGCGTTGGAAGAACACAAAAGCAAAGAACAAATCCTTGCCGAAAAATTAGAGGCGTTGATGAAAGCAGGGGACCAGGACGGCGAAGAAGACAACAATGCTGTTGTGACCGCCGTGGTCCCGGCTAATTTACTGCCACCACCGGTGGAAAAAAAAATTAAAGTGAAAAATGCTTTTGGCGAGGAGGAGGTCGAGGAAGAAGAGAACAACCTGGTCAAAAAAAAGAAGGAAAGGTCCACTCGATCGATGTATCATGGTTTTGCACCAGGATTTAAACCAATGACCCAGCCTTGGCGACAGACTGTTTTTTCAATGGAATTGCCACGCGTGAAAGGGGTACGAGGGAATGGTGCGTATCAATTTTGAGAGGTCTAATATATAATAAATAAATATAATGGTACCTGTACACAAATAACAAATCAGAACTCAATGATGCAAGGTGTGTGCGGCGGCACACATTCTCTCGTTTTCATTCATTTTCATTATTCATTACAAAAAAATGTCAACAGTGTGACTTTGAGACTTTATTGAGTACCGGGTATCATTGTTATTGTTGAACCCTTCGTTGCGATTTGAATTGAACCAGCTACTTCTGCCCGGTTACATGAATGTGTGTACATGGTGTGTGTGTGTGTGTGTGTGTGTGTGTGTGTGTGTGTGTGTGTGTGTGTGGGGGGAGAGGGGGTAGCTGGCGTGGGGGGGGACACGCGGTTTTATTATGGAGGTGGCACCGCGCCAGAAGCAGTCGCAACATCGTTCGCTGATCTTCCCAGGGCCGCACGCTTCTGTAATGGAC
>Ga0115007_10002528_pt1 | contig 11222 bp, 11 predicted proteins | sample ArcOceMetagenome_2_FD_87166 | JGI IMG/M metagenome (GOLD analysis project Ga0115007, IMG submission 87166) | Marine eukaryotic phytoplankton communities from Arctic Ocean - Arctic Ocean ARC135M Metagenome | ecosystem: Environmental > Aquatic > Marine > Oceanic | place: Arctic Ocean | collected...
CTAGCAATCGAAATGTGTCAAAATCATTTAAAATCAAACAATGCTGAATTGTGGGAACAATTTAATTCCCATAAAAAAAAAGATGATATGGCAGATTCTTTGTTGCAAGGATTGTGGTTTCTTAAAAAAGGAATAATGTGAATAAACACACACACACACACATACACACACACACCTAAATTGCAGCATACATATATAACTCGAATATGTTTGATGGGAATAATAACTTCGATGGAATTCTTATCACCTAAAAAATAAAATATGCTTTTAATAATATAATGAAACGCACAATGTTATTTTTTTGCAGTAAAAGTACTCTTATAATTATTGGGTGTATTATATTATTTTTACTCGGACTGCGATTTTATGTGACTCGTGGGGGACGTGAAGGATTTTTAGGAGATTCAATCAACTCAGACGCGATTCGATGTCCAGATATTTTAATCCAACAAGGTGCCTCATTCTTTTTATATAATTCAAAAGTTGCCAAAGTTCCAGGAGTTAATCCAATTGAATTTTCAAATTTAGAAGATTATACAGAATTTTTAGATTGGCAAAGAAGTCAAGGAATTAGATGTCCTGTTTTATATTTTCAAAAAATGTATGACACTCAGGGAAATGCTATATTTAAAGCACGTCCAAGTGTGACTAATTTACAGGGCGGAATTCCACCAATTATGGCATCTTATCCCAAGTCAATGTTGCTATTAGATGCTGCTCGCAAAAATTATCCAATTAATGATAGCAATGTAGCATCATATGACCCTGCAAATCTATATATTGGCGTTAAAACGCCTTTAGATGATACTGCGTAATAAATAAATCGATATAAATGCATTGCGTTACTTAAAATATAAGTAAACGAATAATAAAATAAATAAACTATATGAAATTTTATGAAACAACTTTTGACGAATATGTCAATGCAAGCGATGCAGTAAATTTACACCCAAATTTGGACGCAATTTTTTCATCAATGCCTAAATGCGTTCAAAATATGACCAATTTAATATTTTATGGTCCTGCGGGAAGTGGGAAATATACACAAATGCTTCGATGCATCCGTCAGTACAGCGAGCTAAAACTAAAATATGAAAAAAAAATTGATATATTAATTAATAAATTATCATATGAATTTAAATGTAGCGATATTCATTTTGAAATTGATATGGAATTGCTTGGATGCAAGTCTAAAACAATATGGTTTAGTATGTATCAACATATTGTAGACATTATTATAACAAAACCAAATAAAAATGGAATTATTGTTTGCAAAAATTTTCACAAAATTCATACAGAGCTTCTTGAACATTTTTATAGTTATTTACATCAAAATCATGGACCAAAAGTTAATATTCGATTTATTTTAATTACAGAACAACTTAGTTTTATTTCTGAAAATATTATTAGAGAATGCCATATAGTTCGATTACCACGTCCATCAAAAAAACAATATTCAAAATGCATTCATAATATGCCCTTAAAATTAAAGACAATTATTATACCAAAGTATATATCAAATATTAAAAACATAAAATATTTAGTAGATACCCCAAATGCAATATCCACGTATAATCCATCACATAATCAAAACCATCGTTTAATTTGCGATGACATTTTAATCGATCTAAAAAATATTAAAGACATTCAATTAGCTACATTTAGAGATAAGCTATATAATATTTTTATTTATAATTTAAATATGGAAGATTGTGTGTGGTATATTATCCAATCAATGTATAAAAATACGTGCAGTTCATCGCATTTTGAAAAAATTTTACTTAGTACATATTGCTTTTTTAAATATTATAACAACAATTATAGACCAATTTATCATGTAGAAAAATATATGTTGCAACTTACACAGTTAGTTTAATAAACAGGATTTTATTTTTAGGTGCTATTTTATTTAATTCTAAAAATAAAATTCAATTGTTTTAAATTCGATAGAATTCCAGGAGGGAAATTAAAGAAATTGCATCGAGGATACGCCTCGAAATGATGAGAAGGATGGTGGTTTGTTGCGCACAGGTTGATGTTTTACTTGTTCGCGACGTGCTGGTGGGCGACGTGCTGGTGGTGCTGGTGCATGTGGTGGTATAGATTTATTATTCGTTTGTTTTTGTTTTAATTCTGTAGTTATGGTTTTCAAATTAATTCAGATTGGGAGTTTATATGATTAAAATTTTGTGTTATATTTGTATTTTGTTCAGCCGACGCAACAGTTGAATCATTTACGTCTTTTTTTATATTTATTTGAAGCTGATCGATTAAATTATTTATACATTGTATTTGTTTATGATTTTGTACAACTAATAATGATATTTCTTGATAATTGGTCACAAGCGCGGTTGTGTTCTTTGCATTTTCCGTTGTTGAATGTATTAACAAACAATTTCAGTTACCTTTATTTTCAAGTATTGTAAAAAAACGAATAAGTTCTTTTTTGGGAAGAAACCCTTTTGTGTTATAAAACTGTTGCAAAAATATAGTTGTTTGGGTTAATGGCATTGTATATAATATTATAATATAATATGTATCACTCCACTTTTTAATGATAAATAATAATAAATTGAATATCATTTTTTTTGAGTATATATAATATATTTGTTTATATGTTTAATTTTTTTTGTATTTTTTTGCATTTTTATTTTTATGCACAATTGAAACTGAAAGTCAGATAAATTTTCGTGAAATTAGTTGGCGTAAGCCAGTCCTCCCATGCCCGACATGATTCTCAGCACATTACGGTTGCGACCATAGAGGCGCACTTTAGCGGTCTTGGTTCCCTCAACCGTTGCATTGGACAGCACAAGCTGAAGGGTGGCGTTGTCAATTCTGGAGAAATTGCAAGTACCGGACGGCTGGCTTTCCTCAGGTCTGAGGGCGAAGGAGTACACGTTGATACCTTCATCGGGGCTTCTAGTGTGAGCCTCCTTGGGCTGCACAACGGAGAAGTAAGATCCCTCACGCTCGGAGAATCTATCCTGACCGTTGAGCTGCAACTTGGCAGTGACAACGGGATTCTGACCCCAACAATGGAGATCCAAAGAAGACTCCGCGAGGACAAAAGTACCAGCATCCGAAACACCCGAGTTAGCAGTGTGTGTTTCGGTTCCAGTAATCGCAACGCCGCTTGCATCATACTGAACTTGAACTCCACCCATATTGACATCATTGTACATATTTGCACCAGAATCCGTAGCGTCATATCCAGTAGAACCAGACCAGTATCCACTGGAACCATCAATGTTAACAGCACCGGCATCATTGAAGTTACCCTGAGTATCAATGTATGCACTGGAGTCAACGCCAGAAGTGCCAAGAAGACCAGCCTGGCTGCCAAACGAGTGAATGGCATTGGGAAGAGCATCAAGGGCATCCGTATAATTGAAGGGCTGGGCTCCCATCACCTTAAAGAGAGCAGAGCCACACACCAAAGACGAACAGTAATCAACATTTTGGTCAGGCTGCACAACCCAGACAATTTCCTCGGTGGGATGATTCAAGTTAACCTTAATCTTGTTACTGGAAGAACCAACAGACTCATCTCCAGTGAACTGAAGCTGAGAAATCAAGTACTCGTGGGGGTCCTGAGCCATTCTGCGGCGCTCCTCCGTGTCCAAAAACACGTAATCAACATACAAAGAAGCAGCCACCAAAGACTGATTGTAAGCAATGGAAGCGGGAACGGCTTTGTTCAATCTGTTTGTGTCACCATCATAGCAACTGAGAGTTGTGACCGCCCACAAGCACTCGTCAATAGGGCGAAGGTCAAGATTAATCTTCACCTCATGGTATTGCAAAGCAATCAAGGGCAAAGCAAGACCAGGGTTGGTACAAAACCAAAACTGAAGAGGGATGTACAGAGTGGACTCGGGAAGAGCGTTTCTGGGGGCACAGACCTGACGGGGAGCCTGAGACTCACAAGGACCGTCAATATCGGCAAAATTAGGGTCAGTAATAAAAGTAAGCTGTGTGGTATTACCAACCATCTTAAAGTATCCACGCTGGTGCTCAGCAGTCATAGTAAGCTGATTCCAAATATGCATCCAGTCACCGTACTGTCGGTCAATCTTCTGACCACCAATCTCGACCTCAACCTGGGCAATAAGCTGCTCACCTGGGAAATCCAACCATCTGGCATAAACGGGAGACTCTGAACCATAGCCTTCTCCCATTTGCTGGTTAATCTCGGGAAGAGTCACCTGAAGGTAAGTGCGGTATGCCGCATCTCCGTTTCTAGAGAGGGTGCATGAAACGCGACGACCAAAGTCAACCTGTCCACTGAAAGTTTGTTCAATTGACTCAATCGCAAAATTAGTATAATGACGATAGGTCACCGTCCAAAAAGTAATATCGGCATCACCCGTAAGATAAACATCCTGAGCGCCATGGGCGACAAGTTGCATTAATGCTCCACCCATTTTTTATGTATATAACCTTCCTATAGAAAAAAATATTATGAAAGCTTATATTTTTGCTATAAAAATAATTATTTTTGTAATAAATTTATTATAAATAAAATCTTCACTCAATTATAGTATACTTATTTATAATAAATACGCGGATTAAACACATGCTTAAAAAATATAAGTTGGTTCGTTCATAAAAATAAAAAATCTTAAATATTTTTTTATAAAATTGAAAACTTTAGGCAAACTGTAAAAAAAGTATTTTTTTGCGCCACGCACACACGTGTCGAAGATTGCAACATTTTTTTACCCTTTTCGCTAGTGATTATCTTCTTGATAAGTACAGGTTTGTTGTATTAAAGATGTAACTAAATATGGGTCACAATTTGAACTGGGACGCCTGTCTTCAAAATATCCACATTTATTTGTATATGTTGCAGTTCCAATGCGAACAGATGTGTGGCGAGTAGCAACTCCACTTGTAAACGTGTTAAATGATGCAGTTTCGTTTTTGCCAGTCATTCTTTTATCATTTCCAACACCATACAGTTCCATATGTTTGCCATGATTATTAGACAACTTTTTAATAGCATTATTAATATGGTCAATCCCGTTAAGCCCACGTTCATCTTGTGTTGGATTACGCATTAAGCGTGTGCTATAATTTGCATGGCATCCAGAACCATTAAATTGGTCAGGCAATACTTTAGGCAAAAAATTAACGGTAAGACCATATTTTTCAGCAACACGAACTAATAAAAATCGTGCCACCCACATATGGTCCCCTTGAGAAATTCCTTCACATGGTCCAATTTGAAACTCCCATTGTCCGGGAGCAACTTCTGCATTCATGCCAGAAATTTTAATTCCCGCCATTAAACATGCTCTTAAATGCTCGTCTGCAATGGGGCGAGTTAGTCCAAGTCCAAGTTGTCCCTCATTTCCATTTCCACAATAATGTTTTGTCGTCGGTGTTGTAATCTGATTAGAGTCAAACCCAACTGGTGATTTATTTAACTTATCATTGCACAAAAAATATTCTTGCTCAAGTCCAAACCACGGACACACCTCTTGTGTCTTTTTCATAGTTAAATCGGCTATATGACGATTATTTGATTCTGTGGGTGTAATTCCATCTGGAAAATATGTACTGCATAATACAATAACGTCGCGAATTTCACCAGTTTCACCATATTTATTGGGGATAACAAACGGATTATTGCATATAAAGCACGGTTTTAATATAATTTCAGAATTTATTGTTGAAACAGAATGTCCAGTTGAACTCCCATCAAAGTCCCAATTGGGAAAATTACTAATGTCCAATATATTGGATACTCCCGACAATATTCGCGTTTTACTATGTACATTACAATCATCACCGATTCCAATCCAGATATATTCTGCAATAATAGTAATCATAAATATTTATATTATTATTTATGTGTTATCTTTATATGGATTGCTATTATGTTTTCTAAATGAACATTCTGTTGGGACAATTCCTTCAATTAAAGAAATAATATCATTTGGATTTTGATGTAAACTAGATGCCATCCAAATTTTAACAACACAAAAATTTTTTTTAGGGGAAACAGTTACCCCGTTAATACTTTGTAACATGTCATAATTTGAGCTAAGTGTATTGCCTATAACAGCATAAACTATTTTTTTCCAGGTAATATTAATGCATTTATGCGAAACTTTATATGAAAAACACCCACCAGCTTCATTACGACTATCCTCCCAAACAGGAGTAATATTATCACGCATTAAAAAAAACATGCATCGATTTATCATCGATTCAAGTAAAGTTTCAATAATCGCACATGCAGATTCAATTGTATCAAAAGTCATAATATTTTTATAACTTTCAATTGACCAATCTGAATCATGTGGTAAATGAGACCATAAAGTCCAAGAGCTTGATAGTTGTGAATTACCATTAACCAATTCTGACATATATAATATTAATTAAGTATTATTATTAATAATATTTATATTATATTTTGAACCTTTAAATATATTATATATTATATTAGTTTTTATTACGATTTTAGCATAGTTCCAATTTTTACAATGGATGCGATAATCATTATGGTTGTTAATGCGTTTTTTGTATACTGTTCGCTGTATAAAGTTGTATAGTCATCGACTAATATTTGAGATCCATTATTTTCTGGAATAATTTTGGAAAGTTTGAGTGCCATATTTTTCTCTCTTTTTGTCTCAGACACAATTTTCACATTAAGACTTTCTAAATTATCAGCAATTGAAGAAATATATTCATTAATTATCAACGATGTTTGTTTTAACTGTGTGGTTTTAGAGTGAAGTTCCGAAATAGACCCTTGAAGCAATGATTTATATTGCGATATTCCAGGATTTATCTTTTCTAAAATAGTATATTGAACAACTTTATTTAAAATTAATGGAAACTGTATTTGCAACATTTCTATTTTGGATTGAAATCTTGATGGATTTTGTATATTAATTTGCAACATTTGTTGTATAATTATTACAATGCTTTTATTTTTTTTAAAAGTTGTCCAAACTCTAATTTTTGATTGCACCTCATTAAACTATTAAACTGTTAAAATAATTTTATGTGTTTCTGCATCAACTGAGGTCATTATACTTTCAACTGCCTTAACATTTTGTTCCGACGCTGTTTGTGCATCGTTGCTATCTAAAAACACAACAAGTTCAACAACAATTTTTAATTTGTTACTACTCCACACAGTTTGTAGATTTTTCAACAAGTCTGTTGTATATAAAGATGTCATATTATCATGTCCGTGCCCTGGCGGAGGTGTATGCATTTGTTTTATTTGTTCACAGTTGTCCTCACCATTATCATTATTAAGAGTTTCAAGGTAACTAGTAATAATTGAAATGTAATATTTCAAACAAACTGTAATAATTGAATATTTATTGTAGGTTTCAATTAATTTGTTTAAACCCACAATAGATGATTTGAACACGCTAATTGTTTTATGTGTTAAATAATTCGTACACGCAATTTGTATAGGGTTATATAAATAATGTAAATCTGATTTTGTATGTCCATTTAAAAATCGATACCAGCTTTGCATAAATGTATTCTCATCAACATTTATTGCATTATGTTTTATAATTATTTTAGTGCCAATTGGCTTATTTGCTAAAATTGCCAACTTAACAATAACTGACATTGGGTCAAGAACATATAATTTTATATTAATAATATGTCCAATTGCTTCAGGAACAGCAAACATTTTAGTTATGTTAATAACCAATATACATTTAAATTGCATTTATTTAAATACTAAAACCTGTTATGCACACATTATAAAAATTAAATTATTTTTTTTTATGTGTTTTCGACTTTGACTTTGACTTTGACTTTGACTTTGACTTTGACATTAAATTAGATTTTATTTTTTTAGCCTTTAGCAACTTTAAACTTGGCGAATAATTTAAGAACCAAGATTCATACTCAGAACTATTACGATTATTAGCAAGTTCTTTGTATTTTTTTGATTTTTTTGCCCGAATTTCTTCAATAGATGGCTGGTGTCCATAACACGTAATGCTAAATCGTTTGAGCAATCCTTTTTGAGAAAGTCTATTTGTATGTTGAACATAAAATAAAAAGTTCGCCATACATAGTATTCTTGGAATAAATTGATTATAATAAGGTCGATTTGTATATAAAAACGCAAGATAAAAGCTTAATATAGTATCAATTGTCGCAACTTTTATTTTTTTACCCCACTTTTTAATTATATTATAACTGTGGCATGCGATTGTCTCATAAATAAATGCAACGGTTTCATCATCAACCCTAATTTCGTAGTGCACTGGTATAAGTTCACCGATTTTTTTATGTTTTATAACTGTTGCCAACATTTGTTTAGATTTAAGTTCAGACACAACTTGTTCAGATATTTTTTTAGGTTCATTTGAAATTACATCAAAGTCTGAAAAATTATCAGATTCAAATTGATTCTTTTTGGGTAAATGGGATGAATATAATGATGCTGCAAATCCACCAAAAAAAACAACATTACTTTTTATAAAAATATTACGAATTGTTTCCGAAATTAAAGTTGAATCTAATTTAGTCATTGACTCCATACTACGACCCAATATTTTTTTAGAATTAGATATTTTTGCGCATTTCTCATCTTTTAAAGGATAGTGTTTATTTAGCAGTGCTAGTCGATTCATTATTTTTTCCCACCGACTTGTATCCCCAGCTGGGCGAGATAATTCTAAATACATTGACATGCGCAAAAAATTAGGAGGAGCATATAAAATATTATCTATACAAAGTGCGTCTTTTTTTAAAGATTCGTATAATTCTTTAGGCAGTTCAGTTACATCTGCAACCGGAATAAAATTAACAAATACTTTGTAGGTTCCATAATGTAGTCCAGCTTTTGCCTCAACTTCAGTAAATCCTTCGCTTGCATAAATATCAGCCAATTCTTTTGCATCGCTAACTGCGTTGGATGTAAAAAAATCATAATCAGCAACTTCAATGTCTTTATTATAAAATTGGTCATTTTTGGGTAAAATATTATTAATAGCAGTTCCGCCATAACATATAAGTTTTTTATCCTTTATATAATTTTCAGTTATTTTAATAATTTCGGTGATATTTTCTGAGGTTGCAACTCGCCTTGCCATTTTTTCTTGCACTTGGTCAACCTGAGTTCTCAAAATTGCCAGTTCGCAATCCGAAAAAGTAAGAGCCGAGCTACACACAGATGGCATTTTGTCCATTTTATATTTTCGAGTTTTATCACGACGTTCCCTACGAGGTCGTTTTTTAGTTTGAGACATTGCAGTATGTTTATATAATAATATAAATAAAAATAAATTATTTTATAATTATTTTCTTAACCTACCAAAAATTATTTGGAGCTGCAATTTCTTTGGGCATTGGTTTATCAAAATAAACTACATTTTTAATTCCGCCATATAATCCATCGTTCTCTCCAATAGTGGTATTATTAGGAGTGCTAAATGGTACAACTCCTAAAACCGTTTTAATTAACTCTCCGTTGATAAACACATCCATAGTTCCGAAAGAATAGTTAATTGCAACATGATTCCATCGTTGCATAAGAACATTTTCATGAGTATATATGATTCTCTCATTGTTATTTTCTGGATTTAATTTGGATGGAAGTTTGTTTCCATTATAGTCATTTCGCATAGTTACCATTAAAGTATTTGAATCACCTTTATATAAGATATTAGGACGATTTCCATGATTTAGTATAGAAACAAATTTAGAATACGAAGATGATGTATTTGGTGACATCGAATTAACATAAAACCAAAAAGAAAGTCCGTATGCATATGATTGTGGAACCGTTGTATCACTCCCATCTGAGCTAATATTGTTATATGTTGCAACTTGCAACTGTTTATTAAGAGAATACGCGGTATCGCCAACCAACTGTTTTCCGCCATATTTAAAAAATAATGCATTTCGTATTAATGGTAAAACTATAATTGAAAATAGTACCACACTACCAAAAATCGTGCCAGTTGTTCCGACAATTTGACTAGTTTCTACTACTTTCAGAGATACTTTTTTTGCAGAAGATGCAATGTTTGTTGCAATAGCAGTTGAAGATTGTCCATGCATATATTTTCGCCCAATTATTATAACTCCACTAAATAAAATAAATTTTACAACAAGCCAATAAAAATCCATTACTCCAGATGGAGGTGTAAATAATTGGTTTATTGCGTATTTTAACCATAAAGGAATCCATAAACCCAACCAAGCAAATAAAACTGGAAAAATAGTTAATCCAGATAAAATTCCAAGAAGTTTTACAAAAAGTTTGCGCAGTTCAATGGCTTTATCCGCAATTTCTGAAGAAACACCTACATTTAAATTGGGTCCAACGATAAAAATAATTAGCAAGATTGCAAAGGAAACCAAAGCAACCAAACAACCAACAACTAAAATTGGTAAAGATGTAGACGTCAAATTAATAATATTTGCAGTTTCAAGTAATGCAAATAAGCTTGTAAGTCCAGCAATAATTGTTCCAAACAATAAAGGCTTCGATTTCGAAGAACCATTTCTCTCATTATTCCCTTTTAAAGAAAGCATTAAAATTGTATAAAGAAAGCTAACGAAATAAATTATTCCGGTTAATATAGTTGTGTATGAATTTATAGTTTGAAAATAAAAATAAAATGCCCAAACAAGTGCAGTAAAACATAAGAATAATATAACAGTTTTAAGTTTTTCAATTCCTAGCTGTTGACTTGTTAAAAAAGTTGTAGTTCCTGAAAAATAAAATAAAATAAAAGCAATAAATATTACAAAAGTAGTTGTACTTGTTGTATATTTTTCCAAGCATTTTAAGGTAAATGCGTTTCCGTAGAGCAATACAATAAAAATAGTATATGCAAAGGTTAGAGCAACTATTGTTATATTTTGCATGATTGCCTTCATATTATATTATTAGCATTGTTAAAAAATACTATTATTCCTTAAATATATTATTTTTTTATAGTTATATAATAAATACCTGATGAGCAATATTCTAACACAAGACACAATTTATGAAGCCGTGCAATTATGGGAGGTAAATAATGAAGATGCTATAAATAAATATGGACATATATCAACATGGGATGTATCCCAAGTAACACACATGGATTACCTTTTTGAAGGAAGTTATATTAATGAAAATATTTCTCAGTGGGATGTTTCTAATGTAACAAATATGAGCAGCATGTTTGGACATGCTACAAATTTCAATCAAAGTTTAAACGAATGGAACGTGTCTA
>Ga0115007_10002530_pt1 | contig 11219 bp, 6 predicted proteins | sample ArcOceMetagenome_2_FD_87166 | JGI IMG/M metagenome (GOLD analysis project Ga0115007, IMG submission 87166) | Marine eukaryotic phytoplankton communities from Arctic Ocean - Arctic Ocean ARC135M Metagenome | ecosystem: Environmental > Aquatic > Marine > Oceanic | place: Arctic Ocean | collected...
CAGCTTTAAATCAAGATGCTGACAGCAACAATGCCCTTCATTTGCTCGTCGGAGAATTTCAAGATGCTACCGCCGCAATGGTAAGTTAGATCGGACGAACGCAGAACTTTTGCTCAATATAATAATGTATTTTGTTCTTCACTTCTCACATCTTCCAAATATTGCACTATAATGTCATTGTTTTGCAACTTTTCATCTGGATACTAGTCCATTTTGAAAATCGTACCAGAATCTGCAGTGTATCGAAATAATGAAGGAATCCTTCCTATTGAGATGGCGTGCATGCAATTGATGCCAGAGGAGGTTATTCTTGCGATTGCTCTTGTTGATTTACCGATTGACATTGATGATAAGGATGGCATCAAGGTGCACGAAGGTCATGGCGAAAGTTGGTCCTTTCTATGCGTCGATAGTGACGATCATATGATTAATATAGTCGAAGAAATTGTTTCGATTTGTTCCTTTCAACAGATGCAGGAGCTGTGCTTTATGAAGTATGATGGTTCCGGAAGTACTATCGTTGATAGGGCTACGCCAAAATGCCGCGAAGTGTTGAACCGAGCGTTAAGGTTTCTTGGACGATTCGAATTCGTTGGTGATGGACCATTATTTTCTGACATGCAAACTGGGTTCAAAGCTTTTGATGCTCTAGATTTTGGTACAGATGATGACGAAGAAGGCAAGAGAGTATTATTGGAATGCTACAAGAATGAATTTGATTTTGAAAATAGAGTAAGTGAGAGTTCAGAACTTGAATGATTATTCGATTCTTTTCTCTTCTATTTTTTACAATGTGACAACTATGCGTTTCTGACTCGGTTAATTTTTTAACTTTCAGGTGTACACTATGCTCGATGTGGAACTAGATAGTCATTTTGTAGAAGAAGTGAATGTGTATGTAGATTATAGGGAAGGGGCAGTAAAAAGCTCTGTCGAAGAGACAGATCAACAACGATGCGTTGCTATAGCTAGACCTCAACTAACGTTGGATAAGGTTGTAGATGGGATGTCCAAAAATGGAGGTTACGACAATAAAGATTTGAGGCTTAAATTTTCCGCAAAAATCTGCAGCGTTTTGCGTTTGATCGGTAAGGCGTTGCGTCATTTGCATTTGTCTGGTGTCGTACATGGAAATGTATGCATGGAAACTTGTGGGAAATTCGAAGATTCTTGGAAACTTCTAGAACGACTGGAAGTACAGGCCGTCGGAAAACCATTCGATCCGACCCGGTTCCGCCATGCGTTTCCGCCGGAGTCTCTCGAGCTATCAGCAGAACAAGATGGCATGATTTATGATTCCGATAGTGCAGCGATTACGTTCAAGAAAGATATGACATCGGAAATCTCAATTGACGTCTGGATGTTTGGAGCAATTTGCTACGAAAGCTTGGTTGGTAAACCTTTGATAGAATTCGACACAAGCAACGAGTCTCCTACGGATGATGTCGTAGCTTTGTTGCAGACAATGGAATGGAATGAGTCTAACATGGAAGGTGTTTTTAAGGATCTCTTGGAATCCGGTCTTGAAGAAAGCGGAGCCGATATGATCACATCGTGCTTATTCCCGCTACCGGAACAAAGGCCGTCGAATATGGACGAGATTCTAGAAAATCCGTTTTGGAAAGAGATCCGACGTCATAGGTCGAAGAAAAAACGACGAGGAGGCGATAGTATCGAAAGCTCCAAAAGTCTTTTAACAGACGTTAAGGAGCTATATGAAATATAAATCAGGACCAGCTTCTAGTGGTAGCAGTTATGATGCCTCGCGCCTTTTCAAATGTTCCAACGTAGATCGATAGTTTGTTAGATATTATGGAATGATAGATATAATGCTTTCTTTTCAAATTTTGACTCTAAAATTACATAGGATGTGATAATTTAGTTTTGGTGCTTAGTTTTGGTGCAGGAACATCTAAAGCATGCATGTGTAGTTTCTTTACACACACAAATTAATCTAGGACAAGGAAAAGTGCCCCCCCCCCCAGTTTGGGAGCTCGCAATTTATGATGGTGATGCTTTGTCTATCATGATATATACAACTAACCATCCACCTGCTCATTATCAGTCTGATGTTACTTGCCTTTCTTTGTATGTTCGTTCTTTATTAATCAATCCCTCAATGCACCAAATTATAAACTGCTCATGAGTTTTTTCTTGTCTACAGTCTGTAGAGTTATTATAACAATATTGCATAAAAGAGCTACTATTTCTGCTAATGTTTTAATGACTATGGGAGTCATCAATAATTTGTTTCTGTAAATAAAAACAGGGGGGAAAAGGAAAAATAATGATTCCACTTTTAATTTCCTCTGCTTTTCTACTCTACTCTCTATTGATGGTAATAGATCAGTGTAAGTTATATTTGATGTACCAGATTAAAAGTATATAATATGTATCCACTATATAATAACCTGTGCTGATACAGTATGTCATCGATTGTTTACTCATCAAGTAGCGATAGCAGTTTTGATGATTTCCGCAGTAGGAATGGACTTTGTCCTCTATACATAATAATGATTATTATATTCTGCTATAAAAACAAAACCTGGAAATTATCTTCCTCCTTACTAACATGGTGACCCCGTGTAATTAATTTTTGATCTAGAGAAGGTAGTGGGCTTCTGCTGTGCTATGAACTTCAAAAAGACCCTTCAGTTTATCTCTTTATAGTACAATCTACTGCAATCTGCTAGTAGTAGCTACTGGGTAGAGAATATAAGCAAATCAAACTGCTGGCATTTTATTGGTTATTTCGACGTAGATTGCGCGAATTTTGGAAAATGTTCGCGCGCAAAACACCACGTACTTCTGTGTTTTTGGCCGCCATTGTCTGTCGTTACAAATTACATGAAACAAACAAATCAATGGCGTTGATACGCTTCAACAAACGCAACCCATCGGAGTTCTATTCTCTTTCTTTATTATCACCATCATTATTATTTTTGATAACACCCCCGTGTCCTTTACTATTGTATTTTTATTTTATTCAACACGAAGATGAAGTTCCAAATCCTAATTGCAGGTACGTTATAATAGAATGGGATAATCTTTTCGCTTTCTCGTCTCCCCGATAATAAGAAAGCAAGGAAGATATGTCCTGAGTGGAAACGATGTAATTTCATTAGGTACCCGTTACGGTATACAGTATCATACACGTTGATTGTGCTCGAACTGGGAACATGCTCTCGCTGCATAATTTAACTATTTGAAAGGAAGAGCCCCGCACTTTTAATCGAAGGGGGGCAGAGGGTGAAACTCTAGTTGTGCCTTTCTCTTTCAGCGATAGTAGTAGTAGTACCATACGAGGGCATCAATGAACCTGTGATTTTGTTATCCACACACATAGTTGCTATCAAAATACAAGGGTGATGGGCTTTGTTTGTGAGGATATCATCAATTCTTTCTAGAGCTTGTGAAATTATGAACCGCAATTTTTCTATTTTTGTTTTTGTGCCTTTCTTATGAATACGATTTATTGAACCTCGATCTCATGAACAAATCTTATTATTATTTGTCTACCAACGTACAGCCTTATTTACCGCTACCACTACTGCATTCGCTCCCAGTAGTCAGCAACAACGACCGGTCGCACTATATGCATCAACCATCCGTGAGGAGGTTGATTCGATTGGAAATAATGTTGCCGTTAAGAACATTTTAACAGAAGTTGAGTCGTCTGGTTTACTAACAAAGGTTGCACAATCTGGTTTGCTTTCAAAGGCACAAGAAGCTGGTTTGTCCCTAAGCAAATTAGAACCGTTATTGGCATTAGCAGCTGAAAACAAGGAGATATTGATATTGGTCGAAGCTGCTACACCAGAAGTTCTACCATTATTACCTAAGATTGTTTCTGTCGCACCAGGTGCATTACCATTATTGGCACAGGCTGTTACGATCCCCCCAGGTGTTCTTAGTGTACTCGGACTTGCCTCCTTTGCTGGAGCTGCAGGTGCAATTGTTCTCATCCCCGATGATACCATGCTACAAATTGCTGGACAAACATTCGCAGCCGGTGCATTGGGAGCTGCCGGTGCCGCATCTCTTGTTGGATCTGCCGTTCTTGGAAAACTTCTTGGAAAATAAACACAGAAGCAAGAAAAGCAACACACAGAATCAATTTATACTAATAATATTATAGTAATAACATACATACAGTAGAAAAACTAGTTCTATACGCTCGACTATGCATGATGTTGCAATTGTTATTATGCGCAATACTAAATCGGTAATAATAGGACCTCGTTACCTCTTGTCTTTTCAACGGCAACATCTGGAGATGCGAAACATCAATGCTACTATGATAAAACTCAGTACGATTAAGAAGTTACTTCTTTGCTATTGAAAATCTAAAAATTACTCCACAATTCAAATTACAAGTATTTTCTATAATTTGAGAATGATTTTCAATAACATAGAACTTATACATAATATTAAACTGTCATAATAAATAGAATGGGAGAAGTTCCCATTCAGTCAAATAATTATGGTTAATGATAATTATGCAAGTGCTAATAAATAACAGACATAAATCGAAATCTATGCCGCACATTTCGTTGCTGGATCTTCTTCCTTCATCTTTTTCATCTGAGTCTTTGGTTTGTCATCCTTCCCCTTGGATGCCTTACCACCAGAATAAGCGTCGGGTCCAAATTCGTTTGATATAAACTTTTTGAATGAGGCACTGTACCAGCGATTCTTGATGTGATTTTCTGACCTAGTTGAATTGAAAGACTTCGTAGAGATTTCAACCCATCTCTTCCCGAGCTTCTTGTGACCTTCCCATAGTAACAAGTCATCTTCACGACTGAAAGGAAGATGATTAATATTTGGATTCAAGTGATTGACCCAACGATCCCGAATTTGCTTCCCTACTCGACCAGGTAGGCGTTGAGCAAGATCAGACCATCGTGTAAAGGGCTGCTCTGACGAATTTGTAACAGCATCAATGACGATAGAATCTTCTTGATCGGTCCACTGCCCTTTACGAACACCTGGTTTAAGATATCTAATCCAACGCTCGTGACATTCCTTTGCGCTTTTACCCATAGAATGCTCCTTCGCAATCGGTTCCCAATCGCGTGGATTCTTATACTTTTTCATTATCTCCGTCAATCGTGAGTCATCGTCCTTACTCCAGCTGAAAACACCAGTACCACGCTTGCCAGAAGGATGATTGGCTCCTTGGGAAGACATAATGTACACAGCAGGTGGAGGTCGTCGAGTCAGATGAGGATTGTGCGGCGCCACGAATTCAGGTGGTGGTTGAAAATTGGGAGGTGGACGGTGCATGTAATGGCCCCGATGAGCATGTGGTCCACCAGGACCTGGAGGAGGGGATGCTCGATGACCACTGTCTTGCGAGTAGTTTCGCATAACTGGAGGATAATTATCCATACGAGCCGACATATAATGATGAGCTGCTCCAGGATGACCTTGTTGTTGGTAGCTTGGATGAGAAGCACCAGACCCCGCAGTACCCCATGATGGTGCATGAGGAGGAAAAGGACCAGTATGACCATGTCGATAACCACCTCCACCACCACGGTCATGGTAGACCGGACCACCAGGAGCCCCATGTGGTGGACCACAATAACTAACATCCATACTATCAGTACGTTGTAAACCACCAGGACCTCCGTGATAATGACCACCTTCAAAAGATTGATTCCTTGACTCAATAACTGGGTGATTACTATGTTGAGAATGCATATGAGGATGTGGATTTGGAGGTAATCCACCGTATGGATTTGGACTCGAAGTGAGAGGTACTGGAGCATGAGAGATTGGCGCTCCCGGGATAACTGCACTAGCAGCAGCTCCAAGATTGCTTTCACTTGCAGAAAGCATTGGATAATCCTGGAAACTAAAATTATTAGAAAGCCCGTGTCCTCCACCAACACTACCACCACCGAAACTATCTACCGCATTGATCTCCCACGAGGGAATGGAAGAAACTACAGCATTTGAAGGATCCTGATGATTATCGATATTCATATGTTGTCCAGGTGTCAACGTAGACGATGAAGATGATGCAGGCCGAGGCGGAAGAGTCGGGTTCGAAGTAGATGGTGTTTGTTTCCTCTTGCTATTATTATTATTATTTCCTCTTGGAATGGACGGCGCCGAGTCCATAGAATAGGAATATGTTGGAGGCTTATCATAAAGTGAATTTTCACCTGGATGGGGCGAGGCATGATAATCAGCTTTATTGATAGTACTGCTCATGGACGAGGGTGCCTTCAGAGTGGCTGATTCTTTCTTGATTTTCGCTGCTGATGGACTGCACGTAATCGACAAAGGTGATCCCATAATCTTGTCTGTCTTTGAACTAACAGCTTTTGACTGTGACGACGACGACGTCTCCTTGGATTCAATACGAACTTTTTTCCGTGGCTGTTTCTCCTCTATGTCACCGTCACCGGATGGTGCTCGTCGAAGTTCTTCTTCTTCCTTGTTGGATACACCATCATCACCAGTATTGCTATCGCCCCGCTCTTCGTCTCGACCGTCTTGTTTTTCTTCGTATAGTTCCCCCTCATCGCGTTTAGATGGAGTTAAATGCAAAAGACCACTACTACCGCTAGAGCACTTCATCAAATCCAATGATTCAGAATCTGCATCTGTACCAGGACTACTTGGTTCTTTTGCAGTAACGCCAGATGAAGACTTTTTCTTCTTGTCGGAAGCAACGTCAATATCCATAGCCGCCTGTGCAGATGCTACAGAACAAAGCTCGTCTAATGAGGAAGCCTTTTGGATATCATCAGGATCAGTCTTTGTTGCTTCAACAGCTGCTGCTGCGGCGGCAGCGATGGACTCGGATAAATTTGCTCGTCTTTCAGCTCCATCAGTTGGTGAATTGGTCAACGAAGAAGAATTGGAATGTGGATGTCTAGATTGATTATCATCTTCTTCTACTTCATCTTTCGAAGCTGCAGCTTCCCGTTTTTTCATTCCCAAATGTTCTTGAATAGCAGAATCGTCGATACTGTTGATCTGTCTTAGTTGTTTCCACGAATCGTCATCTGAAGCCATCGATGCATCTCCCTTATGTTCATCATCTTCACGACCACCACCAGCCTTCTTGATTTCTCCATCTTGGTTTGTATTAGATGATTTGGCCATCGCCGCCAGTTTCTCCTTTTCGACCCGATCAAACGACGTTGATACGCTTCGACTAAATGTGTTATTAGTTGCTCCACCATGATGGTCTGATGGAGGATACGACCCTGGATGATCTCGTGCATAATGTTGATCAGGACCACGAGAAGGAGGATACTGTCCTGCCCCTGGTGGAGGATAAGGTGGTGGAAGTCCACCATGTCCAGGTCCGTAGGAAGTAGGATTCCGTGGATCGGATTGATACGCACTGAACGATTGAGTGGGATAAGGCTGTGGAGGGTATTGATGTCGTCCTGGTCCTGGTCCTTGCATCTGTTGCGAATGCGGGGGCTCGTAGCGTTGCCCAGGAGGAGGAGGATGTGGTCCTCTTCCCATCTGCTGTGGAGGAGGCTGTCCATACTCATTAAATCCCGGGCCACGTTGATCGTAATATCCTGGATGATGTTGCGGTGGCGGCGGAGGATGACCATGTTGTGCTGGATACCCACTACCAGGAGGCATTCTTCTATTGTAATATGGTCCCGGAGGACCACTACGCCGATCGTACGGTGCTCCAGCACCATTTACTGCTCCAGCTCCAGGAGATACTTGCATGGGAGGTTGATTATAATACTGATCTCCTGGACGAGCATGAGCGTGGGGTGGTGGTTGTCTTCTGGCTGACGACGAATCATGAGGTTGAAAGGCTCCATTCCCACCCACAGGCCGACCCTCGTAAGGAGCAGGAGGATAAAACCCATTACTATTTCTACCTGGTGGTATCTGTCTACTATTATTTGCCCCACTATTACTGCCATTCTCCCTAGTTTTGTTTGCATGCTTCGGTGTTGCGGCTGTAGTTGTTGTACCTTCTACAGCAGCCGATGATTCCGACGTCTTGTCTTCCTCTAAGTTACTGTCACTATTGTTGATGGCTGAAGTATCGACCGTAATAACCTTAGGTGGAGCAGCTGCTTTAGCACCATCACCAGCAGTGGCAGCAGTAGTAGAAGCTTCGGCAATATTATTATTTGATTCTTCACCAGCTACAGCTTCACTGCAACCAGGAGGAGTTGTACCACTAGGACTATTACACTTCTCCATCGTAATAAAAGATTTTTCTTATCCAATTCCGATTTGTAAATGAACGTCCGTTTGATCGTTTGATAATGATATAACTACTGAAACAAAACGTAAGGATGATTATATGTCAGTTATGATGATAAAATAATATGTTGATGTGAGATAAAACGGATGTGTCGTTTTCTTTGAATGGGCGTTGCGTTTGGACCCACCACACTACAACAAAAAATAAGACAGTAGTTGATAGTAGATTTTTTGTGTTTGTAACGCATTCAAATCAGTACATAAGTATTCTTTATTAAAAGCAGTGAACGGACTGGTTATTGATGTTACGACGGTTTGTATTCTCTATTTTCACATACTCTTTCTTTCTTTCACTTATGAAATTCGTTACTTTAAGATTTGAATTTTAACGGTATTAAAAAATTATTCTTAAGTGACTCAAGAATTACACGTGATTAAAAATCAAAAAATCACATCGTCGGGCGGTCATGTGAAGTACACTTTTTACGTTCAACTTTTGAAAAAGTCGCGAGACTTCGCACGATGATTATGCACCCTATCGTACCGTTTGACGATAGTCAACAAACAGAGGCCAAACGAATGACGAATCGAATCGAATCGAATCGAATCAATACAAATGATTTGTAATCAGTCATCAGCTGTTGAAGTACTCACTTTATTCTTCTCTTTTTCTTCAATCTTAACTTCAGTTCTAGGAAGGAGGAGTTGGTTGTCTGTCTTTCTATTCTTCTTTACAAGATCATGTCACAATCGGAAAGGTATTGTTAATGTTGTGTGCCGTTGGACAATAAAATAGCGTTGGAACCGACACTTTACTACGTACAAAAAAGTTCTCGAACGTTCAACAGATCCTTCGCGGTGAAGACATAGAAAATCGACAGTTAGCGAGGAATTAGTTAGAGTTTCAACATAAAAAGGATGGCCAGCGTTAAAATGAGCCCTGCTGGAGGGTTTGATATCGCCAAATTTTGAAAAATCGAAGATATCCATGTCCTCCTCTGGTACTGAAACAACCACGCAATAATGCACGATCACGGGTGTCTTGTAAACATTCCGTGACTCAGTTTCTTCGCCGCATGAACGATTGCTATAATTTTTCGTCATCTCAGGCAGCACGATTGTAATTTTTAATCGTGCTACACACATTACTATGGCGGGGGGTACCCGGATCTAAGCGCCCATATGGGCGCTCATTTCATTTTGATAATGTGGCCCCTAAGTATGATGTGTTTTTTGTTTTACCTACTGTATCAGCAATGTAGTATGGTCCTTAGCTAACTAACAACATCATAGTTAAGTTAGTATGATTACTTGTACATAGTACATGCATTTTATCATCACATTATAAATGCTGATGTTGTGTGCGGTAGTCCTAAGTATCATCTAATACGTTATAATACATGAGAGAGATCTAGGTGCCCTAACTACTGAACACTACTTACTACACCTACTATTATTTTAACATCATCCATCCACCATCTTCCCTATCTTCTTATTGATGGGAATCTTGGCTCATGTACATAATCTTAGTGATGATTGCTGGTGTTGGTTAGTCTTAGTAGTAGACATAGCTAATAATCCAACAACAAATGTGACAAAAAACATTAGTAGTTAAACTTGATTAATTAGACATTAACAGTAGTCTATCAAAGCTCATTATTAAGTGAATATAAAAATAAATCTATCTACCTATGTTATATAATATATATGAGTACCAACAAATAATTTAAGAATGGTAAGACAGAGTAGTCAGAAAAAAGGTGGAGCAAGCAGCAACACAAGCTTCATAAAAACAAACGGCAGAAAATTTATTTTCGTGTGCTTGTCCTGAATGCAGCAGCATTTATTTATTTATTAATGGTCTCCCCAGGAGAAACAGAAACAAATACATTCCTTGCTCTACTTTGAGCATAATATAATCGAGACAGAGACGACTCGATTCTTTGTTGACTTTCATCGTCTACATGGTCTTTTCTTATGATGATGATTTATCCATGGCTAAGGGAAAATTGATATAGTCTACTAGAATGAAGTATGAATGAATACCTCTATATAAATTTTTAATGTACGCTATTATATTCATGTCATTTGTTTATAAAATATGAATCATTTACAATAGAGAAAGAACTTCGTCGGCAATTTCAAGAGTCTTTTCAATATCTTCATCTGTGTGCGCCAATGACATGAAACCGGCCTCGTACATGGAAGGTGCAAGGTATACACCTCGTTCCAACATCATTCTATGCCATTTTCCAAATTTCTCTCCATCACTCTTGGCTGCTTGGGCAAAGTTTCTTACTTTTTCATCGGCGAAATACCATCCGAACATACCCCCAGCCCAGTCTCCTTGGACCCCATGATCGTGCTTCTTACCGAGCGCCATCATACCCTCGACGAGCTTTTGAGACTTACGTTCTAACTCTTCGTATACACCTTCCTTTCTAAGTTTTTTCATTGTTTCGAGACCTGCTGTCATGGCCAAAGGATTACCACTTAGTGTACCGGCTTGGTACATAGGACCAGCGGGTGCTACCATTTGCATGATGTCCTTGCGTCCACCGTAGGCACCGACAGGAAGACCTCCTCCAATGACCTTACCCATAGTGGTGACATCAGGTGTGATTCCGAAATATTCTTGAGCACCACCATATGAAACTCGGAAGCCAGTCATGACTTCGTCGAAAACAAGAAGGGCACCATTTTCTTCGGTCAATTTGCGAATTCCTTCCAAAAATTCCTTATCGGGTTTGATGAAACCAGAGTTACCAACAACAGGTTCCAAAATAACAGCAGCGATCGAGTCTTTGTTTGCTTCGAAGATTGCCTTAACGGAATCCAAATTGTTGTATTCAGCACAGAAGGTGGCCTTTGTGGCAGCACTTGGGACACCAGGCGAATCAGGTAAGCCTAATGTAGCAACACCAGATCCGGCTTGGACTAAAAAGGCGTCAGCGTGTCCATGGTAACATCCCTCGAACTTGATGATGTTTTCACGATCCGTGAAGGCGCGA
>Ga0115007_10002532_pt1 | contig 11217 bp, 3 predicted proteins | sample ArcOceMetagenome_2_FD_87166 | JGI IMG/M metagenome (GOLD analysis project Ga0115007, IMG submission 87166) | Marine eukaryotic phytoplankton communities from Arctic Ocean - Arctic Ocean ARC135M Metagenome | ecosystem: Environmental > Aquatic > Marine > Oceanic | place: Arctic Ocean | collected...
ACAGAGTATAGGGTTATGTTGTGTGCGCTTACACAGTAAATTGGCGGCATTAATTGCAGAAAGGGGGCACCTCACCAGCCTTAGAGATCGAAGACACTTTTCGACTGATCAATTACCGTTTACCTGACAATTCGCATCGGTGATGGAAAGAAGACCAGGATGGTGGGATCGACCAACCACCGTAATTGGTCGCCGAAGAACGCAACGAACACCAATCAAACCTTCCACTACTAACTCCCCACGATCCAACCAGGGAAACAGCGGCGGCAGGCCGAGGACCACTACCAACTCCCCACGATCCAGCCAGGGAAACAGCGGCCACAGGCAACAACACGTTCGCGGCCGAATTCGCCGTTCACCACCACGTTCGGCAGAGAGTGAACGATTTTCGAATCTTTTAATTGAATCAAGTCTGCGTTCCGATCAACATATTGCTACGTCCCAAGAGCGACATGACTTTGGTCAAGTCTCCGTCAATCGTGAATGGTTCCGACGATCATCTTTGTCCAAATCGTCGACTCGATCCCGGGATCGTTCCTTTTCTGGTTCACCGACATCGACATCGACATCGACAACGATGTATCGATCCGGTGCAATCAACATCGAAATATTATTGAAAGAGGCTCTGGCCGCCATCGAGAACCATACCAAACCCAATCCGTTCCGTACTGCGGTTGCATTTGATGCATTGATGCAAATCATTCCACAACTGGGTGGGTTTCAACGTGTCATGCGTCAAATATCCTTGGAACTGTTGGCGTCGGTGTATCCAAAAGCACCCGAGACTAGTTCATCCGCGTTTGAGCCTAAACCCTTTTTTGCCACTACAATTTTGAGGGGTGAAAAAATTCATTCGTTGAACATGGAGATGACAACATTGCAGCAACGATACGATTCTTTACTTGCAACACAGATGGCATCAACTGGATCGATCAATGTTATTGTTGACCGATGGGTAAAGAAAGTCAAATTTTACACGTTTCAGCACTGGTGTTGTGTGGTGTCCAAAGTGTTGGCGTTAAAAAATAAAAGTGCTGAAATGATGAAACGTGTTCACGCCAGAAAAAGATTCGCGGATGTGTTTTATAGTTGGCGCAGGTGGGTGACAAAACTGTCGTTGGAACGGGCCTTGGTTGACGGGTTGGTGGTGGGTGAACAAATTGCTGAATTGGATCGAACCGCATTGCTAATCAAAGAATTAAGAAACGAATTGATTGAACGAAATAATCAAATCAGTGTTCTTAAAAAGTTGGTGTTTCTGGAAAGTGGAGAGGGCGAGGGAATTGGGGAGATTGAGGGTACTGATGATGGCGTATTAATAGATGAAGTAGTGGAGACTGCTGCGGAGGTTCCAGTTCCCGAGGAACCAGTGGAGGCTGTTGCTGCGGAGATTCCAGTGTCAGAAGAACCTGTAGTGGAGACAGTGGAGGTACGGGTAACAGAGGAAAATCTATCCTAGATTGGCCAGTGGTGGTGTGCCCGCTGCGATACATGTATGCGATACTGTAGGACGATTGAACTTTTATTTTTATTTTTGTACAGTAACAGTACATATACATACATGTAACAGATAGACATGTGACATACATACATGTACATGTGACATGTGACTACAGTAGTGTTGTAGTGTTGTACTGTGTACTAGTAGTATCATGTATCATACATCATTATGTTTTTTTAAAATTATTTTTGTGTTTATCTACCTTCCAGACCACCACTATCACTATCACCACTGCCTCGCACAACTGCCTCTATAGCACCGAGTACGATAACATTCACGCCAACACCTTCTTGCAACATCATTTGTTCTAAATCTCCCCCAACAGCAGTCGCCAAACGTACTGTCCTTTCTACACCCTGAACTGTTTCAACATCAGACAAAACACGAACATGAATCAAGACATCATTGACCGTTGCACGATGAGTTGTCCTCGTACCACCACGTTCGACAGCAGATAAAAGACGGCGACGACGAAGACCCCGTAGACCAGAAGCGGTGGTAGACACCGCACTACTTAATTCTTTGACCAGATCAAGTTTAATACGACTTTCCGTTGTATTAAATGCTAAAGCCAAAGCAACGATGACATGCTGTCCAAACTCTTTGGAATCGGGTGATATTTTGGGTTGAAACCGCAAAGCAACACGAACATATGAATCGTCGGTACCATTTATTTCGTATGTCATTTGTTCTATCACACCATCCGAATACATGCGGGCAAGTTGTTCTTGTTTCAATTGATCTTTTAACACGGTTAGTTTTGTCTTTGTACCATTTAATTCTGTCTGTGCTTCAATTTTTTGGTCGTTCATGCGTCTGGATGCTGTTACAATTGAATCTTTTTCCTTTTCAAGACGAACTTCACGATCTGTTGTGTCACCAACCATTCCTTTAGAAAACAATCCATTGATACTGTATACTTTTGTTCTCACAACAAGCAAATTTGCTTTTGCACGACTTAGATCTCCCAGTAACATTTGACAATCGTCGTCTGACATTGTTGTTCTTTCTCTTTGGCATTTTTCAACAGCGGACGTTGCTTTTTTCACTTCAATTTCCGAATCCATCAATTTGGAAGATAATTCCAATTTAATGTTGTGAGCTACAAATGCTAACCATTGTGGGTCGGTTGCTGCCTTGCCCCCACTGCCGTCACTGTTTCCCCCACGTTCCTCGGCTTCGCTCAACAAAGGAGATTTGCCATTTTCCATGATTCCATGTGTACGTAAAGCAACGGCACGCAATGCCAACGTTTCCATATTTTTCTTTAGTGCTAATGCTTGTTCGTCATACAATTTGGCAACGTCACTGTTCCCTTCGGTTGCTGCATTTCTAGCAAGCATATGTGCTGTGGCCTCGTTGTGAATCATTTGTTGCAATTCTTTTTCAATGCTTGCTGCTGTTGTGGCCGTTGAATTCAAATACGAGGAATATTTTCCATTTCGAGTATTGACTGCAGCACGCAAACCATTGCTGACCGTGGTTAATTTTGTCGATGCTCGATCGGAGACTTCTTCTGCTTCTTCCACTTCTCGTGTTGCCTTTTCACACAATGCTATAATCATATCTTTAGTGGGAGCACACAATTTATCGCGGCGTGCTTTTGCTTCATGCAATGCTTCTGTGGCCAAGCGTGAAATGGCTACGGCCGCACTTTCTTTAACTCGATCTTTGAATTCACTGGCTTTGTCGTCTTTTGGCGCTATTGTTGTACTGTTGTTGTCGGCAAGTTGCTCGTTTTCCAACGGCAAAAACCCATGTTCGGACAAATAGCCATTCATTTGTGCGTGTTGGTTAGCGACCGCTTTGCCAAGTGAAACGGCTTGACTCATTTTAGTATCTGCTCTTTCTTGACTGCCTTTGGCATCTTGTAATTGTGTTGTCAGAGCCTTTTTCATGTCATTCAATTCTTTTTTGGAACTCGACAATACTTTTTCGTTGTCTTGTGCCAGACGTTGGCTCTTTGCCATCAATTTAATGTCTGCGTTGGTCTCTGCTTGTTTTTCAAGATCCTTGACCATATCGTTTTTGGTGCCCATACTCGTAGTAGCTTCGTTTGATGGTTCCACTACTGTTGGAACGTTTCCAATCAATAAACCATGCAGTATATTTGCTACACGAACAAATGATGTTGCTTTTGGCAAAGCTAACAGCGTGGCTCCCAATTGTTTGTTGGTTATTCGTGTCGATCCAATGACTTGTTTCATCAATTGTTTCATCTCGACAACAGAAACGGAAGGACCTGCCATAATTTCATGTTGATTGACAATCGTTTCGACCTCTTTTTCTTCTCCACCACCAAGTACAACAGCAAGTGCAAATGCAATTTGTGCTTCGTTCACTTGTTTTGCATCGGTAACACTTGGTACAATTGATTTCAACAATTTTGAATCTTCAGCAGTCAAATCATGTAACAATTCCTTTCTTTGTTCTAATGACATGCCACTTCCTTGTTCTTCCATTGTTTCAAGTGTACTTTTCTTTTCAGTGTGAATCACAACAGAAGAAGCTTCGTCGTTTGTTACATATGTTGCTATTAATGCTCCTCCAATTGATCCGGCTTGAAATGTTTGGGATGACCCAGGCAACATCGTGTGGTGTTTCATAAACCGAGAAGACAAATCCAAATACAACATTGGTTGTTTGCTTGTACCTTGAGCCATTGAACTACGTTTGTTTTGAGCCATTGAGAGCAGTTCACTGGAAGTCAAAGCATCTGACCAAATTCCGGTATCGGATAAATCGGCTTCCGCGCAACAGGGTGGAGGTGGAACTGCACCGTTCACCGCATAACTCATCAAAATTAATTTTGGTTTTAATTGATAATCACTTTCTTTGGTCTCAAAATCAATTGAATTTGACAGTGATGCTGACGACGACGATGGTGCCTCTGGTATTGGAATTTTTTGTGTAATTTTTCCATTGACGTATAATTTCAATACATTGTTATTCAAAACACCAGCAACATGTGTCCACACACTCTTCTGGTCGTTGTTTTTCACACGTACATTCGATTGTACATAAATGAATTTTTGTTTCGTTGCGGAACCTTGGGTTTGAACACCAAATACCCAAACAACAGGACGATTTGGCAATGTTTTTGATGGTCCATATCCTAATAAAAATCCTTTTTTCTCTTGGTTTACTTCAGCAACCGAGGAAACAATAGCACTGTATTTGCCATCTTGTACTTCATGAACCCGAACCCATGTTGCTACTGTCATTGCATCTGTGATCATGCCAGAAGAAAGAGCATTGTATCCCTTGACACCCATGTCAAGGTAGTCACCACCGTTGAACTTTAAAAATCCTTCATCGTCTCCATCCACATCAGATACTTTCATTCGTGTGGCCATCGAGGTTTTGAATCGAGGTTGTTTTCCACTTTTATGGGATTTACGCTTTTTCCTTTTGGTATTAAAAAATGCTGATTTTGTTTGCTGCCAAGAAGACGATAACTTTTTTGGTACTGTTTTTTTTTTCTGTTTGATTGATTGAACAAAGTTGGATTTTTTCAAAGCATTGACAACGTCATGAACGTTTGATGTTTTGCCTGCAACAGCGGCAACGACAACGGCAGCAGCGCCAGTACTTTGCACATCTTTTGGTGCCGTCTTCGTTGTTGTAGGGTCGGTAAGATCGGTGTCATCGATTGTCTCATTTTTCTTGTTGATACCCAAGTCATCTTCAATGTGCATGACTTCATTTTCAACTTGCTGTTCTTTGTTTTCCATAATCGACACACTTTTTTCTTCTTCTTCCACGGTTTCTTCTAATTTACTTGAAGCTTTTTTCACTTTGCTTGCCAGTGCCACATTTAAACCATCCAATGTTGCAAATGTTTCAGCTTCGTCTTCGCCACCTTTTGTTACTTCAAGAGAAGTGATGTCAATAGTGGAAAATGGTACTGATTTACGTAAAGAAGATGATGAATCTTTTAACATGTGTACAAATTTCTCGGTCATATTGTTTGCATCGTTACTTATGAAAACAACGGTAACATCAACACCAAACACTTTTGGTTTTGCAGTGGCATTCACACCGGCAAAAGGTGCAAGCAATGGTGCAAAGGGTGCCACACGAGCAACTTCAACATGATCAATGGTTGTATCAAGACTGGATGCAATAGTTAAACCAAGTTTTGATTTAAAAGTACCCAACGAATTAGCAACAGCACCAAATGGCATCGAAAGAACCATTTTAACAGTAATCTCTTTGTTTTCAATCGCCATGGCAATTGTTGCATTAGCATCTTGAATTTCCATTATTCCAGGTGTATTAGTGTCACTATCACGGGTTGTACTTTTCATTGATTTACGTGCAACATTGAGTATATTCACCGCCTTACTGCGGACAGAGACTGGCAATGCTTCCGTGGTACTTAATGTTAAAATATCTTGTTCAGAAGGCGGGTTGCCCGCTTCCATTGTACTTTGCAATGCACCCAACACCGATGCTGCTTCCAATGTATGTTTTAAATCACTTGATAAATCTTTCGGGACAGGAGTATGAAAAGCATTGTGTGCCGTGGCAGTTAAATTTGCCGAATCGGGAGCAGCTCCATTGTTGACCCGTTTACTCTCGTTCAAATAAGCATCCAACATGTTCAAGGCTTGTTGTTTTTCTTGCAAATCTTGTTCTTTGGTTTTCAATTTTTCATTTAAAACTAATTTTTTCATTTCTTCTTTGACTAATAATTTTTGTTCAGTGGTCATTTGACTTGGATCTACCGTTGACACAAATTCGGGCACTTCTCCTTCAAAACCCAATGACGACAAAGCTTCTTTTTTATGGGCTAATTCAGAAAATCCTTTCGGTGCCCATTTGCATGAACGAAGGGCGTTCTTTGGTGCGGGTACATGAATCCAAGTACCTGTTGAGGGATAAAGTGCATTGCCATTGACAAATATATATTTATTTGCATGCAGAAGTGATGCAGAAGATACGCCAAATAAATCAGCTATAGAAACCGCAGAAGCACCACGTTTTACTTGATATGCACACTCTTCGTCCGAGTGGTCGTCTTTGTCTTTGCCACCCAATGGTGCTGACCTCCCTTTCTCTAAAGAAAGAGGGATTGGAGAGGGGGCCAAAGAACGAATTGTCATGAGAGGTTGTGACATGTTGGAAAGATTTGCCAAGGCTTCTTCCACATCTTGCATGGCAGTATTAGTGGGATTGGAAACATGGGAAGCATTGGAAGCTTGCCCAAGTTTAATAGTTAATCCTAAAACATGTTGCACACCTGCTAATGCTTTGGCTCTTTTTTCGGACATTATTTCAAACACATCCATTTTTGTTTCACATTCTGCCGATGCCATTGAATAATACTCTTTTTGTGATTTCAACAATCGCATTATGTTTCTCGTATGAACTTGAGCACGTGAAGATGATGCTTGGACGGCAGTCAATGAGAGTACTAATTGTTCGTGGCGTGTGTTGGTGCGTTGAAGAGCTTGTGCTACATGTTCACTTTCAATACTTAACATGTCCGAAAATGCAGTTGAACCTTGTTCGGGCCGAACAGTGTCCGATAATGTTTTTGAAGTATGGGACAACATGCCACGAATTTCAGAAGCAAATTTCAAAGATGGTTTCCATGATTCATGAAATTTCAATTTTTCGGGATTTGTTGTCACGTGCATCAAGTGTGGATCGGCATTGAGAGATTTTTCCTCGTTGTTGGCGCCATTGTCTGCCGTCGAAACAGTCTTTTTTGTTTCTTTTTCATCGGTTGCTTGGTCTAGACGATCTGCTTGATCGGCTTGATCGGCTTGATCGGCTTGATCAAATTGATCCGGTGCTTGGTTGGCAAATGGAAAATTAAAGGAATTGCGTAGCATTGAAGCATCCATATCAAGTTCTTTGGAATAATTGGTGCTAGGTGACACACTTTCTAATGGTGTTGTTTCACTATAATCACTGCGAAGAGGAACACCACGTCGTGAATATGGATCCAAAGTTTTCTGTATCTTTTCATCCAATGAAAGAAAATTTGATGCAGAGGTGGTCTTTTTACTTGCGGTGTTCTTTTGACGCATTGGCAACCAACCAAGCGTGCTCAACCAATCGTTTGAAGCATCACTTTTTTTCGGTTGGGTTTCTTCGTCGGCGATATCACCCAATGTAGTATCTAAACTTTGTAATAAATGTTGTGCCAACAATTCTTTTGCTTTCCCCTGTTTTGTAATACTTCGAACACTGATAACGCGTGCTGCTGCCATTTGTTCATGAACGTGTTTGTTTAAATTTTGTAAGGTCACTGTCATTCTTTGGTTGTTTGACAACTGTTTTGTGGCCCGTTCAACCAATGAGGTAGCAATTTTGTCGGCTGCCTTTGCTTTCCTCAATGTTTTTGCTGTTTTGTCGGCCGACAAATGTGCTGCGCTTCCTTGTTTTGAACATTTTAACCATGTACGTCGTCTTTCCTTTTCTGAACTTGACATTTCACGATGGATTTCAAATATACCGAGCTGCAAACGTTTTGTGATTGTTTCTAATGGGGCTTTGTTTTCGATCATGATTTCCATTGCTTTTGATAAATCATGGAGAACACTGTAGCCATCCGCCAGAGCTTGTGCTGTCGATGCAATTGCCCGTTGGGCTTCCGTTGCCTTGTTGTGTGCTGCAATTGCTTGGTCCGCTTTTTTCTTTGCCGCAATCAATTGTTTCAACGATTTCGAATGTTGAACGCTTGCCAAATCACGTACAATTACCGCTAATGGATCCGAATGGTTGTCATTGCGGTGAATGGCTTCGTACGCCCTTGCTGTGTCCAATTGGTCGCCCGTTTTTAACGCAACCCGATGGACTTGTTCTAACATTTGTTTGGCGTGCACTGCTTTTCTGCCGGCTGCAACTACCGCAGGTATGGCCAACGCAGCTTCAAACCTTTTCTTTTCCGCGTGTGCATCGGTCACAATATCAAACAATCGAGCCGATGTTTGTTTGCTCAACGCTTCGTTTTTACCTCTTTGTTGTTTGGTCAGGACCGGCAATGCCGGTGGTGGTGACTCACTGTCTGCTATCCATTGTGGGGTAGTGGGACCTTTAATTTCCAGCGTTGGGTTGGTGCCACTTAGAAAGGCATTGGTGTACCCGTACGATGTAACTACGTTGCCGAAACCTTGATCAAATCGAAAAAATGCAATTAAAGATTTAGATGGCACAGCAAGCGTCGCTTCGGCAACCAGTGTTGCATCTCTTTTCTTTTTGCTAATCGCAGCCGTCGCAACCACCGGTGCTTTCAAGGGCACGTTCCACAACGCCACGTCGCCGATTGAGGCGGCAACGCGGTTGTCGACGTTTCGGTCTTTGTACCGCAGTAATTCGAGTGAAACGAGCGGTGGTAAATTGCCACTGCTTTTGCTTGCACCGTAAAAAACTCCATTTTTACCCAACGATCGGCTGCCAACAGGTCTGCCATTGGAATATATTTTACCAATGCCGGAATGTGAGTCGTACGTCACGACGATGTAGTACCATTGGTGGGGTACCAGATGCGTGGAGGAATGTATCACGGTCTCTGCTGCCTCGTTGTGCCATTGTACATTTGCATCCTTGGTTGACATCCCAAACGTTAAACGATTTTCCTCGTCCAAACCTAACCACCAACCTCTTGCATTATGAATGTGGGCACCACCCTCTACCGGGCCAACATCGGCCAAGGCAGACATCAAGGCACGTCGCGTCGGGGTCGTGCTTGCCGTTGGTGCGTTGTCGAGTCTAACCCAACATTCCAGGGAGAAGGATTTGTCCATTGATTCAATCATGGATGACGATAACTTTGACGTTGTGTTTGCAGTGGATGAAGACACCGCCGCCGTGGTAAGATAATTGGTCCCGTCAAGTGCGACGGCATGCATGGCAGAAAGTTTTTGGGCTGAAGTGGCATGGCTGGCGAAAAGCACCACAACCAGACTCAACAGAATCAGCATTTTCAGAACGAGGAAGGGAAGGTGATGAAACCAGAGACTTGAACTTCGAGAACTCGTCCGCGTCCAGTATCCTCGTCCTACTATCTGGGCAGAAAAACCCCTGAAAATATAAGTACTTAAATATTCACTTTTTTATATTTTTTGCCCAAGAGAACTAAGAGGATACCTTTAATTTTGTGTCAGATCGACGAGTTCAGTCTCACAATCCGTTGAAAGTTCCCGCAACCCATCCATCGTCCCTTCCCCGGCGGCCAAAATAAAATCCAACACGTCCTTCAAGCATGGCGTACTCCTGGGGTGCTGGCAATACAGATACTAAATTCTACGAAGGATCCAGTTCTTCCAATGCTTGGACTCGTGATTTATTATGGAAACGTTCCATTGCCGACGAAGCAAAGTTAATGGGCTTTCTGCCCAAAGCCGCCGAACCTGAAAACAACAACAACGACCACAATCGTGGCAAGGGGGAAGGAGGAGGGACATTTGTGACACAACTGCCCGCTACCTCGCCCCGACGTTTGCCACCCATGGACACTTCTTTACCACTCCCGTCCGCTCGATCGTCAAGCATGAAACACCACATGCAAAAAATGAAGCAGAAAATGAAAACCCAAGAAATGAGACAAAAAGCAATCTTGGCCCGGGCGCAAGAAATGTTTCAAGATCGAAAACGTTTTGGTGGCACCTTGAACCGCAAAGAAGCGAAAAGTTGGTCCTCGTTCATGTCAAATTTAAAAGCACCAAACAAACACATTTCGGCAAGGACGGGTGAAATCGATCCACACGCAGCAAATGTAAGTCACACACGTTTCGATGCAAGACCAAGAACGTCCGGCGCCAGTACAGGACGAAGAACGAGACTGGCACAAACACGCAGTTTTGTTGCACAAAAAAATCGAAGAGCTGCAAACCGTGTCGCAATTATCAATGAGCAAAAAAGATTACGATTGGGTGGAAGAGAACCACCTTTTTTGACTGATTCAGCGGCATTGAGTCAATTGGGGGGTCGACCAAGCTCAATGGCATCGGGTTTGTATGGAAAACCCGTGGAAGAATTAATGCCGAGGTACGGTTCCGTCACCGACCTGCCCGTGTACGACGAACCTCATTTGTGGGAAGAAGAAGGGGAATTAAATGTTGGTGAAGTCTTTGCACCATTGCCGGGGGAAGAAGACAACAAGGACATGTACAAAACTGCGTATCGTTTATCGTTTCCCAGATCCAATGAGGAGGAGGTGGAGGTGGGGGTGGGGGTGGGGGTGGGGGCAAACAGAACAGAAGGAGGAGAGAGGCGGGGCGAAGACGACGAGGAACGAGAGGAAGCACAGCAAAAAGGAGGAGAACATTATGTGTTAATAGCAGAAGAAGAAACCGAAGATGCAAAACGACAAATAAATACGGCACGATCTGACATTCCTGTCAATGCCGATAAAATTATAGGGCTGTTGGAATTGGAAAACCAAGCACGTTTGACAGCGCGGCGGTATAAAAGAAGGGCACAAACAAGAGGTTCCTCTCGACGTAGTACATTGCAACCGACTGGGTTAACAGGGCGGCCTGGCACGACTCCTACATGTTAAAATTGGATGTACGTGTATGTAAAATTGGATGTACGGAGTATGTAATGTACCCCTGTACCCCCCAGAAATAAAATAAACTTCTAATAATATAAATTTTATCTGTGAAACATATAACTTGTGTAATTGTAGCACTCTGTACACTTGTACTTGTGTACACACCTTGTACTTGTACTGGAATTTACCCCGGGAATCTGGATCG
>Ga0115007_10002537_pt1 | contig 11206 bp, 14 predicted proteins | sample ArcOceMetagenome_2_FD_87166 | JGI IMG/M metagenome (GOLD analysis project Ga0115007, IMG submission 87166) | Marine eukaryotic phytoplankton communities from Arctic Ocean - Arctic Ocean ARC135M Metagenome | ecosystem: Environmental > Aquatic > Marine > Oceanic | place: Arctic Ocean | collected...
CTTCTTCTTCATCTTCATCTTCTTCTTCATCATTTTCTACTTCATCATCTACTTCATCATCTTCTACTTCATCATCATTTTCGTTAAAATTTATACCTATATTTGATAATAAAAAATCGGTATTAATAGATTTTAAAACCTTTGGTTCCAAATTTATATTTTTTATAGTATTAATAATATTTTCTTCATTAACTTCATCCATATTATCAATATCGGTAATATTAAGTTGGATGCTATTTAATTTATTATCTTTTAATTTTTTATTTTCCACACTTAATTTTTTATTTTCCACACTTAATTTTTTATTTTCCACACTTAATTTTTCATTTTCTACACTTAATTTTTCATTTTCATCATATAATTCTTTCACAAATGGTATATTAGAAAGATATGTAAAATTTTCATCCATTTGTTTTGATTTTTCGTCAACCTTTTTCATTCTATCTTTAATATAATCTGAAACTAGTTTTGCAATACCATGTACGACACTAGTTAATTCATTATTATTGTTATGTGATTCATTTAATTCCATATTATAATTTATAATAAAATTCCGTTTAATATCATTTTTTAATATCTTTAAAAATATAAATGTCGAGTATAAAAGTTATTGATAATGACAATGTGGAAATTATTATGAGACAAACAAATTATGATAAAGTTTTAGCAACCAAAAAGTTAATAGAATGGGATGGTAATTTTATGAATGTAATTAGAGAATATATAAATCCATCTTTTGAAAAAAAAAAAGAAAAAAAGAAGAAATCAGTACAACAAAATGTAATTTCTGAAATAAGAAATTTTATGGATAATGTTTCATTGGGTTATGAAAAAAGGAAGGAAATAAAAAAAAAAGAAGAAGAAGAAGAGAAGAAAAAACAAGAAGAATTAAAAAAAACTATGTTAAAAAGGGTTAATATAAAGAAAATGGTTATAAATGAATTAAATAGTAAAAAAAAATTAGAACCAATAAAGGAATAATTTAAAAATTAAAATTGCTACTCATAATATCAGTTTTTGTGTTTTTGATTTCATTTCTTTTTAATCTATATTTATTGTTTTTTTTTTCTTTTTCATTTAAAATATTTGTGAAAATATTAGGCATTTCATTGTTTTCTTCGCATAATTCTGGTAATATTTTAGTCAGGGGTTTTTCAACAATCATCAAAAGTCTTTCGTTTTTCAATAATTTTCTATATTCTTTAATTGACAAATTTCCATAATATTTATCAAGAGTATAAAATGGACAAGGTGCTGGTTTAATATTTTTTTCATAATTATAAATTTTACTATATAAATTATTCAACAATGTATATCTTTCCCATCTAGTTGAATCATCTAGTAGTTGGTTTTTTAAATGAGAACATGCGCATTCAGGAGAACAAAAACAACCGTATACTTCAATTGACTCTTTCCTTTGATGTTTCGGTATAAAAATTGGTGGATTATCAAATGGATAAGTACACCAAAAGCATGAAGATCTTTTATGTAAAACATTATTGTGTCTTAAATTAATTTTCAATTTTTTTATTTTTTCATAAATGATTTTATTATCAATAGTTTCATTTTTTTTTTTAATATTTTGAGTTTCGAGTGTTTCATTTTTATTAATTTCAAATAAATCAAGTTTAGTATTATTTGTGAATGCTTTAATATTTTTATCTTGTTCATCCAATAAAGACCCAGTAATGTAATTTGTTAGTTCTTTACTACTACATTTTAAATGTAGTATTATATTTTGTTTTTCATTTGTTTTTTGTTCTTTATTGATATTTTTAGATTGGATAATTTTTCCCCCTTTGGGTTTTCTTCCTCTTTTTTTTGGTATTTTTTTTTCAACAATACCTAATTCCTTTTGTTTTTTTAATATTTCTTCTTTTTCCTTATTACTTTTACGACCTCTTTTTTTTCCTTTTTTTCCCTTTTTTTCTTTTATTTCTTTTATTTCTTTTAATTCTTTTTTTTCTTTTTTTTCTTTTTTTGAAATTTTTGAATTTTTTTCCATTATAAACAAAACTTAGTATTTCTAATTTAAATACTTTTTTTAAATATTTACTGAAATAAATATTTAAAATATTATAAAAATATATGAATTCGGAACTAGATACCTTTTTTTTAATAATGGATAAAATGTTTGACATGTTAGATTATATAGAATGTAAATTCAGGAATGATACAAAAATTGTGGAGATTGAATTAGAGAACAAAACAAAATATATATTAAATGATAATTATATTGAAAAGGACTATACTTTGATTACAAATTATAGTAAAATATATAGGAAAGATTGTATGTTGATTTTGAATAATTAATATTAGATGTAAGAGGAATACTAATAGACTTTGCTATTTGTTTTATAACAGTTACAAAATGTTTATATATAGGTACTCTCTCTACATAAATTTTTTTTGAAGGTAAATAATAATTTTTCAACAAATCAAAGAAAATTTGTTCTTGGTTATCTAATTTAATCTTTTTAAATGAATCTTTTGAGAATGTAATACATTTTTCATCATGAATACAATATTTTTTTAAAAATGTTAAAAAATCTTCTTTTGGAAATAAAGTTTTAAATAATTGCGATTTCATTTATTATATATTCATTTTTTTTATTATTTATATTTATATATTTATATGTTTTGTATTTTTATTAAATCATTTGTAAAAAAAGCCAATTCTATATTATATTCATGTTCTATATGAAAAATAGCAATATATTTCAATATAATTTTAATAACTTCAAATTTAATTTTATCTGGGATAATATCTGTAATTTTTATAAATAGGAAATAATTATCTAATATATCCATAACAGAATAACCCTTTTCAAATATTTTAAAGATATATTTAATACTTTTTGAATAATCTTTTTTATTATACCAATAATCGGTATAAAATTCATAATCTATAAAACTTATATTAGTACAAATTTCTCTAGCTTCTTCTAAATTTATTTTCTTATCTATAATATAAAATTTTTCTAAATAACTTATTAATAACCGTGCAGAATTATTACATATTGAAATAATAAATTTTTCAGTTTTTTTATCCAATTGAATTTTTTCATTTTGTTTAATTTTATTTAATATTGTCTGTAAAAATTTTTTATTTATAGATTTTAATCTTATAATTATAAATCTAGATTGTAAACTTTCTATTACTTTTTGGTTATTTGTACATGATGCTATAAAATTTACATTTTTACTATACTTATCAATACAATTTCTAAAAACCTGTTGACTTTGTTCATTTATATTATCTATATCATCCAATATAACAAATTTCTTTTTTTTATGTATATCCGATTTAATTTGACAAAATGTTTTTAATTCATTTCGATAATATTGAATCCCTTGTTCTTTCAAACTATTAATATATAAAACATTATGATATGGTATTTTATCTGTACTGTAATATTCTCTAATCATAGAATCTATTAATGATGTTTTACCTGTACCAGTACTACCTATAAATAATATATTTAAATCATCCATATTTATCAAAGTTTCAAATAATTGTATATATGTTTTGTCTATAATGAAATCCGAAAATTTTTTACAATTATATTTTTTTAAAAAACTTTCTTTCATTATATTTTATTCGTAATTAACTATTTAAGTTTAAGTTAATAATAAATATATACATGGATAAGAATTATTATTCTATTTTAGGTGTTGACGAAGAATCTTCAGACAAAGATATAAAACAAGCATTTCGTAAATTATCAATGAAACACCATCCAGATAGAGGTGGTAAGAAGGATGTTTTTCAGAAAATTAACGAAGCTTATGAAGTATTAAGAGACCAACAAAAAAGACAGCAATATGACTTGTCTCTTAGAGGAAACCCATTATCACATTTATTTGGCGGTACAGGAGGTCCACCAAACGATGGTATTGGACAAATGTTTAATATGATGTTTGGAGGAGGAATTCCTGGAGGGATGAATAATCCAAATGTTCAAATTTTTCATAACGGTGTACGTATGAACTCACATATATTACAAAAACCACCACCCATTGTTAAAACAATAGAAATATCATTAGAACAATCATATACCGGATTAAATGTACCTATAGAAATTGAAAGATGGTTTGATTCTGGTGGTACCAGAAGAGTTGAAAAAGAAAAAATTTATATTGAAATACCAAAAGGTGTTGATAGTAACGAAATTATTATGATTCGCGGTAAAGGTAATATTAAAAATGAAAATCTTAAAGGGGACATAAAATTATTTATAAATATAAAGAATACTACCAATTTTATCAGGGATGGTTTAGATCTACTTATTCAAAAAAAAATATCCTTAAAGGAAGCATTGATTGGATTTGAATTTGATATTAAACATATTGCTGGTAAATCTTTTAAAATTAATAATATCGACGGTAATGTTATAAAACCATTTTTTAAAAAAAATATACCAGAATTGGGTATGATTAGGGGTGACAAAAAGGGCAGTCTCATCATTTCTTTTGAAGTTGAATTCCCAGATAGTTTAACACAATCTCAAAAAGAACAAATTAAAAATATACTTTGATAAATATAAAATTTTTTTACTTTATATTTATGAAATTCTTTTTGTTGAAACATCACTTGTAATTACATAAATTGAATTTTCGGTCACGATAATATATTCCTTATCTACTTTATAAATCTTTGAAATTGGACTGGTATATTCATCTTCCGTTTTTACCAACAGTTTTTCTCCACCCTCTCTTACACCAATAATTACATCATTGTCCAATGAAGAAGTCCAATAATCAAACATAATTGGTTTGTCTTCCAAGATTGATAATTTACTCAAATTTTGCAATGTATTATTCGCAGGTAATCTATAGTTACTCTTTTCAATAGCTGTTTCTTCCATTTGTTTTAAAATAAATATAAATCTTTAAATGTTTATTTTAATATATCAATTAATATAATCAATTAAAATTAAATATACATAAATTAATATATATATATTAAATATAATGTCAAAAGATAAAAAATTAGAAATACAAAATTCTTCTAATTATTTCCCAGATTTTAAACATTCTTTACAAAATATTTTAAGAGAATACATAAATATTTTAAATGAATATATGCAATATTTTTCATGTCATATTGAAAAAAACAATAACGTTAAACTTAATATTGTTACAAAAGGAATTGAAAGTATATCACATATTTTTACTTTTATTATATTATATACTAAAAATTTAGAACTTACTGTATACCATACAAAGAAATCATATTTATATTATAATGAATTTATAAATCAAATTAACGATGAAAATAACTCTTTCTTAAAATTAAATTGCAAAGACGCTATTCTTTTTATATATAAAAAATCCATTTTTGAAATTAATAAAAAAAATGGTTTTTTTATTGGCGAAAAAAATAAATACTATTGCGATACTCTTAATTCTGTTTCATCCATAATGAAAAATATTTATTTTTATAATATGCAAAAATTAATAAAGGTTGATATTAACGATTCCACATTAAATAATCCAATACAAACTACATCTTTGATAGATGATTTTAGTGAAAGTGAAAAAAATAAAAAAATTAAAAAATTAAATGAACAAATTATAAAAATTATGCAACTCATTTGTAAGAAAATAAATGAAAAAAACTTTATTCAAAAAATTTTGAAAATCATACATTATTTTGAAGGTATAAAATTAAATTCACATGATTATCTTTTTATTTTAAAAGGTTTATTGAAAAAAAAACAATTTCAAAGTTTAACATTAATTTCTCTTAAAAAAAAAATTAATAATAAAAAAATTAATTTACATGTTAAAAATAATAATAAATTTATTCAGTTTATTTGTTCTCATAAATAGTTATCATTTTTTTCCTCCTTTTTTTTACCTTCTTTTTTTTTATCATACTTTTATGCGATACATATATTTTATTAAATGTTTCTTTGTTTAATAATAATTGTTTTAAGTAATTATAAATTACTTCTAATATCATTTCATCACAATGTCCCACTATTAATATGCTACCAGTTCTAAATATCATAAATGAAACTATTGTACATGTTTTTGATACCGATGAACATTTTTTTTCACAATTACAAATACCATCTTGTATATTTTTATTTTTATTATAATAAAATTTACTTTGGATTCCTGGATATGAACATGGATCATATAATGATGTAATTTTATATTCGTCTTTTAAAATATCAAACAGTTTATTTCTATTTATTATATAATTACACGAAAAATTTGAATTTATTAATACCGTATCAATCTCTTCTTTATTATAGTATAATTTTTCTTCGTTAAATGGTTGTAAAACACTTATTAATTTTTCTAATACCATATACATCATTTTATCATTTTGTATTCCTGGTATTTCTAATTTACCAGTATTAAAAACTTTCACATGAATTTCTTTGAATGTATCATCTAATTTTATTCTTATAATTAAAGCAAAACAATTATAAAAAGCCCCCTTTTTTTTATTTCTATATCTGATTAAATCTTTCGTATTAATTCCAATATTTATTTTCCTTACATCTTTGTATTTATTTATTCGCGCGTTTGGATTATCTAACTTTTGAATTACATCACAAACAACCCTCTTCTCTTTTTTTAATCTATCCTCCAATTCTTCAACAGCCTCGATAGTCGTCATTGATACTTTCATTTGCTTTTTTATAACACCTTCTTCTTGTAAATGATATTCTGTTACTGGTATTTTCCAAAATATTTCATATAATTTTATATGTGTATTCAAGAATACTATTTTAGTCTTTGTTGATATATAAATATCACTACATTTAGGAGAAATTCTTTCTTCCTTTTTTTCTTCTGTAATGCTCAGCATATCTGTAACTAAAAATGATTCCCATTCTTTATTTAAATTTGTCATTTCTTTAAATAGCCAATGATAATTTTATTTAAATCAATTTTATAATAATTTTTATCTAATCATTATTTTATAATGTCTCTTTTCAATAGAAAAGAAAAAAATATAAAAGAAAATAAAACTAAAAAAATTGTTGCTGAATATAGATTAAAAATGAATTCTTTTTTTCCTAACAATAAATCTCCTAATCTTTTTGTTAAGAAACTTGAATTTCGCATGAAACAGTACTACAACGTATATAGCTCACAAATAAAATTTAAAAAATAATTTAATATATCATCGTTTTTATCTTCTTCAATATAAGTTATTATTATTTGACAATTTGTTAAATTTTTTTCGGTTAAAATATAATCTTTATTGTGGATTAAATAAGTTATCACTTTTATTATAAAATTTTTTATTCTTATATTAAATTTTATACATGATTCTTCAATATACGTTTTTATAATTTCCTTTGACTTTTTACTTTTAAAATAATTTTCTATTAAGTTTTCGAAAAAATCCTCAGATATTATATTTATTGTTTCATTATCCAAAAAATTATTATGTACCTGTAAAAAATTTATCATGCTCCTCATATCTGATTTAAATATTTTTTGGATTTCTACCAATTTTTTATTATTTATATTCAAATTCTCGTTTTTTACTATGTTGTCCAAAAATAATATTATTTTATTTGACGGTAAATTACAAAATTTTAATCTTATAAACTCATTTTGTAATACTAATTCAATCCTACTTATATAATTACATATTAAACAAAATCTTATATCATCCGAATATAATTGTATTAAATATCTCAAGGCAACTTGTGCATTTTTTGTCATATAATCTACTTCATCCAATATAACAAATTTTACACCCTTGTTAAATAAAGTCTTCGTATTTACAAAGTTTTTTATCTGATTCCTCACAATATCTACACCACGATCATCCGACGCATTTAAATGTATTATTAAATCTTTGTTTTTTCCACCTTTGCTCAATTGATATTCATTTATTAAATTTATTATTGTTGTCGTCTTACCTGTACCCGGTGGACCGTATAACAATAAATTTGGAAAATAATCCTTTTTTATTATATTACCCAATAATAATTTATTGTTTTTTTCCAATACTATATCTTTAAATTTTTGGGGTCTATATTTTTCCACCCACGGTTGTCCATTCATTTATCTTATTTATATTTTTATATTTAATATTATTTTTAATTAAATTGATTCGTTGCTTTAATTAAATTAATTAAAAACTATTATTAAAATGGACGGTTATCTTAAAATTATTTTAGGTTCCATGTTTTCCGGGAAAACAACAGAACTTTTTAGGGAATATCGCAGACATACCTCTTGTTCATTTAAATGTCTCCTTATTAACCATGTTTCTGATAAAAGATATGATGAGGAAAAAACTTCCTCTCATGATGGATTCACCATTAATAGCGTTAATGTTGGTAATAAACTTTTTGATTTCTTTAAAAATGATGATTTTATATCCAAATTTCAAGTCATTTTCATAAACGAGGGACAGTTTTTTATTGATTTATATAAATTTGTTGATTATATTGTTAATGAAAAAATGAAAAAAGTTTATGTTTGTGGGTTGGATGGAGATTTTCAAAGAAAAAAATTTGGGTCGATTTTAGATATTATACCACTTTCCGATGATGTTATTAAAATTAAAGCCATTTGTGCCGATTGTAAATGTAAAGATGCTATATTTACATATAGAATCTCACAAGAAAAAATTCAAACTATCATTGGAGGTTTAGAATCTTATAAACCTTTATGCAGAACATGTTATAACTCTCTCACAACACCATCACCATGACATAATAAAAATACCTTTCCTATTTCGGTATTACTTTCAAAAATTTGTTCTTTCGATAATCTATTAAACCAACCGTACTTTAATCGTTTATCTAACATTTTTTCATCTATTAATACACCATATTTATTAAAATTATAATTTATAGGGGTTGAACCCAATAGATCATCCAATTCTATTGGTTCATTTTCTACATCCTTTACACCTATTAATTTTCCATCTATAACATTTACCTCAAATATATCCTTCTTTTCTTCTAACCATAAACTACAATTATTTTCATTTATTATTGTTTTTTCACTTTCTACATGCAACCTCCCTTTCATATATTTACATAAATCATCAACACCTTTATTATATTTTATACAACCCATCATTATACCATCACAAATAAATGGTTTTTCATGATAATTTACCCTTTTATTTATTGTTTCCACACAAAACATTTTATTATTTATTATTCCTGAATTAAATAATGACAATAATGGTTTTGTACATACAAATGCACTTGGTACATTTATACCACCATAATGATATAGCAATTTACATAAACCATACTCTCTAGCCTTACTTTTTATTGGTTCCGGTACATTATTCATGTCTATGTCCCAATCACTTAATAATTTTCCAAATGAATTATCGTTTATTATAAAAATATTAAAATGATCATCGTTATATTTTATTATTGATTCCACACACATTTCTATATATGGTTTGTTTAAATCATCCGATAATCTTGAATTAAAACTTTCCCAATTTCTACCATTTCTTTCATAGTTTATATGAATCCACAAATTTGGTTTACCATGTATCATTTCGTCATTTAGTAAATATTTTTTTACTAAATCATATTGTTTTAATTCATAATCCGGTACATATTTTTTTTGATATCTCTTATATAATATACCTAATACTGTTACAACTATTACCACTACTAGATAATTTAAAAGTTTCATTATATATACTATATTTATACTTTATTTTAACCGTTTAAAGTTTTTCCAAAATTTATCATTTACACGTTCCAACTCTTCATCCCTTTTTAATAAATTATATGCCCGTTCCATATTTACTTTGTTTGTTTCACTTTCTTTACTATTTAAATACATCCGTGATTCTTCCATACTTAATGGTTTTCCACCATCTTTTCCACGATATTGTACATACTCTTCCACACTATTAAACTTTTTCTTTAAATCAAAATCTTCTCGTGTTACTGGTACTACTGTTTCTGTATGCGCCTTCTTTAAATCTTCATAACCTAATTTACTAAATATCTTTGAGTTATAACAACCTATTTTATCCCTACTTATATTTGTACCAGACATATTATCTATTTCTTGTACATTATCTTTTAACACCATTTCTCTACATTCTTTCTTTTTCTTATTAAACTCCACATCAAAATCTTTTAAATTCACCTTTTTTACTTCTTCCACTTCTTCTTTTAACCAATCGCCATAACCATTGTCACTTTCATCGTCCATCAACTTCACACTATCAAACATTTTGTTAAACCAATTATTAAAGTCTTTTACACTCTTCCCATCTAAACTTTTTACCAGTTCTAAATGTTCTATATCATCCGTCAAATATTCACTGTTTTCTACCCTTTTCTCTTTTTTTCCTCTAAAATAATATATTTGCATTATCATTTTATAAGCTTTCGTAAAAAATAAAAAATACTTTTTATCTAACCCCGATTTATCAGGATGAGTCTTTAATACTTGTTTTTTTGTTACTTTTAGATCTTCCTCCGTAAATTCATACTTTAATTTAAATAAGTTTAGTAAATCATCCAACTTATAATTATCTATATTTAAATCTACATCCATTTATTATATTTTTATATTTTTAATAATGTTATTTTCTTTATTAAAAAATATATTATAATATTATGATAGCAACCCAACAACAAAAAAAAAAAGAATTAATTTCGCGAATAATGGAAGAAAATGATGAAAAAGATTTGGGCGAGATGATGGGAACTGGAAACAAAATTTTTGGGTTGAGTCTTCTTGTTGGTAGTGTTATTCCTTTAGCACCTGTATTAACAATTCTTGGATTAAGTCTTTTAGAAGTAGAAGAAGAAAAAAAAGGAAACACACCTAAAATGAAAAAAGAAAACATGGACACAATCGCAACAACAAACGACCCCCAGAAGACCACAGCCTCCCGCACCACCACCATATCACAAGTACAACCACCAGCAGCAGTAGTAGCAGCAACAGTAGCAGCAGCAGTAGCATCAGTAGCATCAGTATCATCAGTATCATCAGTATCATCAGGATTGTCAGGACCAACAACAACAGCACCAACAACAGTAGCACCAACAACAGTAGCATCAGGACCAACAGTACCAACAGGACCAACAACAGGACCATCAGCATCATCAGCATCATCAGTACCAACAACAGTAGCATCAGGACCAACAGTACCAACAGGACCAACAACAGGACCATCAGCATCATCAGCATCATCAGTACCAACAACAGTACCAACAACAGTACC
>Ga0115007_10002538_pt1 | contig 11203 bp, 6 predicted proteins | sample ArcOceMetagenome_2_FD_87166 | JGI IMG/M metagenome (GOLD analysis project Ga0115007, IMG submission 87166) | Marine eukaryotic phytoplankton communities from Arctic Ocean - Arctic Ocean ARC135M Metagenome | ecosystem: Environmental > Aquatic > Marine > Oceanic | place: Arctic Ocean | collected...
CAAAAGATGACGAAAAGCGTGATGCCATGGCCGAAGCTATTTTTCTAAAATGCGCTGGAAATGGACTAATTTGGTACGTTTACGTTTTATTTTTTCCATCGCTCCATTACGAGTTTGTTGCGTTCAAAATTTGTCTGATCAAAAGAGACTGAATTTCGTCGAGGAATAGCCACCATATGCTTTTGCATTGCGTTTCGGTTCATAGTTTTTTTTATTTCGTGAAATAATATTCTCACCGTTCATGCAATGTCTCTCGTAGCCCGGTTATTATCCCAAAACTCCACGCCGCTATTTCACTTCCCCGCTTTCGAATTTTGATGGGTTCCGCATTTACTGGAGAAAAACCGCTTCGGTATGATGTATCAAAATTGCCACTTCAATGGACAGCAAATGCTCCTCGACGACAAACATCCACCCCATCTTCTCGATCTCGCCATCGTCCAAATAATTTCCAGGTTACGAAGAATATAATCAGCAATTCCATGAAAAAAGGACGAAAAAAAGAAATTATTTCGTAGAACGTTTCTATTTTCTCCTTCATCCACTTTATGATGACATGTATAAGCTATCATTGTACCTAGCAAATTGACATTAAAAAATAACCGAATAAAGATAAGGTTGGAGTCTTAAATCAAAACTGATCAAATCTAATTCACCTTATCGTTTGACAACCAACTAGCGTATCAGGTGTAGATCTTCGTTGCAATTGTACTCCTCTCTTGCCACGTGCAGCAGCAGCTCCTCGATGTTGACTCATCATTCTTATCACTCTTTGAGGCGTTGTGTTATTGTTGCCAGTCGATTCATTATTTTGTCGTTCTCGCTTGGGCAAACCAAATCCTCTGTGTCCACTCATACCAGTTCTAAAATTAACTCCATCGAAGCTTCCACCTCGTCGCAGAGGAGAATCTGCAGATCCACTGCTTTCGACAACACCCGTTCGAGTAGATTGTGCATCTGTAGCAGCTCGGGGACGTTGATGTGAGTTTGAATGTACCAATATGGAGTTGTCATCATAGGATAATGCTAGAATGTCGTGTCCATTAGAAGCTGTATTGAATATATTATTATTTCTAGTCTCGATTCGTGATGATTCTATGAGACGTTCACCAAAAAGAGACGAACCACATCCCATTATTCCTGCCCATCCCATTCCATGCATATCATCATCACTATTGACACGGTACCGAAGCACACCTGGACCTGCAGAAGAGTCGTCAAGAAAAGGTTGATCCAGCATGGGACAAGAATGTGCGGGAGAATGTACGTATTGATTGCCGTACATATTGCCGTCCATTTCGAGGAATGAACCTGGAGTTTGGGGTGGTGGTCCTGGTGTCATAGGTGCTCCTAGTTCTACTACTGTTGAATTAATTGATGTTATGGATTCAACGCCACCACTACCTCCGATAGGTGAGTTTGAGTGAGAAACTTTGAATGCCCTTGTCGGAGTAGATGGGTGTGAGCCATCTTGCACAATTACTGGTAGACTAGAAGAAGCATTGATGTTGTTGTTGTTGCCACTGTTGTTGCCAGTAACAACAAGCTGTCCATCGACAAGATTTTCGTTACTTTTCTTGGGTTGACTTATCACTGGAATTTCTTCAGGTTGTTCTTGTTCTAAAATAATCTTTTCTCGAAGTCCAATTGCTAGATTATTGATCTCAATAAGTTTTCTTTGAACTTCTTGTTGTTTTTCTACAACCGATTTTAGCATTCCTTCAAGTTTACATGATGTTTCCAAGGGGCCCCCAACTGAATTTTTATTATCAAATAATCATAACGAAAAGCAAGCGAAGAAACGGTAAGCGAAAAACGAAGATAATACAGTACATCTTTATACCGGTACCTTGTTGAAGTGGATAATTGATGGTTTGACGATTTTAAATCGTAACGAAAAGATTTTACGAAAAAAGGAAAAAAACTATAAACAATGAACAAAAGCGATTTTTACCTTTTACTAGTTGATTGACCGTGGCTACAATAAATCCCGTTCCTCTAGCAAGTTGGTATACCCCCTGTTCATCTACTCCCACCACTTGTACTTTTTGCCCCTCTTCGAGAGTAAACGGTTCTCTACGTGGTTGATCATCGTGAATCAATAGGGAAGAATCTAGAGGTGACTTTTCTTGTTCTTTCTTTTCATCATCATCATCATCATCTTCCTTGTTGTTCACCTCGTGTTTTTGCTGATAATGTTGTCGATTAGGATCGTGAGACAAGACTACTAAGCCCGTTGAGTCTTTCACAGCATACGTTCCGCATGTTCTCGACAGAGCAGCATATCCGCAATTTAAGGATGGATCTCCCAACGGCAATGACAGTGATACCTCCTCTTCATCATCGTATGTGTCATCGTCTTCTGTCTCTTCTTCGTTATCCATCAAATTACTATCTGATGGTTGTTGTTGTTGTTGTTGTTGCTGATCTTCATCTAACGTTACTTCTTTTTCGTATGAAATGCTATATTGCTCTTCACGACGAAGCCGTTCAAGTTTTTCTTCTCTACGTTGTTTTAGCAATTCTTGTCGCTTCTTCTTCGCTTCCATAATTAGTCTTTCCTGTCGCTCCTTCGCTTCGATCATTTCCATTAAAACTACATTTTTCGGTAAAGGAAGCGCAACTTCTTCCTTTTTTTCTTGCCCAGAGATACCACGACCGCTCCCCGGATGCGGCGGCGTTGTTTGTGCATTATTCCCCGGCGAGTACCGGTGGGGATGTTGATGCTGTTGGCGAGGATGTCGGGAATACCGTCCCGTACCAACAGCGTGCGAACCAAGATGTGGATGAAGGTGATTTATGGGTGGTCTGGGTGGATTCCAAAATAGAGGTTCTCTACATTCCATACACCTTTTGAGCCGTTTTGCACAAACTATGCAAACATAGGTATGTCCACAAGGTAAAACTACAGGTGTACGATCTCGCAAGTCAAACTCTTCGAAGCAAATCACGCAATGCAGCGAAACTTCACTCGTCGCCATGCTGAAAAAATGTTAAGAAAGTGTAACTAATTGCTGTTCGACTGTTGCTTGTGAAAAAAGATTAAGAAAGCTCTTTTTGGTATATAGCTTTGGGCGTATTAGTTGTATTAGTTGTATTCTTTGTCCCTGCCCTTCAGATGATGTTCTACTACTGTAGTACTGTATTTATTTTTTGGTTGTTTGGCTTTACGGTATTCGAGTATGGTATGTTCAAATGTTGCAATGTTGGTCCGCGGAACAAGAAGTACAGCAGTATGTAGCACAGTATCATATATCACACACTGTGGGTCGTGCGAGCCCTGACACTCGATAATGTGTTTTGTGTTTTGCCGCCGTAACAATTAAAGTTTGGCGAAAATGGTGACTTCCACCATCGACATTGGCTATTTATTTATTTACGTTACACGACGTTCCTTTCTTAAAAACAAAAAAAAAACAAGCCTGACGAGATATGAAATCTCCCACTAGACTTCTTTAGGATCTCAGAAAAGGTCTTGAACAGAAAATCTCAAGTATCAAAGTCACACAATGATTGATTCATTCAACTTGTATTGAATTAGCTCCTTCTTCCTCGCTTTCATTCATGATTGATGGAATTCGCCAAAAAAAACAGCAATAAGAAATACTACAACACGTATTGTATATATACCATATATAGAAAAAAAACAAATTATCAAATAGGTTTGTGCAGTGTTTAAAAAGAGAAAAGATTATTTAGCATATTGTACTCTTTCTAGGGAGTTCAAGTCACTGGGATGAGCCGGATTCATGATTTTACGTGGTTTCTTGTATCAGGGCTATGCTATCTATGTGAAAACATACTCCTGTTATTTAGGGTAATTATTAATAATGATGAGATGGAGTTGAAGCTAGCTGCTTGTATAATATATGATATCCTGTGAATAGAGCTGCTAGCATCACTATCAATCAACAAGGTCAAAGGAGGAAGGTAACGATAGATTATAAATACACCTCTCTTCAAATACTGGAGCAAAAGAAAGAAGACCACCCAGGAAGAAATCTGATGTATATTCGGTGGAAGATGAATCACCCACCAAGGAGTTAGTGACAGTTAGACAAAGCAATCAGGGGTGGTGTTCTAAGCAGCTTAGTAGAATTGTAGTAGTGAAAGATGCATTGCCCACACAAATAGTAAGATCTTCAATCAGCAAATACAATTATGTGTTTCTACATGCAGGTCACATGGACAAGATTTTTTGAGATTATACAATAATATTATACCATCTAAAAACTATTAACTTTGTTTTAAGACCAATGAAAAAGAATAATTCTTATTTTATATCCATTTTCAGCTTAATGTTCATAGCTGCAAGTTCATTTACAAGATAGCGATATACATAAGGGAGAATGATTGGTTCTACTTGATCATCGTTTCCATCCTCGCTGACATGTTTGAGACAAGACGGACTACGACAAATTAGACGTAATTTGGCTTTGTTCATGGCTTCCTCCCTACTCTGACCAGAAGATAAAATGATGCTTCGTTTCGTTGTTGGCATCAACAAGTCTCCACATCTACAGCAAGCATAGGCAATATGCTTGTCGCTACAGTTCAACAAACGGTCCTGTAGTAAAAATGCACAGCCGTGACTTAAAAGGCTGTCACGTTCCATTTCTCCAAGACGAATCCCACCACCTTTCTTTCGTCCCTTGATAGGTTGGCGAGTGAGTGGGTTGACAGGACCCGTGGCACGAACTTGATACTTGTCTGATACCATGTGACGAAGGCGTTGATAGTAAACAACACCAATGTATAGATCTGCTTGCATCAAACATCCTGAAACTCCGCTATAAAGTGGCTCGGAACCATAGTAATTGTAGCCCGAAGCTCTTAATTGCTCTCCAAAATAATCTACCGATGTTTGGTCTCCTGATTCGTGGAAAGAGAAAGGGGTCGCATCCTGGAAAATTCCATGGAGGGCTCCCGCCTTCCCAGCCATGCTCTCTACCATCATCCCGATAGTCATACGACTCGGAAAAGCATGAGGATTGATGATGATATCAGGAGATATCCCACTTTCGCTGAACGGCATATCCTGTTGAGGCCATAAAATACTCAAAACACCCTTTTGTCCGTGCCTACTTGAAAATTTATCTCCGATGACGGGGTTTCTATTGAAACGCAATGTGATGGAAGCTTTATTTTCCTGTGAATCTTCTTTCTCACTACCAAACATGCGAATAGATTGAACGTACGCCCTTTCAGATTCTTTATGTTTACCAACTCTATCCTTATTTTCGACTTCATTCAGGACGCAGTATAACGGATCATCCTTGTCGACATAGCTTCCAATCTCTGGTAGTCCATCAATCTCCAATTTATTGTGGACAAGTTGACCATCTCGATTGACTTTGTTGGCGAATCTTACTTGTGGCCTAGTGGAAGACTGTGCAGCCATTTTTGCTTCTTCTTGGAGATCGATTTCGATCGTCTTGTACACGCTGGCGTGGCCGAAACCCCGTTCGTAGGAGCATTTGTTTATGATGACAGAATCTTCCATATCAAAACCAGTATAACTCAATACAGCTACGACCGCATTCGTACCATTTGGATACTCGTCCATTTTGTATTCTCCGTGAATCGATGTCTGCACCACTGGAGCCTGGGGGTTTTGTAGTCGATAAAGTTTGTTGTCGACACGATACGGCAAAGAATGGGCTGGTGTTCCCATAGTTTGTTTTCCCATCTGGCACTGATACATATTTCGAGGTGATTGATTCTGGTCTGAGAACGGTGTCAAGTTTGCAATAAGACTCAGCATATTTGTTGGGTCAAGCTCTTGATGCGTGGTAATACCTTCTCGAATATCTTCATCTAAACAAGCGATGTCCATAAAAGCTTGTTCCATTGGTCCAATCATTTCTGTCTTTCCCGTAGCCCGTTGCAACACAGGTCGGACCATTCTCGCCGTTCCAGTAAAGAGAAATAAACCAGCATACGGAGATCCAGCTTCGCTAGCAGGGATAAGCGCTACCTCTAGTGTTCGAGGTATTTGTGAAGGGATCTGCACCTTGAGGCTCCGTAGCTGAGCTGCTATTGTTTTGCATGTATTGGGACTTGCGCTTCCCACCACCCGCCCATCCACACATACCGGAAAATGAGCATGTGAAGAGCTAGTTCGACCTTCTCCGCTCTGACCACCAGCGCCACAAGGTATTACACCAAGTGATACGAGAAGACCATCGAAATCCGTTAGTCCATTCCCAGATTTGGGTTCTGGGTGTGTGATTGGAATGCACTCAAGCGAAAGATGACTTAACAATCCACAAGGACCACCATCGGGTGTATGAACGGGACACAAAAATCCCCATTGATCTGGAAGAAGTTTGCGCACTGCTGTCGTCTTCATCTCCATGAAGAAAGAACCACGATGGACAGAACGAAAATGAGAATTAAATCTCAGAAAATTTAGCCTCTCTGCCACAATTGTGTAACCAGCTTGTTGCATCTGATCTAATCCACTGATTGAAGTGACATTTCCTGTTGACAAAAAGGTAGCGATTCTCTTTCCAATCCCACCAGATGCATTGCTAGAATACCGATCCATAAGTCTACTCCAGAAAGCAGACTCGAGTATTCTTTTAGAAAATACGTTAAAATCCTTCCGCATTTCTATCATCATCCCTTGTCTAATTGTTTGAAGTACTTCTTCGAATTTCTCTTTCACCATCGTTGACAATAAATGCCCTGGCATTAGTAGCTCTTGGTTTTGGAGGGAATCTGCATTGTCGACGCCACAATCGCCTGCTGCAAAAGCATATAGTTTACGTAGGACGAGGAGCAAACACTCCAATTTATCTCTATAACTTGGAACATGGATAAGTATGTACTCGTTGATAATATAGTGACCGATGTCCACATCAGAAGTACTTTCTGCCTTTTGAGACAAACGCCGAAATCTAGAACCAATAAAAGCCAAACATTCGTCTGGTGTATTCAAATTAGGGAATCGAACGCTAGCATCCTGCAGGAGTAACTGAGCTCGTGTTCGCAAAAATGTGTTACTTTCGTTACCTTGGACGATTCGCCGGTATATTTCTTCGTCGGTTATTCCAATCGCTGAACCAGCATTGGAATCAACAGTCTTAGACGACGGTTGGGGTCCACTCAAGGCGCGAGCAATCAAAATCACTGGAATCAAAAATTCTTGCTTTCTAACCATAAATTTTAAAGTGGCTCCCCCCGTAGTCAGATAGTGGAGTGTGTTGGTTATACTAGATTGGTCTCCGGTATGACGACCACATCGAATCGCTACACCCAAGTCAGTATAAGTAGGTCCTCTTTTTTTGTAGCTCGCTCTTTGAATGGCCAATGGATGATCCCGGCGCGGAACTTGCAACATACGAACGCATCTTTCGTTTCCATTAATAAGAAAGTATCCTCCAGCTTCGTTGTCCTGCAGGAATAAATCGCATACGTTAAGGAATTTGATTAGGAGGTGTTTAAAATTCTACAAATGCAACATAACGCCGATCGTAGTTTTCCCCAAAATAGCAAGACAAAAAAAGAAAAAAAACGAGCCCCGTAAAACCAATAACATACCTCTTCTCGAAGATCTACCAATTCTTTAGGCGTTAGTCCCTCCAAGTGACATGCATTACTTCCTACCATAATGGGCATGACTCCAAATGTCTTGGGCATCTTGTATGGGACTGACCCCTTAGTTACGCCATTACGTCGTTGAATTATTTCATAGCAAAATTTCCCAAGTATTTGCCCCGAATACGTAAGCGATCGTTGCCGACATTCGGTCGGATAAAGCTTTCCTTCCGATCTCCCTGCCGACGATGGTTTGGCAGACTTAACCACTCTAACATCTTCAAACCAGAATTTGACTGTAGTAATTTCGTCCCAGTCAATTTTGCTACGATCCTCTCGTAGCCTCTTCAAATCGACAATATCTAATTCAGCTGGTGGGATTGCTTTGATTCCTTTGGCAAGTCCAGATTGTAGAAAATAGTTGAAGGATTCGACATGTGGTCTAGTCAGTGAGCGAAGGCGTTCTACGTCATCTTTGTTTGGGAGATGGCCACGACGGAATGAAGGACAAATTTCCTTAACTTTCTTCCTATGTTTGCTCGTGATAGTAGGAGATATTTTAGATTCTGTTGTTTCTTGTAAGACCATGATGAATATGGTTTAATTTGGGTTGGGATGCTCTTGTTCTTGTTGCGATTTTTGTTTTCTTTGGTGGGTGTTGTCGTTTCGTCGTCGTTTTGCTTTCTCTTTGTAAAATCGTAAAAATTTCCAGCAGCAATTTTAATTTATTGACATTCTTTTTTGCCACAAAAAATTGTACTAGTATATTTTTCGGCTGGTGGGCGGAGCACTAAATTAGGTTCTGAGCCAATAATTTTAATAGGTCCTGGTATGTTTGGTATCATACCAAACATATACCAAACATACCTATCCCTACTTAGTACTTATATATTTTATATTGCGTATCTTGACTGTTCAACAAACACCTTCTGTTAACGTTTTGTTAGACAACGAATTTTCATTGTTTTAACGCGTTACCTCTCGTGGTAGACATCAGAACCGTAGTAGTCGTCTACAGACAAGCTTGCATGCCATCTATTAAATTTAATCAATTGTTCACCATGATGAAAACCACTCTCCTTGCCACCCTTCTAGGTTCTGCCGCAGCATTCGCCCCGGCACAAAATGCTGGTACGTGTTATTGCCTTGGAATCCCTAGCTAAATAAGATATTTTCGTGAAATAGAATAATTCGCCTTAGTCAATCCATCTCTTTTCTTTGTTTCTTTGTGCTCACATGCATTCCAATTTCATTTTTATCATGTAGGTTCCAAGGCCACTACTGCATTAAATGCTAAAAAGTCAGCGGCGCTTCCATTCTTACCATACCCTGAGAACCTAGCGGGCTATGTTGGTGATGATATTGGATTCGATCCTCTTCGAATTTCTGATTATTTCCCAATGGACTACCTTCGTGAAGCAGAACTCAAGTAAGTTTATAGTTAAGTTAAGTTGTGTGTTTATTTGTGGATTATCAAACACAAAACGAAACGAAAAACTAAAAGCTTATTATTTCTTTATCTCTTTATGGTTTCTTTTAAAATAAATTGTATCAATATAACAGACACAGCCGTATTTGCATGTTAGCCATTACAGGATACATCACCGTTGATTTGGGTATTACCGTACACCCATACGGTGAAGGTCTTAGTTCCGCCGCCGCTCACAACGTGTTAGTGGAGAAGGGAGTGATGGGAAATGCCCTTGTTTTCCTCGGTCTTTTTGAAATTGTTTCTTACCTTGGTGTTGCTGAAATGTTACAAGGATCCGGTAGAGCACCTGGTGACTTTGGTTTCGGTACTTGGTATTTGGAGGGTAAGACTGAAGAAGAAATCAAGAAGATTAAATACCAAGAAATTATGAATGGACGTCTTGCTATGATGGCATTTAGTGGAGTTGCAACTCAATCGGTCCTATTCGACGTCGGATTCCCATACATTGGTGCTACTAACTAAACAAGTGAGTTCAGTCAGTATTATTTATTTATATATAGACCAAGTTAATACTGTAGATTATTTTTATCTGATGAAGTAATAATATTGAAAACACGACAATACCATACATACCCTACGCTCTCTCTCTCCTTTTTCATACCATACCCAAGTATATTTGTAGTAAGTCTAGACCTAAATAGATAGATAGATATTGTGTTAGTCCACACATATGAATTATCGAAATATCACATCAATAATTATTTATATGATGATGATGGATACATACTGTATGGTATGTATGGCGTATTGTAGGCCTAGCAGATCAACTAGGAAGAGATCAACCCTTCTATATAAAAGTAGATCCATAACTTATTATTATTCTATTATACTATATACATTATTATTGCTATTTGCAATCCAATTTAATACACTAATACAAGTAGGCTAGACGAGTTTGTAAACCACAGTAGTCTAACCAATACCAACACTACAACTGTATCTACCGTACATAACAAGATATGAATGAGTAGACAGGACAGAGCAGGATAATTTTTAGATGATATATACTATTTCCTACAGAAAGAGTACATTTGTATTGTAATCAATAGCTAGGTCAAAAAGTAGTTAAAATAAAAAGCTGTGAAAGTATATTGTAGCATTGCATTGTGTCAAACAATTCGGAAAGTCAATCTGATGAATAGAATGAATGAATCAGATCAATCATGTCCTACAAGTGCTATGTGTATACTGTACAATTGTATATGAAACACTCACTCCCTCGAGAACAAGTAGTATATCTATTATAAATATAATACAGTAGATAGATAGATATCTGTCTGTCTATAGTAGGATTGGACTAAAAAAAACACCATTCCATTTTCATTGCACACTTTCTTTCATTTCTAAACTTAGACATATGGGAACGGTCCTTGGGTTAAAACAGCTCCAGTTACCATACCACTCAAGGCCATCATAGCTAAACGGCAGTGAGTAATTTCCTTCAACTTCATATCCGCAACTTGTTCTTCACTCATATCCTCCAACATCCAACTACCGAAACCAAAATCACCAGCTTGACGACCAGATCCTTCTAACATTTGAGTAAGAGCAACGGTACCAATGATTTCAGCAAGACCGATCCAAAGGAATAATTGACTCATAGCACCTTGTTCAACAAGAGCATCATGTGCAGTTACAGACGTTAGACCTTCGTACGCCTCTGGAAATGGGTAAATTCTGAATCCCATATCAACAGCAGCAAAACCAACAACAGCAAGCTGACACATACGTCCATGCTTTAATTCAGCTTCACGGAGGAAATCAACAGGGACGAAATCAGAGAATCGGAACGGATCAAATCCAACATCACCAACGTATCCCTTTAGGTTTGGTGGATATTCAAGGAACGGAAGAGATTCACTGGCAACATATGCAGGAGCAGCATCTTCTACTACTTCTGCTGGTGCTTCTACGGCGGCAGCATCTGATCTAATTGCAGTGGTTGTGCGTGCTAAAGTAAGAGAAAAAAAAATTAAAGATCAAATCAAATAAAAAAAGTTAGAGCAATAAAGTGACGACACGACGCCAACACGGGGAAAATAATTTAATTTTCAATTTCATTCATTTTTCATTCTTATCTCTTCAACATCGTCATCGTAATCATCAATATCTATCTACTATATAACATACCACTGAATTGAGATGGAGTAAAGGCAGAAGCCGATGCTA
>Ga0115007_10002540_pt1 | contig 11198 bp, 9 predicted proteins | sample ArcOceMetagenome_2_FD_87166 | JGI IMG/M metagenome (GOLD analysis project Ga0115007, IMG submission 87166) | Marine eukaryotic phytoplankton communities from Arctic Ocean - Arctic Ocean ARC135M Metagenome | ecosystem: Environmental > Aquatic > Marine > Oceanic | place: Arctic Ocean | collected...
CCGCAAGACAGTTGCAACCAGGCAAGCCATACCGCATCACAACTAATACTAGCCATCCGTAATATGGCATACCAACCAAAGGAACTAATTATCTCACTAAGACTTAGCTTAACACTGTGTATGTTATGGTGTGTGTATGATGTAATTGGTTGGGTACCATCTTCATTTCCATTGACAGAAAACACCAGGATACATTGTCTAGAAGGATGGAGCCTAGCTTGAAGTCAATGCGCATTGCATTACTATACTACCCAATTTTGAAATATGGGTGTGTAGTCAGATGAATGTATCAACCTTCAGCAAGTCAGTCATGATAAAGCCATGATTAGATCATCCCCAGTAACTTAATTGAGTTCTATGGCAAGCAACACTATAGAACCAACAAGAGTGTTGTATGTATGATGAAGCAAGAGAAAAAGGAAGATTCAACCAATGTTTACTTTAATTGGGACTCATCATTGATTGGTCAGAAACCTAGAGGATACTTGATACTTGCATAACAATCACACATGACAGGTAGTTATGCCTACAAACAACATGCCCATTCATTTATCCCTCGTGTTATGGATTATTTTTTATTCTATTGAGACTTAATTGAGACACAGGGAATGACAAAAACCAAATACAAAATAAAGCTAAGTGTGCGTTATTTTTTAAACCCATCATTTATCGACTCTGTAGCAACTCAAACACAAGATCAATATTGTTTCTGCCCATGTCTTCAAAACTGGACGTCTTTGAGACTATTTCGAAGCGCGACATTATATATTTCTTTGCCTTTTGTCGAAGTGATAAGGCTGAGTGCAAATCGGCTGCGTGGAAGATAACTGCAGCATTCTCAATGTTGATAGATTGTAACATTCGTTTTTCGCACATAGTCTTTAGTCTTGGAATACAAAATAGATCAGCCGCTTCGAATAATTCCATGGCACTTTCAAGAGGTATCCGGAGCTGATCCGTATAGAGATACTCAAGAATTTTTAGAAATATTGGGTGCGACACCTGTTCGATACGAATCGTCTCCTCTTTTGATTCTTTCATTTCGCCAAGAATTAGTGCTCGAAAGTATGAGCATCGCATCAACATAAGTTTATGCGCATACACTACTTGTGCACCTTCTACAACAAAACAAACATCCGACAAAGTTTCGTTATCAACGAGCGCACGAAACTCCGATATAAGTGACGATGATGGTACCTCGAAGCTTAGATCGTAGGCAGCAAAGTCAAATCGAACAAAGTCATTGAGGCGTGTCAGCCCCGAGTAACCTCCAAAAACGAATAAAGCTTCGCCGTGACATGCTCCAACGTGGCAAAATCGTGGAATAATTGTCCCAGAACTTTTTATTTCACGCCTATTGAATACAAACGAGAACAGAAAAAAATAAAGGATAAGTGCGATGTTGGTTTTTATTATAAATGGTGGATTTATACTTATACTTATACCACTGCTATCAAGTTTTCCTATACTTACCACTTTCCCATAAGGGAGGGATTTTCTTGTAGCTGTAATTCATAGAGGTCATCCATGGCACTCCCAGTGGATCCACCAAATATGTACATACTGTTAGAATGGGTTACCGCTATGTGACTGTCTCTGGGAATAGGAGTATTACTTCCAGAAGCAATGCTCAAAGGCGACCAAACACGGTTCACAATGTCAAAGATGTGAGTATCAGATAGGTGTCTCGTTCCATCGTGGCCGCCATACAAAATCAATAGATTCTTATAGACGACAGTGGTTGCTCTATATCTAGCTCGGGGACGTCTTCCAGTTGTCTGAACAAGGCTCCATTGACTAGAAATGAAATCAAATTCATGTAAATCAGATTCTATAATGATCAAAATTATCAATATATTGATTGGTGTTCCAATAAAAAGGGAGCAACGCTGTAAGTAACGAAAGATCAAGAAAAAACCTAGACAAACAAAGCATGAATAACTATATATGTGTTGACTTACTGTAGCTTCCGTCATACCCCCCGTAAAGATATAGAGAATGATCATGTACAACAGCAGAATGTGAATGCCTAGGCGAGGGTGCACCTTGAGCGATCACTTCCCTCCAAGTCATTGAACTAAAATCGAAAAGCCAGAAGTCGCTGACTCTGCTTATCCCGTCAAAGCCTCCATGAACGTAGAAGGAATTTCCAAATCCGACGGCAACATGACGATCACGAGGACTTGGCGGTCCATCCGAATTCGCAGATGGCAAAACGGGGCTCCAACGTTTCTCTGCAAAGGAAAAGGCATGAAATGTATTCACACGCATAATCCCGTCGTATCCGCCAAAAACATAGAAGATATCATTTAGGGTAGCAGCTGCATGCAAACTTCTTGCTGCTGGGTTTTGCGTTCCGTCGACTACGTCTGCCACCGACCATCCACTGTGGTTATTGTCGTTATCAATATAATCATTATCCTCATCAGAATATGAATTTAGTAGAGTATTATCAATCCTCGTTTCAGGTTGCATATTCGCCAACGCACGTGCACGTTGACGCTGCAGAGCTTGATGTGGGAGTAAAGGGTCTACGTAGTTATCTGTCATGCTTCATTTAAAAGTCTCGTCGAGTAATATCATACCGTTTCTTATCGTTTTCGTTTTCCGTTTTCGTTTTCGTGGAGTTGTGGAGTTATTACCGTATGATGTTTGTGAAGAATAAAAATCATGTCAACTTATTTTTCGCTATATTTTTCGCTATATTTTTCACCTAAAGCTAACAAAACGATAAGGACTAAATCATGCATATTGGTATTATTCTTGCACATTATATATAGTCCTACGCTCTAGTACTCTCTATTATTCATTTTTCTACAGTATATTTTATTTGTTTATCAGACCCAGGTACTGTATGTTTAATGTTTAGCCAGCTAGTGGATAGGTAGCTCCCAGAGAATAGTAGGCACCAGCCAACTGATAAAAAATAAAAAATTGAGAAGAGGACAAGTTTAAAGGTCATCAAAAAACTCTACTACTTAGTAGTACTTCTTAAGGGGGAATAGTTGAATATTGAATATTGTCCAATTTGAAAAACTGATACAGTGTGCCTGTAGCGTATGTACAGATGTTCATGTAGGTGTTTGTTAATACTTCTTTTGGAAGCAAAACTTAATAGCATTGCTACTAATGAGTATGTCATGTGAATATTAGATTAATATTCATCATTATGAGTCAAGTTTGTATTTCTTGTTGTATGAGGAATGGAACAGTTGTTATGAATAATAATATATTGATACTATTGAATTTTTATTGCATACATGATATTTTCTTTTATTTAGGCCGACTCAACTGTTTCTTCGGCCTTTTTGGCCCGTTCGAGTTCATCTTCGGCAAGTGCCTTTTGACTAGCTTGTACACCCGCAACAATCTTGGTTAGATCAGGAGACTTTCCAACAACGACAACTGTGGCTACAGACTTGGCTTCCTTGGGCTGATATCCAAGATCAAAAACAGTCACACCTTCTTCTGGATCTATGGGAACCTCGATCTCCTCGATCGAATAACCTGAAAATTCTTCTGAGTGACCCTCAAGGACGAAGCAGGTTATGGGCATAGAGTCTGGCGGAGATTTCTTTGGACAACGGTCCAAGTACGCCAAAAGATTGGGAGCCAATGTACTCGAATTGGATATCACACGAACACCGGTATGTGTTCCAGGAACGTGTCCCTCTGGACAGTACAAATTATCCGATAATGATAACATATCTCGTGCCTGTTGACAAAATTTATCGAAGCTTTCAAATGATAAGGCTTCGGTTCCCGCTTCGGGTATGGCCTTCCCATTTACTCTCAATGGATTCGTTTTCGAAGGAGTTAGACCAGCTACCTTTAGGTCCAATGGCTTATTGATTCGGAAGGCTGATCGTTTTAGGGGTGTTACACCATCTCCATTCAATGCCCAATTGAATTCGTAACTCATTCCAGGAAATTCATTAGGAAATGCCGATGTCTTTCCTACTCGCTTAATAGAGTCAGGAATCCCTCCTTCCCATTGTGGAACATCGGCAGGTGCGAACGAAGCTGCATATATTTGATAATAAAAAATAATTGTAGGACACATAAGATAATATTTGTAAGAAAGTTGATAGTGGCCTACTGTACCCCCATTATTTCGTCGTCGCCATTTCGTGTTGTGTGTGCGCTTTGAATTTAAAAATAAATGGGGTGTGCTTTCACGCTACAGAAAACGGTTCTTTACTCTATATTTATAATAAGTCGCAACATATATGTATGTATGTATATATATATATATATATAATAAAATAAAATAACACGGATACTACACAATTACAAATATCTCCAATCATGATATAAATAATATTTTCGCCAACATCTTATTAAATACTGTACTTACAAAGCGTACGGACTAGAGTTGTTCGTACAAATTTATGTGAGTTCGCTGTCAGCGTAGATCTGGAAATCTTTGTTACAAAAGCCATTGTTACTGCTGCAATCAGTGAAACTGAGGGTATCCGGTATGATTTGTTGTTGGGCAAGAGTAGCTAGCCTCTTTAGAATTACAGTATTCCGTCAAAAAGGTATGTTGTCGTCGTCAATAAAGGTTAAAGGTTTGTGTTTCGTTGTAATCGTTATTTGTCGCCAAATTGTACTTTGGGGGAATGATGGTATTTATTTTGATTTATTGGGTCCTAATTTTATTCGGGGGAGGTAATAATCACGGTGGTGACACGTGTAGTACTAGTAAGTGAAGATTCTCGCTCTTTTTCTAACACGTGTTGATGTACAAAGCATTTCACAACCCAAAACTTTTACAAGCAATGAACGTTAAGCTTACAAATAATCATCATCAACAACAACATAAAGATCGTATCGAAGTTACTACTTGTCAGTGTTTACTTCTTTGTTGCTACGAGACTGTAGAGTATTTGCTACTGTCACTAATTGGAACTCCGCTTATCGAAGAATTCTTCTAGATCGGAAGAAAGGAAAAATAATGCTAAAATTAAATTATGCCGTAGTGCTGGGATCTGTAATATTGGTGACCACACAATTCACATCCTCTATCGCAAGTGGGCCATCAGGATACACATCATCGCCATCGTACGGCGGATATAATCAACAGGTGCAGCAACAGCAACAGCAACAACAAAATTACCCACAACAGCAGCAACCGGACCAGTGGTATTCAGAGGCATCGTACCAGAAAGAAAGCACAACTTCGCAAGAGGATCCTGCTGCAGTTACAGCTACATCCGAGCCTACAGCCGGCGAAGAAGAAGATAGCTTACCTCCTCTCCCCGAAGGATGGACTGAACATCTTGATCCGAATTCGGGTCAGTATTACTATTTTAACGCAGCTGACGGAACAACCTCGTGGGATAGACCATCTTCTCCTGAAGATGTAGAGCAGGATATAGCAGTCGAAGGCGAGAACAAGGTAGAAGATCCTCGAGCGTCGATGTCAGGTGAAACTTCTCCAAAATATGAACAATTTAGTGGCAACACTGGAAATAATAATTTTAATGAAAATTCAACACCGGAACAGCAACAACAACAGGCCCATGATGATTTGACAGGGGGTATCAGCAATGTCATCACAAAGACAGGAGGACCTGGTGAAATGATCGGCTCATCGTCGTCGGAAGCCGAGAGGTGGCAACCAAATCAAAGTCCAGATTTGAAACAGCCAGAACCGGAAGAATCCAGTGGACCTCCTCAACAACAGCAGGAGAATAATTGGGAAAGTCAGAGACAAACTGACTATCCAATGACCACTTCTGGATGGGGTTCTTCTCCATCTATTCAAAAGCAGGATCAATCGAACTCTACTGCCTCCTTAGTCGATGAAGGAGAGCGTCAACCGGAGCAAATAAAACAATATCAAGGCCAACCAACACACATAAATCAGCAACAGCAGCAGCAAGAACGACCAGGTGGGTGGGGACTACCACGAAAGGATGAAATTCCATCCTCTCAGTCGGAACCGTGGGGTGTGACAAAGTCTACTGAAGAGAGACCTCCTCAGGAGCAATCACAGCAGCAGTCACCCCCTCAACCAATCCGAGAAACACCACCACCATCTAATAACATTTCTCCGGATCAAAGTTCAAGTCAGGGGAAATGGGGAATTCCTAAGGCCGCTGCTATCACCCAACCACCACCTGGAAGCGAGCAACGGCAATCATGGCAGCAGCCGCCGCAGCAACATAACACACAGGGCAATTATCAGCCACCTGATTCTGATCAGCGACCACCACCGAGACCGGTGCAACAAGGTCCCCCTCAACAAAATAGACCGCAGCAGCAGCATCATCAACCAACGCAACCCCCGTACTTACAGAGGCAACAGCAACATCAGCCCCCACCTGGCCAGTATAACCCGAATGTATCACCTGGACCTGGTCAATACAATCAGCAATATGGCGGGCCAAATAACTACGGTAGAGGCTATCCTACGCAACAACCGCATCCGTCTCAGCAGACTAGTACTGGACAGGTTGTTTCTCAGGGAGTTGAGCAAGGGACGACTGCAGTCAAAGAAGCCTTGAGTTCTACTTGGAAAGGTCTTCTTGGTTTTGGAGCTAAGACTCGAGAAGTAGCTGGTACCGCTCGTGAGCAAGTAGTCACTGGTGCAGCATCAGCCGGCCAAACACTAGGTGCCAAAAGTTCCAGTAAGTCTCCTGTGGACATGATCGATCAGTCTTTATATGTTACTGTGTGCCATTCTAACGCTCGTCTCTTTTCTTTGTCCTTGTTCTTGTATGCGTATTGTGTATTTATTATTTCATATAAAGCCTTCTGGGAAACAGCAAAAAATACTGTCGGGAGTGTCTTTGAGAGTAGTAACGACCCTCCTGGTTCTCAACCGGGCTACTCGCTGTCAGGCCACCCTCAACAACCTCAACCGGGCAATAATATGCCTCCTCCAGGTTATCCAGGAAGACCGACAGAATCCGGTGGAAGAGGTCCTCCTCCTGGTTATGGAAGAGGTCCTCCTCCGAGAAATAACGCAGGACCACCACAACAACCTAATCGATACGGACCTCCTTTTGGTGGATCACCTGGTGCTGGTGGACCACCTGGACGGCAGCAACCACCTCCCTCACCAAATAATCCGTCACAGCAACAAATAAAACCGCAGGGTTATCCTGCTGCACCTGCTGGTATGCAACCAAGAAGAGATCCTGCATATCCTCAGATGCCAGGAGGACAACAACGTCGTCCAATGCAAACGCAGTATGGTGGTCCGGCGGGATCACAACCACCAAATCAACAGCAGCAGCAGCAGATTCCTCCTGGTTCTGGACAAAGACGGCCACCGTATCCAGGACCTCAGTCCAATAGGGGACCTATGGGACAACAAGGTCCACCTCAACCTCAACAAAAACAGCAAGCTCCACCTCAACAAAAACCACAACCAGATCCTTGGTATCATCCGGGTCTAATGGGTGACCAATAAAAAATGAACTGGGATTCGTTTAGTTGTACCGAGGGGGGAAAACAGTTTTGCAACTACAACCTTGTTTTGTCATCATCGATCTATTCAATTTCACCGAAAAGAAATGAATGTTAATTTTTAATAGCATACACCTCTTAGGTAACTATTACTATCATACAAACTCGCACTCTTTTAGAATATATGATAATATATAGCCTATCATAATTATTTAATTAACTACAGTATGCAGTTTAGTCACAAGTCGTAATGGCTACTGTAGTAAAAGTAGAAAATTTAATTCAAAAGTTACATACTGCCTCCATTACAGCAAATTTAGCGCGAGATTATTGCGATAGAAATTTGACGCGATAGAAGCACGAGAATTTGAAATTCATCGGATCGTCCAAAAAAAATGCATCCAACACAATGAGATTGACCATGGTGGCTCCATTTTGAACCGTTTTTACTTGCTTCTCGACAAAATCACTAATATCATTCGAATCATCATATCAACTGCTATTGTAATGGACAATTATAATAGAGAAGAATCGGACCAAATCGACCAATATAGTAAGGTAGAGCGTTGGTGTAAGGATCAGATTAATAATGGCAGTGATTTCTTGTTTGATCCCGTCCTATTCCAATCAACGATGAAAGCAACAAGTAGAGAATTTAACTTTCCATTAGAGTCGTTACAATCATTCTTTCGATCTATTCATATAAAGCATATCAAGTCTACCTCTCATAAAGTAAGAAACAATCTTCAGACGAAATATATAAAAGATTACGTACAAGGCAAATCTATAATAGATCTAGCAAAGGATGCGAATTTTTCACCTGCTCTATTAACTCGACGAATACTTGAAGAAGTAACGAATATTGATCTTACGAAGAAGGGAGCATTGGGTACTGCCTTGAAAAATCCGTTTGAAGAATTGGGAAGCATAGATATAATCAAACAAGAATTCAGAAAGTCAGAAGAGGAATGGCAACAACAACAACAACAAACCGATCGGTAGGTGTATGACGGTGTTCGTCGTCGTCTTCTTCTATATTGTTTATATTTATTCATCGCAGAGATTTTGTGCTCGTCTCACCGATAGGACTTTTTATTACCTTTATATATATATATATATATATATATATATACATGTACCGTGCACACACAGGTTGGCAACAATAACAACAACAGCAAACACCAACAACAACACAACAACACCAACAACAAGACTAGCTCTAGAAGTGAAAGATGCTGTTGAGTCAGATCCTCTGTGTGGACCTGCATCAGATCGTGCAAAACATTATATTGGAATCGAATACGAAATAATATTAGAACGTGGATTGAAGAATCTAGGTAAATAATATACATACAAGAGTTTGTTCGCTCTGATCTCATTATTTGCTTTCTCAAAATATATGCTATATATATATATATATATTCTTCTGTAATTTTCTTCTCTCTCTTCTTGATCATCTCTCACTTATATAACTTATTTTACTGAATAATCAATAACATATGCATCTACTAGGTATCCCCTTTGAATCGGAAGCACAGCTACGACAAAAGGGTTCGGCAAGGACGCCCGATGTTGTGTTGTAAGTTAAAGCAGATTCCAAAACACGATTATTAATAATATTAAGCTTGGTGGTAGTCTTGTAGTCTTGACTCTGGCTAATTTTTAATACCACGAAAATGCATCTCATCAAACCTTATTTTCTGTTTTTACTCTATATAGATCTTCTCCAATTGGCGTGCAAGTCGGTTCGGAATGGCAAGTTGTATGTTGGATCGACTCGAAGGTAAGGGCTAGATATGAAAATATCAAAGTAGCTGGTAGTTATTATACTGTTCGAAATTCTATACTCAGATACAATGAAATTACTACATGTGTGATAGCAGAAAAAGAACCAAAGATAATTCTGATTTTTTTAAATTTTATTTTGTAATTGATTCTTTACTTTTATCTAACTCATATTTTGGTTACCTTTTCATTTCTGTTTTGAATGTATTAACTTCCATTCTATTCAATAATATCTTTTTCTTTCCCTTGATTTTTTTAATTCATTTTATATTTTTGTCGAAAAGGCATTATATGGAGACGTTGATACCCATCAAACATCAGTTCTGCCTCAATCAGAATCATATTTACATCGTTTTGGTCCCGGGATGATTGTTTATTGGTTTGGCCACGCCCCACTATCTAAATTAGGAAATGTTAATGGTGACTTAGCCATCGTTGGTTGGAAGCTTCCCGAAACCATTTTGTGGCCAGACGGGTGAAGTAACAACATCGGTTCTATGTTGCACTTCGAAGCAAAGACCGACAAATACAATAATATACCATCATAGAAGAATATGTTACCTACGGATCCCCCGTTAAATCGTAGGTAAAATTCTCAACTCTTATTTCCTTTTGGATTCCCTTGATCCTCACTACACCCCGAGCGTTAGCGAATCGGTATGTATCCTTCCATGAATACGTAGCATTCATCTTAATAGCGTATGCAATAGTCCCACCACCACCACGTCCACTAGGACTATCATTGTTCTTCTTGCTATTAACTTTTGCTAGTGTTGGTTCATGCAATTTCCAGTGCCGGATGCTAGGAAAGTCCTTTTTGAAAAATGCTAGGAAAATTTCCTTTGCGATTGTTTCAGAATCAATTCCACCAGTTTCATATTCACAAAATGTTTGAAAGAATGTATATCCCAAACTGATCGGTGCAACTGGTTCAAGACCAAGACCGGGATGAAACTTACTAACATAATAAAGTTTGGTAATTGGTTTCATCCGTGGACTAAATTCGTACACTCGTTTCGATGAGCGCGGTGTTGTTGCGATGGGCGTACTCATACTACTTGAACCGGTAAAAGCAGAAGAAGATTTTGTTGGCGCAGTGTGTGGAGCTTGATACGATGAAGATGATGGACGTTTCTTGCGTGGTTGGGGTGTCGCAAACGAAGGAGATGACGATGATTTTTTACCTCCCTTTGATGTCCAACTTATTTTGTGAGGAGTGGATACTCTGTTCGATCTCGAAATGGACATACTACTGAAGATTAGAAGATCTTTTTCTATGTCGCTCGCAGATTTCTTTGCAGAAGTTCCCCTATAGGGTAGCTTCGCACGTGTCGAAGGTCTCATCTTGACTCGGGTGGTAAGGTTGTGACTCTTCGATGCTACGGTGTGAGACTTGTACAGACGATCAAATACAGATGTAGACTTGACAGCAGGCAACCGAGAATCAACCCTGGAGGCTGTTGCCTTTTTAGAGAAGTTCGGAGTGCTTCTTATGGCCGTCGTCGGTTTGGCTGTATTGGGTTGGAGCTTAAATGGTCCATCACTACTCTCGTTGTTGATCGCAACATGTGGTGCAGGGGGTGGACTGGATAAAGCTTCGACTGCAGACACCATTAGCTGCTTTTGCTCTTCTCTTGTGGTGCCGACACAGGCACTATCCTTCGACATCTTTTCGTCGGCCATCATCCTTCTATATAGTAGAAGAAGCAGGTAAGTTCTTAGGCGGGGAAATCGATAGCAAGTGGCTAGAGGTGCGAATACTAGCCGTAGATAACAACTCTTCTAATAGACAGATTAAAAATCACTGTACAAAAAGAGCATGTCACAACAATAATGAGCATGCTGATTTTTTGCTACAGTACTGTATGTAGTAGAAAGGTATGTATGTAAGTCTATGGTAGCTCGTAGAAGCACTCGTTGCGCGCGCCTATATAAATATTGAGCACGTGTCAAATCTATCTAAGTAAATATAGCCAAAATGAAGTTTTAAAGTA
>Ga0115007_10002542_pt1 | contig 11196 bp, 9 predicted proteins | sample ArcOceMetagenome_2_FD_87166 | JGI IMG/M metagenome (GOLD analysis project Ga0115007, IMG submission 87166) | Marine eukaryotic phytoplankton communities from Arctic Ocean - Arctic Ocean ARC135M Metagenome | ecosystem: Environmental > Aquatic > Marine > Oceanic | place: Arctic Ocean | collected...
CGAGCAAAACCGATTGCGAATCCGCGCCCAATTGGTTACCGTCCAACGTTATCGACCTCAACGTGGAGTTGTTAGTCAGCGATTTTTGTAAAGCAGCGGCACTGGCACTGCCAAAGCGCGTGTTAGCAAGGTTCAGTGTCTCCAGGCTCTGGTTCTTGGCTAACGACGCGACTAAAAAAGAACACCCGGCGTCCGCGAACCCGTTGTTTGCGAGGTTCAAAAACCGAACGCGACACACCGCCGTTTTGGCGGAACCGCTTTTTTGCGGCGTCGTTCCGGGTTTCGAGAGCGACTTTTCGCGGCTCAGTGAGGCAGCGCTTTTTACGCGTTTCATCGTGGGTACCGGGGTTTTTTCAAGGGTAGTTGACAAACTTTCGCTCATGCCGGCGCCGAGCGCGAGCCCGATAACTTCCCCGTCGCGCGCCGCAAAACCGTTCCCCGAAAAATTCGCGTCTCGGCATTTGGAGTGTGCGAAAAAGTGTCCAAGCGCAGCCGCGGCGCGATTTCCCAATTTATTCCCCGACAGGTCCAACACGGTCAGTCCTGTGACTTTCGAAAGAGCATTGACCAACACCGCGCCTTCGCTGTCATAGATGCCGCACCGCGACAAGCGCACCGTGTGTAACGACGCTGGAACGTTCGCCGACGAAAACCAGTCGGCAAGGGCGAGCGGCCCGATTCGCGAGTTCCCAATTTGCGAATTTTTCGAAAAGGCAATCGAACCCAACGCGCACCCGCCACTCGGACTGAGCGTCGCCAACCCGTCTTCTGTGATTCTTAGCAAGCCACCCGACGTGATGTCGTTATCATCAAGATCAAGCTGCGTGGCGTTTGGGGCGTGACGTAAGGTCATGGCAATTGCGACGCACGACGCGTCACCTAGCGACGCGCCCGAGACGTCGACGATTCCGCTTTGCGAAAGCAAACCGTGTATGGCGACCGTGTTCGGCGTCACCCCGAGTGATTCGCACGCTTTTTTATACCCCCGGAGAGTTGCAGTATCTGCGACAGATGTGGATGACGGCAGACCGCGTGACCCGGCGACGATGTTCGTGTGACGCGCGCCGCGCGTGACGGATTCACGTTTTTCCATCCCTGGCGCGTCCGCGTCCGCGGGATCGCCCGAATTCGCGGAACCCTTGTGAAGCGCGTCGTCTGTTTGTGTTTTTACCTGCCGCCTCGACTCGTTTCCTTCCGTACCCGCGCCCGCGCCCAAATCGAACAGCTCGTTTTCCTGATCAAGCCCGGCGGCGCGTCGTCGTTCAGTTAGGCACTCCAAAAACGCGGTTTCCACTGCAAGCAACACTTTCGCGACGGGCCACGCGAACAGCCGCGCTTCCAGCACCTCGGCGTCGCGTTGCCGGTCAAGCGCGCGTTTCGCCGCTTCTTTCTTTTTACCCTCAGCCACGAGATCAATTTCTTCGTCTCCGAACTTCACCACGTTGACCTTCCCCAGCCCGCGGCTGTTTTTCTTGTGTTCCTCTTCGACTTTCGCTTTTTGCGCTTTCGCCTTTGCGTCCGCCGCGGCGGTCCGCGCCTTCGCGCTCCGCAGCAGCTCGCGCTCCCGCATCTCGATGTACGCTTTGGTTTGTTTCCGGAATTCGTGTTCTAACGCGGCGCGGCCAACCTTCGCGGTCGCGGCGATATCGGTCTTAGTCACCACCCGCGCCTGGAACGAATCCATGATCGCGTGGTTTGGTTGGTCGTCGGTTGGTTGCAGGACGTCGTTCACCATTGAAACTTGATTTGGGTTGAACGCATCCGCGCCATTCCCTGCATATTGATTCGTGTTCTCCCCGATGCTTCCCATCGCTGACCCTCCGACTCCGGTCGTCGCGTGCATCGAGGTATCCCCCAACACCACACTCCCACGCCGAATACTCGCATTCGCCTCGGCTTCCCGTTCGCTGTGCCCGTACGTCTTCTCGCCCAGTTTCGGCGCCAGCGCGCGCGTGAACCGACACACCGCGTCTTCGCGAACCGCGTCGAGGGAGGCGAGCTCTTCGGGGGCGAAATTGGATGAGGGCGTCACGGGCACCGTGTTTGGTGGAAATGGAATCCGTCGCGGGGACAAAGGAACCGAGGGGTCGTTTTTGTCCCTCGTCGCGGGCCGACTTGACGCTTTCGATTTCGCGCGTTCCAGTGGTTTCGATTTCGTGCGTTCCAGTGCGTTGGACATTGGCACCGCGTCCCGGTGGGACGAGCCGTGCGCGGTCTCGGCGACGGTCATTGGCGACGCCAAACGCGATTGGCAGAATCAGAATCAATCCCAAATAGGGCACCTCTTCCGAGAATTCAAGAATTCACAATCCGGATGGTTCCTCCCTTGCCACGCGAAACACACCTTCGTCGCGATCGGGTTCACAGCTCAAGCCCGCGCGCCGCGCCGCGTCCCACCGCCGGTCGTGAAACCCGCGCGAAGAGCTTTGGCGAGTGGACGCTCTTTGGCCGCTTCGGAAGGCGCGAGCCGTTGTTGCCACCGGTGAATTTTGTGTAAACGCAAACTGAACCAAATTCGTGTCGGCCTCGGCAGACTGAAAGTCTCGGCGGCTCGACAGATTGATAACCCGCGGCGGCCTCATCAGACCCCACGCGCGCGGCGCTGGAACCGGACGTCTGGAAAGTCAGGTCGGTCCGGCGGTGTCCTACGCGAACCCTTCTTCTCGCGTTCCGGGGCCTTTAATTCGACGGAAACCACCATGCGTAACCTGGTCGCCACCTCCATCCGGCGGTGGCGGGTTCCTCTGGCGCCAAACTTGTCAACCCCGAAAGGCGACGATGAGCAGATCGTGGTGAGTTGCTACGACGCCGAAACTCGGGTAACCTACGTCGTGACTGACGCGTGTAACTTGTACGGAATATGGGATGACGCCCCTGGGGGTGACGCCACGACGTTGTGCCTGGAGATGTGCTTAGTGGAGCCTTCTTTGGCGTGTGCGGCGGACGGGGACGAGAAAAACATGCGAGATGTGACCTCGCCGGATGATGTCACAGACGTTGAAGCACCCGACCCCGACTCCAACGACACTCAACACAGCGCGTTGACCTCGGTGACGAAAATCGTGGGCATGGTCTTCGTTGACGACCTTCGCGGCGTGTGCGTGGCGTGCGCTACGGGCGAGCTCATCGTGGTGGCGCCCGACCCGGATGACGACGGCGACGGCGACTCCTCAATCTTAACCAAAGCGTGCGTCCCCGAGTGCGTGGGGAAGGTCGCGCAGGGCTTACGCGCGATGAGTTGGAACCCGGATGGTGAGTTGCTCGTGTTAGCAACGTGGGCCGGTACCCTGATTCTGATGACCAAGGTACGTATTGCATTTCCCAAATCGCAAAGACTGTTTGACCATGCAATACTGACACTTTCTTAAATTTCCCAAGGACTTCCGGGTGTTGGCGGAAGCGCCCGTGGGCGGTGGGGGCGGAAACGGGGTGGCGAGCCTTTCCTGGCGCGGGGACGGGCAGTTTTTAGCGGTAAGGGCCTTTCCCAACTCCAAATCCCGCCTCCATGTTTGCCCATACAAGACTGACACTTTCTTTTATTTATCGTAAGTCCCTGGTGTCCGCCACGGGCAAGGAACCCTCGCTGCGGGTCTGGGAAAGAGAAGACCTGGCGTTTCACGCCACGGGGGAGTCGTTGCGACCGCAACGGATTTCGAGCGGGGATTTACTTTTTGGTGGTTTTGAAGCGGGCGACGAAAGCGACGAAACAAAAAGCGAAGACGCGACGCGGCGGCGACTTCCGTATTCCCCTCCCCTGGCGTGGCAACCAAGGGGCGCTTTAATCGCGGTGGCTACTGTTGCGCAAAACGAACGCGATGACGTTGACAGTGACGACACCTCAGCGTCCGAGTCTGACGGCGGGGCGGCTCCGGAAAAAAAGGGTAAAGAAAACCCAACGAAACCGTCGAAACTCACACCCACCGCGGCGTCGATTATTTTCTACGAACGAAACGGCCTTCGACGAGGCGGGTTTACGTTACCCAAGTTCGCCGTGTCTGGCACGACGGTCACGTCCATCGCCTGGAGTTCGGATTCGCGCAGGCTCGCGGTGTGCGTGTGCGACCCGGAGGGCGCGAGGGCGAGTTTCTTCCCGAGCGCGGGAAGCGGCGGCGGAGGCGAAAAGAAGAGTGACTCGCGGAGGCGCGATGGCGACGGCGAGCACCAACACCGCGACGCTGCGCACGGCAGCGCGGTTCAGATTTGGAGACGCGGAAACGGCCGGTGGTACCTTTCGAAACAGATTTGTTTCGCGACATGCGAGGGGGAGAAGGTGTCGTGCACGTGGGACGCGGTCGCCGCAGACACGTTGCGAACGTGCACTCCTTCCGGTTTGATTGAGACGCACGTTTTTTGCGACGAAGTTTGCGTGTCGTCCACAGGGACGGTCGCGGTGATTGACGGCGGCGCAGTGCTGGTTACCCCGCTGGCGAAAACGGTAATCCCGCCACCAATGGCGGCGGCGACGGTTACGTTTCCAAACTCGGTACAAGACGTTTGTTTCTCGCCGGGGCGGTGTATCGGCGGTTGCGTCGAATGTGATTCTTTCCGTGACACGAACAATGGACGACTTAGCACGCACACGCACGCGCGCACTCTGGCTGGCGAGCATGTCTTAGCCCTACTCAGTGACGGACGGCTCGCGATTTGCAGCGCGCGTCTGCACACGGAGTGGGAGGAAACCGCGGAGACCTTGATGGACGAGGACGATGAGTGCGAATTCAGATCGCGCGATTTTTTTGCCACCGACGACGATGTTTCGTTGGTTGGAAAAATAGTCAATCCTGTGTCAGGGAGCCACAACCTTTTGGAACACCCCGGGGACGTCGCGCGACGCGTGGCGTGGATCGATTTCGACACGGTTTTGCTCACCACGGAACGCCCGAGTGACGGTTCGTGTTCCCTGGTTTCGATAAAATTGACGAAACAAACAGTCGGCGCGTCGGCCGGCTTGTCCAAACTCGCGGCGCGCGACGCCGGGTGGCACTGCGAGGTCGTCGCGGTGGTCGATTTGCCGGGTTGCGCAAACGCAATCGCGGTAGCAGAGGGAGAGCCCGTGGCGTGTGCGTTCGTACAGCTGCAGAATCGTGGCCAGGTTTCAGGTGATTCGAGTCTAAATGCCCGTACCGAGAAAAACGACGCCAGTGCAAACTCAAACAACGTGCTGCTCGCCAGCGCTGAGGTTGACACGAACGGCGACTTCGTGCTTGAGGTGCTTCCCGTTACGTGGCCATCCGGGGCGTTGTCAACGAGCTGCGTGGCACTGAAAGCACTGCCCCCAGTTCAAAAAGGCGGACCCCCCGCGCTTTGCGGATTGGACGGAAAAGGCACGTTGTTTTGCGGCGAAAAAATACTCGCCAACGAGATAAGGTCGTTCACGACGCACTTCGGCGCGACCGGTACAGGTAAACAGTCTGGTGATTTATCAATGGATGACTCCGTCGCGGCCGCGGCTGCGAACGCGTTGGCGTGGCGGCTGTGGTCTCTTGGGGACACCCCGACTGGTAACACCCCGACCCCCCCCCCCCCGCGCGTAGTTTACGTCACCGAATCCGACGAGCTTCGCGTTTTTGAGCTTTTCGAGATTTTCGACAGGGGCGACGTTTTGGCACCGCTTGACTCACCTTTTGGTGCTCAAAACGTGGACCCCAACTTCACAAACAACTACGCCACCGCGGCCGGGGGTACTCGTGAGGGTACCGACAACTCAAATGACATCAGGGCGGGCGGCCACCAACAGAACATCGAGCGTAAACTGCAGCAGAACGACGCGATGCACGTCGCGATGCGCGCGGCGATGCGCCCGCGGGACGCCGGCCGTGAAATTGACAGCCGCACCAGACGCGTGGAACAGGGCGCCGTGCTCGTGGTGGCGCCTTCGGGGGGCGTGGAGTTGGTATTACAGATGCCCCGGGGGAACTTGGAATGTGTGGCGCCGCGGTTCCTGGTGTTACCCGCGGTGGCGTCGGCGGTGGATTCCGACGACTTCGCGCTCGCGACCCGGTAAGTATTTCCCAATCACCACATTTCGCCTCCCTGATTGCCCATACTCGTACCAGAAGGGAGCATTACCTCTGACTGTTTGTCCATACATCGCGATATACAAGACTGACATTTATTTTATTTCAATCAGAATTTGTGCAAGGCACAGGGTGGATTTCAACCTCATCGTGGACCGCGCTTGGCCCCGGTTTCTTTCCAAAGCCTATGCGTTCGTAAAACACGTGGACGACCCCGATATCGTCGCCGAGGTGTTGGAGTGCCTCGCGAGTGGGGACTGCACCGGGGTTGGTGAGTATTTCCCATTTACCACATTTCGTCGACTGATTGCCCATACGAGACTGACACTTTTCTTTTACAATCAGGTAAACCCTACGCGCATCTGCGGAAACTGACCACGGCGGGTCAATCCCGGGACGGGGGCGTTTCTGGGGAGGAAACTGTAACACCCCTACTCGACATCGCCAATCGCTTGTTAGCCGAAAACGCCGAGGTACGCATAAAAGAGCTTGCTCTACGTGGACTCGACAAGGACTCGAACGACTTTATAGACGAAAACGCCGAAACCTCGGAAAACGACGAGTTAAAACTCAAAGACCCGCGGGGGAAGATTCGGCTAACCTGCGCCGCGGTGGCCGCCGCGGTGGCGCGCGTTTCGGCGGAGGCAGATTTCGCGAACCAACGCGGCGGCGTGTATGAGCAATTAGACAGGGTTGGCCAGACGATGGACGTTTCGATATCTGGCATCAAGTCCAACGTTACGAATGCAAATGCGGAGTCGGCCGAGCAGTTACCCTCGATGGAACTCGAGGGTAACTGCGTCGGGACGCCCTCGAGGGTGTCCGCCATCGCCTGGCAGACCTCAGAGTTGATCGCGCAGATGGCAAGCACCACAGTCGACATCAACGGCGAAAAGGTAAGCACGGTGGTGAGTACGCCTCCCAAGCAACGCGCGGTGGCCGGTAGTAGCACTAGCACCACCGCGTCGTCCAGAACCGCCACGTCGTTATCCGGCGGAACCCTGGCGATGATGACGGAAAGTTTGGACGAAGGAATTGTGGATTACAAATCGGAGGACGGTACCGTTCGTGGTACCGGCGCGGCTGGTGTTTCGTCCACGACGCAGGTCAAACAAACCAATCTCGTTTGGTCCACGGACACGTTGCTCACCGACCGCTGGGAGCTCGTGATGTTAAGCACGCTGGCACGAAGCCAACCACCCGATTTAGCCGGCGCGCTTTCGCGGGTGCGGCGGCGACGCGAACTGGAAATTGAACGCGCGAAAATTCGAGACTTTGGTGACTTTGATGAGTTATCAAACCCCGAATCATCAGATTCCATCGACAGCGATGCGCTCCTGGACCACTTGCTCGCGCTGGAAGGCGGCAAGCCGCTTTTCGACGCCGCGATGGGTACGTACGACTTGCGAACCGCGTTTCTTGTTGGTCAAAAAGGTACGTGTTGTATTTCCCAAATCCCGGACGACTGTTTGCCCATACAATACTGACACTTTTCTTTTACAATAAAAGCCCCTGGGATGGACCCTGGTGAGTACCTGCCCGAACTAACGCGGCTACAGGCGATAGGGAACGAGAGTTTACGGAAAGCGGATGTTGATTTGAAACTGCAGCGTTTCAAAAGCGCGGTTGGCAATTTACTACGAGGGGGGGACGTTGAAAAGGCGTGCGAAATCGCGGCGGAACGCCGGATGTTCCCGCACGCGCTACAGGTGGCGGCCGCGAAGGAAAAGGAGGACGAGCTAGCTAATGAAGTGGATGGAGCTAATGATTCAATTGCGTCTTCAAGGCTGGGAAGAGGACGCAGGGTGGGCGGTGCGACGGGACGTGCTGCTTCCAAAAATAATGGCGGTAAGATTTCAACGCTTCGCGCCGCCGTCGCGGCCGCGTACGCGGCGCAGCTTTCGGACGAGCGGAAACACGAAGACGCGGCGGTTGTTTTGTTATCCGTGAACGATGCGAACGGCGCGATGCGGGAGTACGCCTCTGGTGGGGCGTGGAGGCCTGCTTTAGCTTTAGCGGGCCGAGTAGGGCTCACGGCTGAGGAGCGGAAAAAACTCGCGTCCGAGATTGTTGACCAATTAGAGCAATTCGAACCGGCCGCGGCGGCGGTCGTGGCGGAGAGGGAGTTACGTGACGTCGACCGAGCCACGTCGTTACTGACGGTGGCGAAGAAATGGAGGGACTGCGTAAGCGTCGCGTACGCGCACGGCCGAAACGATTTGATTGACACCGTGATCGCGCCCGCGGCGGCGGAATCCGCGGACGCCATCCGAAACTCCGCCCTGGAAGCCCCGGGAAGGGCGCTTAAGTACTTGGAACGTTTACGGAAACTGAAGCAACACCGCGAGGCGCTGAGCGCAGCGCTCGGGGTGACCGGAGGGAACAGCAGGTACGTCTCGGGGCTTTCCCAAATCCAGGCACGCTGTTTCTGCCGCCCCTCTTTGAGCGCACTACTAGTAACATTTACTGGCAACTGTTACAACTACATATGTCACAAGTGCACTGTTTGCCTATACATTTAGACTCGAGACTGACCCTTTTCGTTCACAATCGCAGATACAAAACTGGCAAACCTGGTCATCAGAACGAAAACTCCGACGACGACGACGCCGAAAGCACCGCGTCGTTGTCCACGCTCGCGAGCGGCGTCAGCGGTTTCTCCGCGTACACGGACCGGACCTTAGGTGCTCAAACCGTGACCACGGCTTCCGGGACGAGCCAATCCGCGAGCACGGTGGGCGGGCGGAAACCGAAGAAAGCGAGCCGGAAGGAACGGCGGGGGAAGAAGAGCACCGGGTTAAGGGCGGGCGGGCCCACAGAAGAGAAAGACTTAGCCAGTCACCTGGCGAACGGCGGGACGTGTGCTGATTTGCTAATGGCAGGCGCGCTTGATGAGATTGGCGAGCTCACCGAGCTTTTAGTGGTGCTTGGGAACGCGGACGACGCGGCGAAGCTTCAGCAGGCGGTGGGCGCGGCGCTCGCGGCGCACGCCGAGGCGAGCGCCGAGGCGTTAAACGTTTTAGCGGCGTTGGCGGAAACGGAACGGAAAAATGCCCTTTCCGCTGGGTTGCCTGACCCTAATCCTGTGACAACGACAAACGCATGTCCGTGTCCCAATTGTGTCAAGTCAAAAAACAAAGGGTGCCTGGCGTCGCAAAGCACGCAGTGGAAGTGGGCGGTGCTGCGATTGCCGAAGGCGAACGACGACGCGCCTTTTTAGAGAGTTTTTATGTCAAGCAGTTGACTTTTCCTTTGCCTCAAAACAGTCACATCAACTCATCAACTAGTCACCTAGTCACACCAGCCCTAGCTCGTCGCGCACGTGGCCATCCCGTCGTCGCCGCCGTTACGCGGCCAGACCAGTTTGGGCGACCCGTTCCCGAGCCACCGTTCGTTCGGATACCCGAGGGCGTTTTGCACGAAGCGCGTGTAAACGGTTTTCTTTTCCTCGTCACCTCCGCAAACGGAGTCGTCCGCGTTAACGTGCGAGTGCCCGAACACGTGCGCTTTCGAGTTCAAAGAAAACGCGGTTTCGCCGATTGTTTCGTTTCCCATGACTCGAACCAAAGAAGACGTCCCGCGGTACACTTGAGACAGGGGCACGAAGTGCGAGAAGGTTACGACATTTTTTTTGTCGATGGATTGGAAGCAACTCTCAAAAAGCTTGTGTGAAAAAAGAAAGTTGTTTACGCTTTGGAAGAACAAACCGATCCCCTGGGAGGGGGAGGGGGGTAAGTGGGAGTGGGAGTTGTTAGACATGCTCGTTAGACATTCTAAAAAAAAAGGAGTGGGCACTTTTTGAAAACTAACGCAAAAAATATGTACTTACCGGCGAGTGCGAGTTCCGCGGTTCGTTTTGCGTCCCAACACAGGATGGCCATTTACACCCGGCGTCGAAGTCGCGTTCCACCTGGGTGTATGCCCGGTTTGAGTGGCCGCCAAACGCGTCGTCGTACCAGCCGATAATGGGGACGACCAGGACGTCGGCGGATGTACGATTTTTTTTCTCGTCATTCGAGTTTATTTTCCCCTCTCGATCCACGTTGATCCCGGTTGTTCCCGGCAACACCGTGGGAGAGATTCGCACCCCGCACTCCACACAAACGTCAATCAGCGCTTTTAGTTTCCCCAACGAGTCATCGGGGTACCCAAGTCGGGTCGCGTCGTTCGCGCGTGTAGGCGTCGCGGCGGGTAACCAAAGCTCGTGGTTGCCGAAAACCCAAAACACCTCTTCGAACTTTTGTTTCAACGATGTGAAAACCGTGCGGCACACGTCCACGGACGTCGCCACGTCGCCCGCCACGATCAGCGCGCTGTTCGGGGGGTATTTGGGTAACTGGTTGACCCATGTGAGGTTGGCTTTCATGTCCGCGTGCAGGTCGGATATTGCGTAGACGCGCCACGAGTGCGTTTGAGTTGACGGGACGTGCGATGCGAGATTGGTAGCCTGACCGGGACCTGATGTCGATGTTGGGGGCGTCGCCCGGTTCGGCGGTGGCGAGGCTTTGGCGGCATCCAGAATCGCGTCCGTGATGAAGGCTAGGTACTCATCCTTAGTACGCGGGGCATACCGCGGCTCGGACATTTCGCACTCCAAAGGAGGCGCCGCGGGTGGGGGAACCCAAGCCATCGATTTGTGAGAGGGAAGTTGAACCGTCCCAGATTTTGGGGACGAAAATAAAAAAACGCCCTCTCGGAAGCCTCGACGCACAACGACGCGCACGACACCCAGCCACCACTGACCATTATACCACCTAAATCACTCAGTGGTGCGGCCAAGCGCGCGCGCAGAAGAGCGCGTGTAGCGCTCGCGACAGATACGCACCAGTCCGACGCGCAAGAAGCTATCCCCGGCCTTCTCAACGACATCGTCATCACGCACGTTCTCAGATCTGCGCATTTCGACGACCCCGCCGATCTCGCACGGCTCCCAGCGGTGAGCCGCGCGATGCGCGACGCGGTGGCGGCGACGGGGCTTACGTTTAAGGAGCTTGATGCGGATGCAGCCGTAGAGCTCGGATGTTTAAGCGCGGTGCAGCGCCTGCAACGGGGAGGTCGTCTGTCGGGGGAAGAAATCCTGTGCAGGGCAGCGGCGATGAGCGGACAGCTCGAAAAGTTGAAGGTGTTGCGCGCGGACGGTTGGCCGTGGGACTTAAGCACGTGTATGTTTGCGGCGATA
>Ga0115007_10002545_pt1 | contig 11194 bp, 14 predicted proteins | sample ArcOceMetagenome_2_FD_87166 | JGI IMG/M metagenome (GOLD analysis project Ga0115007, IMG submission 87166) | Marine eukaryotic phytoplankton communities from Arctic Ocean - Arctic Ocean ARC135M Metagenome | ecosystem: Environmental > Aquatic > Marine > Oceanic | place: Arctic Ocean | collected...
AAATAAAAAATAAAAAACAAATTATATTTAACACCAAATAATACATTATCCGTTTTCATTTTTATTGTGATTGCCAATCGGGTGGTAATAATCCAGCCAATTTCGCTTCTGCTCCAGTAGAGTAATTCACTTGACAACCACTATCGTGATTCAGTGTCATTGGGAATGGTTGTTTATTAGGAGGTGTAGGTAAACAATATTTTCTACCAACCCCACCATTTGTAATGTATTCGCCCTGACTGGTTGCCAACATGTTATAGTTTTTAGAGTATGGCATACGAACCACTTTTCTACCACCGATATGATAAGAACATGATTTTGTATTGGCAGAGCATGAATATATTTTATTTTTTTCTTCTTCTGTCAATGTTTTACAACCAACGGCTCCACCAATCTTTTGTGTAAGCTTTTGAATGTAAGTTGTTTGATCGCGGGTAATGTTATAGCCCCCATCGTCTTCTTGTACCCAATAATTTGGATAAGTCCCCTTTGTCCATTTATATTTTGTATCAATCATACCGGCGGTATTCTTAGAAGATTTCTTAATGATGGAGATATCATTGGTACAGCAACTACCTGAATTTAATGGATGGTTATAATAATTGCCACCACTTCCGCCGTTACCTTTTGCGACGGTGCCTTTGAATGGTGTACGAGTAGTATTGGAAATCATTCTAAATTGACCAACTGCTCCAATGTTTCTGTAACCACCATTCAAAGAAAACCCGTCTTTTCCTCTACCAGACACAGGGGCGAATCTAGAATTATGACGAGATTTTTTTTTTAAAACAACAATAGACATATAAAGTAACCTTAGAAATTAAAAAAGAATAAACTCTCTGTTACATGGTTCTTTACTTAGACAATACAACAAAGTATAATATAGTTTTGTCCCATTGTATTCTGACAACTGGTTTATCATAGATTCATGTTTACTAGTACTACTCTCGCTACCGTGGCTACCGTGGCTACCGTCGCTACCGTCGCTACCATTACAACTATCCGCAACCATTCCAAGTTCCTTTGTTTTACATGGATTCAAACAATACAATACAGTACAAGCTAAACTATAAAACCATGATGATTTGTGACATATAAATGGAATTTCCATATTTTCAATAAGTTCAGGAGGCAATACAAAATTGTCATGATCGTAAAACTGAACTACCTGAATGCTATCATTAGAATCAATACCCTCAGCCCTACCTTTACCCAGTTTCATAGTAGTATCGATTTTATAAATTTTCTCATAATTAGAAAAGAAAAACATCATACCTTCACCTTCACGACCGTCATCTCCTTCCACTTGACTACAAATAACAAGAATATCCTCTGGGTCAATATAAGATATAGAATATCCGGACTCGAGTAACAATCGGTACTGTAAATAAATGGTAGAAAGTATACGATTTGCCTGTGTCAGATTGAATGGATGTTTGACAATATATTCAGCGAGATTACACACATCGTTAGCATAAAATGTAGTATTATTCACAAATATACGCATGATTAGGTCATTATAATATGGTTGATTGTCGTAACAATACTTATCATCAATTGTGACACACATTTCATTCGAAATAGAAGTCGACGATAATTGTGATAAATTATTATTATTATTATTATTATTATTATTATTATTATTATTATTATTATTATTATTATTATTATTATTATTATTCATTATTCCAGAAAAAAACGCATATGGATTATACTCGGTAACACATGTACATTTGAAACAGTTTGTATGTGGTTGTTCATATTTATAAAAGGTTACAGAACCAATTGTTTTATAAATTTGTATATTTCTATTTTCATTGCTTATTAATTTTATTGGATCATTGAAGTCCATTAATACTATTCTCATAAAAAAATGATTAAATTCTTTTACGAGTAATAAATGTTAATACGAATATATAATTTTCATTTACTCCTAGTTAATGAACATTTCCAAAACCACGGATTGTTGTAGACAACCTTAATGATTTTTCCCTCGTTTAATGTAGTTTTAAGATTGTCTTGTCCCTCGTTCCAATATTTGAAATGAATAAACACCTTTTTAAACTTGTGTTCCGGTACAATATTATCTGTTGTATACTGAGATGATTGTTGTCGTTTATCACTATTAATCGTGTGAGTATTACGATTATTATTACTGTAAATCACATCCACCTTTTTTATAGGTCCGATTTTGAGCTTATTCTGAAAGATATTGGTTATTTCATTAATTGAAATATCTGTAAATACGCGCGGAATACATATGGACGGATTAGTCGAGGACGGATTAGTCGATTCATTTTTTAAAACATTATTTTGACTTGATGACATTGTTTATGATTTATTATTAAAACAGACATTAAAAGATTAATGTATCAATTTTTTATAATATACAAGATGTACAGTATATTATAATAACAGGCAGTTGCGTTTTCCCATAGTATATATATTTTTTAGATTTATTTATTTATAGTTAGACATATAGTGATATGTAGCTGTTGGGAATAGACAGTAAATACACATGAGTATATGAACTGAATTGTATAATTATATATATGCGAAGAACTAGTCACTATCTAATTAGACATTAATTAATTCAACGCAATATTTATGGAGGAATATACAACAACCTCAAATAGAATAGACCATTTGTATTTATATTGTATTTTACACAACTTAATAAATATATTTGCAAACGATATAAATCGCAAACCATATATTTATATATAAATTACCACACAGCAGTAGCTACTAGTAAACCACAATATGAATAGATTTGGCACGAGACATAATAATGACAGACCATACTCCTCTAGGGGTCGAGTAAAAAAGAATACCAATAATTCCAATAAAATAGATCTGACTACAGAAATGTTCCCTGAGCTATCGTCAAACATTCCAACCACTTCTAATATTTCGATGACCCTCAACAAACCAATGTCTAAGTCAGTTTGGAGCCCAACCGAACCAGTAAAAGATGACGCCGATCAAGACGACCTTAGTCTGAATAATATAACAAATATTGATATAAATGACACCAGATATTGGAGAGGTATGTGTTGGACTGGGCCAGCTATCATAAGAGGAAATACAAGGTCATCCGAATCGGTTACAGAATCAAACAGAGGTAGAATAGAATATAGTCGCGATAATATTCACTGGTATTCGTCTTGGGGAGAAACATTTTCGGAAGCTCAGATAGAACGCAGACAACTGGAAAAAGAACAAGAGAAATACGAAGATATGTATAGAATGATGAACGAATATTCTTGTCGTGTTGAGGAGGAATCAGACCGGTATTATCTTGAAGTTGGCGAATTAGACGATTATGCAAAAGCAGTATTTGCTCGCAATGAATACGAAGCATATGCAAAACAGTTTGACCTACCAGAACAAATAGAATCGGTTGAAAATAATGATTATGACGAAGAATACGACAATGACTATTTAGAAGAAGATTATTAACAATATTTACAATCAAAACAATTAGTTAAATTACAAAGGGAATAATATTTAAAATTATTAAATGGAAGAAGAAACAATAGATACAAATGAAGAAGAGATAGATATTCGATGGATAGAAGAGTTTCAAGCAGATGAAGAGAAGTATTCCATGTTTTATCCAGACAATATAGAAGAACTGACTGTCTCTATTTTATATATTAATAGCAATAAACACCTCGAAAAAATAAGTGAGAAGAAAATAAAACTAGAAAATAAAAATGAAATTCAACGAAATGAACTGATAACTTTGATCAAACAAAACGAGAAAATCGACAAGCGAAAATACAAAATTTTAAGCATATTAGTATATAACTTTTCATTACAAGGTGATGAGTTAAAAAACTTTTTAAATGACAGTGAGAAATATGAATTCATGACAAATTTAAAACAGATTGATTCGTATCGTTTAGAGCCTACCATAAATTGTATGCATGATATAAATAATTTGTTTGTGATATTCTACGAAGAAACCGCAAATGATACAACAAACAAATCGAATAGACAGACAAAGCGAGTGAGGTTTAATTTAATGCATGGGAAAACCCGCAGAAAAAAGTAAGTATTTTATACAAATACAACCATCCAGTCACATAAAACCAATAATACTTAAAGATATTTTGAATAATAATTATAGTATATGATGGGAGCAACAGTATCGATGATACATGATAACAAAACAAATATTCAATATGGAGAAAATAATCATAGTGAATATACATGGTCCCCAATTCAACAAGAACGGATATTACAATTATCCTATCAAATGGTAAGAACTTCAGATGAGAGAAAAAGATTGTCATTAGCATCAATATTTAAACAATGCTTTCAGACAGGTAATATCCACGACAGGCGATTATTATTAAAACTAATAGCACATACGAGAGATATTGAACAAGGCAAGGGTGAGTATATGCTTAGTTTTGTGTTAATGAAAGAACTGATGGAATTAGATTACTATTTATTTACAGAAATGATGAAATTATTTGTAGGATACGCTGTAACAACTTCTCCGTCTCCTTCTCAAAACAATATACCATATGGTAGTTGGAAAGACATTAAATATTACATACAACATATAAAGTATTGTCCAGTTGCGCTCGTTACACTAATTAATACGCAAATTAGTGAAGATATTGTAAATATGGAAAACGGACTAGCGTGTAGTTTGGTAGCAAAATGGGTACCAAGAGAAGCAAGTAAAAAATTCGGATGGATGACGATTCTATTTGCAAAGGATTATTATAAACATTATGGATATTCTGGATGGTCTAGGTCAGCCACGAGAAAGGCCCAGACACATTATCGTCAAACCATTAGCAAATTAAATAAATATATTGATACGATTCAAATAAAGCAATGCGGTCACCAGTGGAGTAAAATAGACTTGAATACGGTAACTGGTTGTACAATGATAAAACAAAGACAAGCATTTTTGAACATAAATTCAAACCGATACATTGGATACGATGTAAAATATAGAGATCTAAATCAAGACAGAATATTATGCAGAGAGAAAATGATTCTCCATATTGAAATGGTGAAACATTGTCAATCGCCGAATTCAGAGCAGAATTCAGATAAATACGAATTAAAAGGGAAAAACATTGGAATGTGTGATTTAGTAAAGGCTGCATTAACTGCCAACACTCCAGAAGAAGTCGCAATAATAAACGAACTTTGGAACAACAATAGTAATCAGACAAAATCACTGGACAATGTAATTGCGATGATAGATCTATCTAGTTCCATGGAAGAAAATAATTCAGATGCATTGTATGCTGCAATTGGATTGGGAATTCGAGTCGCTGAAAAATCGAATTTGGGAAAACGAATCATGGCATTTACAAATATACCTACTTGGATAAATCTGGAAGATTGTCCGGATTTTGTAAGCTCAGTTAAGAAAGTAACAGAACTAGAACGTGGTACGAATGCAGATATATATAAAGTTATGGAATTAATATTGAATACAATTATAGAAAACAGAATACCAGCAGAGGATATTGAAAGCTTGGTGTTTGCTATTTTTTCTGATATGCAGTTTGATATATGTGAACAATTACCCAATGTGACAACGATGAGGAGAAATTTTGCCCAAAAGTATCACGATGTAGGAGTCCAATTATGTGGTAGAGGATACAAAGTACCTCATCTATTGTTTTGGAATATGAAAAATACGAACGGATTTCCAGATGTATCGTATCAAGATGGTGTATCTATGATGTCTGGATATAGTCCAACTTTATTAAATCAGTTTATGGAGCACAACCAATTTTACGGGGATGAAAATATGACGCCTTGGTTAAGATTGAATAATATGTTGAATAAACCGCGATATAGTATAATAAATAAATTAATACCCGAATAATATAAATACAAAAAAATATAAATACCATCCAGTAAAATAATCATTATGAAAAAATATTGTTGTTATTGCTTTCGAATAAAAAAAAATACAACATTTAATTCAGTTGCTGAATATTTCTCGGCAAATACAGCTGTCTCTGATTCTGGGTCAATATCTGATATTGATGCCAATAATGTAAATAGAAATTCCCTTCTAAGTGCACTCTATACAGAGAATCCATTAAACACTAATCATTGTCCTGACATTATCGCTTCGAAAGCTAAATCATTACTACCACCTAGACGAAACAGTAGTGACGAATTTGACAATACTGACAATACTGACAATACTGACAATACTGACAATACTGACAATACTGACAATACTGACAATACTGACAATACTGACAATACTGACAATACTGACAATAGTACATCAACTTGGAGATTTACAAAATAAAAATATGTATTATAATACACATTTTTATTTTGAATTTATTTTGAATTTGTTTACTTTATATTTTTAGTTTTACACCGTTACTTTTAATGATTTTTATTTTGTATTCTTATTAAATGTCATCAACATCAACAACTTCACCATCGCCAATAGCAATTGTTTGTTTCTTTGAACCAGTAGTGTCCTTCTCTGAGATATCATTTGTAGTAATCCCGTCAATGGATTCTTCACCAGAATCAGATTCAATAAGCTGTTTATATTTTTCCGTATCACCTTGCTGAAAATCTACATCACCTGTACCGTCATCATGTTTATCATCATAATCACTTTTTAATTTATCAAATATTGATTCACCTGAATTCTTTAATTTCATTTTTTCAAAGTCGTTATATACTTCTAGTAAATCGCATTTAGGTTTAGAGCACGATGCTTCATAATCTCTTTCTCCAATTAATACCCAAGTACCAAGAGCAACCGTATTGTCCCTTTTACCTCTACCACGAAATTTATTTCTCATGACACACAATCGTTCTTTGCCATCAGGATCATTTGCATGAAACATACCATTACCAAGTAATTTGGTGACCACTGCGTATAGTTCTCCTTCCTCTTCAGCTTTGCGCACACGACGATCTATTGGAGCGCTAATAAATTTGCGCCCCATTTTCTTTGATTTGTTACCACCTTGATTTTTAACCATATTGTCAGAATATTATTGTATTCAATAAAGCAACGAATACAATCAATTTTTTATTTAATACTTAAACTTAAAATTAGTGTCAAATTCAAATATTGAGTTGTCCGTAAATATGTCATTGTACCAATCTGACCAACCACCAATAACATCCATTTTCAAACCTTTATTCAATGTATCGTTCGTCTCTTCGTCTGGACAATATCCATATTGTGAATAGAATAATTCCAATTCATCATCATCGTGAAATAGAATTTTATGATTATCTACATCAACTGTAATGTTATACTTATCAAATCGTTCTTTCCACATTGGACAATTGTATGCGTAAAATTCCCAATGATACCAAATAATCTTTTCCATGATATCGTGATTATCCTCATCATTATCCTCATCATTACCAATGTGAAATACATCTCGCATGAGTTCAAACCCAATACATTTGGAATTTATCGCATATTTTCGCTTTATTTCCAGCGTTTTACATACTTGTGAATTGCCGTATTTACTTACAGGAATTGGATCTTTGTGAATACCGACCATCTCATTATATTCACTATCTGAACATGCAATATAAATGGTACTTTTTTTAACCTTATTATTTCCATTACTATTTTCGGGAAATAAGAAGAAACAAATCATTGCCCACACAATATGTAGTTTGTTAGTATAATTACAATTACCCAACTGTGTTTTTAACAATTGCATTTCTTTATCATTTACTTTAAAATACAGTTGAATAGAGTCCAATAAATCGTCTTCGATTTTATCTGGCATAGATGTAACTGCGTAATGATACATTTTCTTATCAATGTATCGAAATAGTGCATGATATTTACTAGGATAATTTAATAACCACATAGGTTTTTTCCCTCGGAAAATGTGTCCAATATTATTTACATGAATGCAATATTGACGAGTAATAAAGACATTCGAATTAGCTGTCATTCGAAACATATTTTTAACCACGGTCATCATGCTTTTAAAATCATATAAGTCATATTTCTTACAAATAAATAAATGAAATTTAGGATTGGTTAAGTAGTAAAAGTCATAATAAACAAACCATAATAGGTCCCATGTTTGCGATTCAAATCCTGAATAATATAATTCAGATATCCAATAATAACATTCGTGTAACGACTGCTTTTTAAGCAAGGTTGAAATGAATGATATAGCGACTTCATCGAATATATATAGATATCGCGTTAAAACGAATTTAGACATATTGATATTAAGAATGAATGAACTAAGTATCCAAAGTTATGTTTCGTTAAATTTATAGGAATGATAAGTATATGTGAAATAATCAATTTTTTCATTTAATTTAAATTTTTTCATTTAATTTAAATTTTTTCATTTAATTTAAATTTTTTCACTCGTTAATATATATATATAATGGCAAGTGCATGGTTAGCTCACGTGAAAAAAACAATGGGTAGTATGAAAGGAAAGCCTTTCAAGGATATTTTAAGGGCTGCTGCAAAGTCTTACAAGAAGACAAGTGCTCCTGTAAAGAAGTCCGCAAAGAAGTCTGTAAAGAAGTCTGCAAAGAAGTCTGCAAAGAAGTCCGCAAAGAAGTCCGCAAAGAAGTCCGCAAAGAAGTCCGCAAAGAAGTCCGCAAAGAAGTCAAGAAAATCCAAAAAAAATTAAATAATACATAAATCAATCCTATTATATAATACATAAATCAATCCTATTATATAATACATAAATCAACCAGCAATCCATAAATCAACAAGCAATCCATAAATCAACAAGCAATCCATATTATATATTAAACAATACACTGTGAATATCTTTTACAATGACCGTATTTCTCTCTATCAATGAACTTTGGATATACTTAAGAAACATTTTATACAACCCATTAACCCGTAATTGTTCAGGATAATAGAGAATAAAAAAATAACAAAATGAAAAATAAGTCCATGTATATTTAAATTGTAATAAATATTTGACAACATCATTTCTAGTATAATCAATAAAATATTCTAATGATTTAATTATCAATTCCTTATCATTAAGAGACCGATCTTTTACATAAAGATCAGATACATCTATGAGGTGATCACGAGTAAATACATCGATGTTCAAATGAAGTAAATAAGTGATTAAAAAGACATCAATACAAATATACGGATTGGTCAACAATGAACGAGAGAAAAACAACCTTGTATTGCGAATATTAATAATGGGAAAATAAAAAGAATAAGAATAATCATTAAATAATGGAAATGAATTATTCTGTTGCATAACAAATGGACTATTACATACAACATCACTATCGCATCCAGTGTCTTCGTCTTCATAACTGCTATCATTTTCACCATTAAAATGTACCATGGTAAAACTCATTTGATTATCATGCAATATATTCGCCGAATAAAAAATATGATAAAGACATTTACTGAATTTGGCTGATTGAAACACACGATTAATATTATCGCTTGTACAATCAGCATGAAAATGTAATATTTTATATTTTATATCTCTCAGTTGATCGTTTGTGACCCCCTTGTCCAATATTTTACGATAATCTTTATCTAGACATTTGACATGATCAATCGTATTAAAGTATAAAAAAAACATGGATATTTTTTTGATTTTTTCAGATATCGAAATATAATGATTCGTGGAAAATGTATTGTCTAATAGTAGATTCATAAATAATATATATTACTATCTGTTGATGTATTTATTTATTTATTTATTTATTTAATTATAATGTCGAATTGATTGGCTTGAGTTGTATCTTCCTTATTGGATTGAGTTGTATCTTCCTTATTGGATTGAGTTGTATCTTCCTTATTGGATTGAGTTGTATCTTCCTTATTGGATTGTTGATTTTTAAATAGGAAATATCGATTCTTATAAGTTTTTTTTAATTTGTCATGAATATCATATTTGGACAGTCCTTCAATATCTACCATTCTATCTATTTCATATTGAATTATATTTGAATAATCAAGACAGAACCGATCGTATAATATGGATGGTTTTAAACAACTTTCTTGTCGCATTATTGCTCGATCCATAATATCAATCGTGTCTCTATCAATAGACAAATACTTTCGACGCTGTTTAGGTTCTGGTTGAACCGAAGATTTGTTGCGGAAATAGTATCGTCCACTTCGATACATTTTTTGTAATACATCTCCATTATATCCATGAGATTTCAAATATAATGTTTCACGATGAATCATATCATCATTCGCATTGAGCCATTTTTCCCAACTTTCTTTATAGGTAGGTCTATCATCATATTGATGAATTTTGGCAAACGAAAGCAATTCGTTGTTAAAGTCCAGAGTAAATTTAAAACGGAATACTGGCGTAGAGGTTGTCATTAATATAATTATTTTAATAAATAGATGTAATATGGTTTGTTTTAAAATTAGAATACTTTGTGAAATCAATTTTTCGATTTAATATAAACACAACTTCGAATAAAAAATAAAAAAGAAAGAAGTATATATGAAGTTATATTTATTAAAAAGCATACCTTATTACAATTCTATATATCAAGAATATACCAATATATTGGTTATAAATAAAGATCCAGATGGTCCATTAAAAGGGATAACAAAGCGTGTTCGATTAAATAAACTATCACCATTTGAATCAAATACAAATATGTGTCGTCAATGTGAGTGTACATTAGCAATAACAAAAATAAATAACCCGACTGAATTAATGTGTATAGACGAACTTCCAGAATTGTTTGAATATTTATTAAACAACGGATACTCGATAGATACGAGTGTAACCAAAGTATTACAAAAAACAAATGCTAAACCGAGTGGTGATATAATATGTATGCTCCAATATTTGTAATAACAATAATAACCAGTAAAATAAAAAAGAATTGAAGAACCGAAAAAGAAAAAAGTGTAAGAAAGAATATAATATAAAAGTATACGAATGGATAAAACAACTACAACTATGTCAAATGAAGAGGTTGAATCCTATTTAAATTCATTAGATGCGTTGGAAAAGAAAACACTTGATATAGCCAAGTCACATTTAGGTACTTCGTTTAATGTAAGAAAAAGTATCGGATTTATTCAATGGACACAAGCAACAACTGAATCGAAGTAATTTCATATAATTTGCTTAAAAAACAGCACTAAAAAAAAGGCACTAACAATCGTCCGTATTAATATACTGCCTATTTAAATATTTCATATAAAAAT
>Ga0115007_10002546_pt1 | contig 11192 bp, 10 predicted proteins | sample ArcOceMetagenome_2_FD_87166 | JGI IMG/M metagenome (GOLD analysis project Ga0115007, IMG submission 87166) | Marine eukaryotic phytoplankton communities from Arctic Ocean - Arctic Ocean ARC135M Metagenome | ecosystem: Environmental > Aquatic > Marine > Oceanic | place: Arctic Ocean | collected...
ACCCATCGCCGGCCAGATTATCGTTTGCGACAGCGGCGCACTTTGTACGCCGCGATACGACCGACTACCTTACCGCAATGTGCCTAGGCCAATTTTTCCTTTGGATGTTTTAGAAGAGTAGGAACTATCTGTTTTCTAAACAAAAGCAACCCATATTAAAGCTATCTTTCGGGTTTATCAGAAGCTCCACACAAGTAAGGTTTCGAAAAGCTGTGACGTATCATTATTGCCGTACAACTGCTCCGCTGCATCACCAGGAAAAGCTTTGCCATACAGAAAGCTGACACTGATATTATCGTTTACAGCCCAATCAGCAAAAATATCAAACTCACTGCCGAAGTCATCACTTGATATACCAGAGGGCTTCTTACTTAAGTTGAACTGGTACGCTTGCAAACCAACACTCAGATTCGCTTTTGGCTGTAGCACTAGCTGTAGGCGATCTGCTTTTTCATTGCTATTGTAAAGCATATACTCACCTACTATTTCCCCTTGGTACCACGTACCCCATTCGCCGCCATAACCATAAACCATTGGGTCGTAGGTTTCAGAGAACTCAGTGCGACGGTAGCTTAGCGTTGGGGACCAAAATGTATCTGCAAAGTTATAACTTATTTCTGCGTACCAGGCCTTTGCGTCTTTATCAGCATCGCCGCCTTTTTGCCATACATACTCAGCAGATAAGCTTAATTGAGATAGTCCGGGTAGCGGTGTGCCTAACGCTCTTACATCATAGACATCTAACCCATCACGAGAGGCATTATCATCATCAAACGAGTGATAGTAGGTAGTCCCAAGTGTCCCTAATGTGTCCCGCCATTCGACATTTACACCCCTTAGTTGAACTTCGTCCTTATAGTCAGCGTAATCTAAATCGCCATTAGCGGTGAGATCAAACACGTCCGCATGAACTTTTCCCAAATCTAGCTGGGCAATGAACGTATTTTTGAAAGCGGTACGCGGGCCCAACCAAGCAGCCGCATCCTTTGCCTGATCTGCATGGCCATCAGCAATTAAAAAGCCATTACCAATCGAAAAGTTTTGACGCCCAATGCTTAGCTGGATGGCATCGTCTCCAAGGCTAGGAAATAGGCCGCCACTTTTCCAACCGACGAACGCCGTTTCGAGCCCAATGGACTCCGGATTATCGCGGGTAAAACCACCACCATCACTATCTCCCCTTGTCATAGAACCCACTACAGATGCACCACCTAATAACGTACCATAGGAGGTTTGAGGACCTGTAATGTTAAAGCCTGGTAACAAAAAACCTTCGAAGCGGTCCCCATTACGGTCAACACCTAATCCTGTCGCCGCTGATGTATTAGCACCGAAAGCTTGTTTACTATGGTTTATGTACGCGGCTCCTAATACCAAATAAGGATCAACTGTGGCCCCTCCTATTTCCACGCTATCAAAAGCAAAGGTCGATCCTGCATATAAAGCACCAACACTAACGGCTAAATAACGAATAGAAGCTCTCATATTTATTCCCTTTTAAAGTCATGTAAATAAAGATGGCGCCTATTTAAGGCTACTAGAAACATTGTCTCTATTTATAAAAAGACTCTAAAGGCGGTATTGGGTCAAAAAAGATGTGCGATTAAGACATTCCATAAAAATTAATTATTTTTATTGGGGTATTGGGAGGGCGTAAAACCACTCCAACGCTTAAAGGCGCGTCTAAAATATGCGGTATCACTAAACCCCAAACATTCCGATATAGATGAAATAGACATTTTTTCATCTAGCATTTCTTTTGCTCTTATAAAGCGCAACTCTTTCAGTAAAATAACAAAGCTTGTTCCCTCTCCTTGTAAAAAGCGCTGTAGTGTTTTACTTGAGCAGTTCATTAAATCAGCTATTGATTCCAAACTAGGAGCTTTGTGAATATGAGCATTAATGTGCATTCGAATTTCATCAAGTAAACCGTTAGGCATTTCAAGAACAGACGTCAATTTAGCACTTCTTATTTTCATATCCTCATGCCCAACAGAGTGGGCCCACGGTAGAGGAGTATCTAACCACTTTGCATCAAAAACGAGAGAGCTTATAGCTAACCGGCTAGTTTTAACCAATACAGGGCAGTTAAAGTGTTCTTTATATCGTGCCGATGGATGAATCGTTTCACGCCCAATATTGACTACCGTCAAGGGAAAATCCATGCATAGCAAATCTCCCATGAGCCTATGTAAAGCTTTGATGCAAAACTCCACGGCCAGCAAACGAAGGCTCTCTTCTATAGTAAAGTTTTCTTTAATAATTAAGGTTGCCAGACCATGCTGTTCTGTAAGCTCTAGCTGATACCCCGTCCCAAAGGGCAACGGATATTGAAACAGAAGGGATAACGCCGTTCGTAACGATTGGCTCGATAGAAGAGTAAAGCCAAATATACCAAAACTACCCAAGCGACAGTGTTCGCCTAGATATAACCCTAGATGTGTATTACCCGTTATGGTGATAGCATTACGTAAAATAGTAAATTCTTGATCTGGAGTAATTACTCCGGTTCCGCATTTAATATCAGCTGTTGTAAGGCCGGAACCTTCTAATAAAGGGGGTGAACTGAACCCATTTTCACATATAAAGGTGTTGACTAGGCATATAAAATGCAAAGTTGCTAAACGATTTACCTCCTTCGCAATCAGCATTCCCGCACCCATCAAAAAGAATAATTGAGTTGTAGAATAGCGTCAGTAAACGACTTAAAGAAGGTGAAAAATGCCCGAAAATAAGGGGATAGAGGCCTAATATTTCTAACTATCGGCTGAAAGAATAGTATTCAACCATTGAATTTTTGCCATCTCACAAATAGTCTCCCAATTGTTACCCGGTGAACGTACTTGGTTGTTATAGAAAAGTAACCCTTCAATCTGAGATGCTATCAACGTTGAACAGGCATCTGCTTTTTCTATAGATAAGCGAGGATTAACCTCGCGTATTATTCCTGTCAACAGTTGACAAAACTCACCATATATTTCTTTTATTTTGTCGCGTACCGCCTGATCATGATCCGCCAATGCCCACACTTGAAACGAAAAAGAAGCAATCCAAGAATCGTTTGTGGCGGCAAGGTCTTCATCTAAAATGGCCAAAAACCTTTCCTTAGGTGCCAAGTTCTCTGCTTGAGCGAGTTCCCGAAATCGCACGACATAACCCTCTATTTTAATGCTGATCATAGATAGCAGAAGGTTCTCTGTCGTACCGCAATAATGCTGCAGGTTACTCAAGCTGATACCTAATTCAGAAGCTACACGTCTCGCTGAAAACTGAGCAAACCCATCCCTTACAAAGATACTAGCCGCTGTTTCAATGATGTCATCAATCCGTTGTATACGCTTTTGTTCACGAGCGCTCATGGATTTGTCCATGGCTAAATCATTAGCGTTGATTTCCAATTTTAGTATCCCTTCCTAGCTCAATAATGTATCACTGGCGGGTATGATAACGTCTGAAACGACTACTAATCAACGTAAGATATTTTGGTGACGGTATTAAAAAAGTGCTTTTTAGAAATATAAAGCACTTTACGGAAAACTTTCGATTACTCTTCAATAAAATCATTAAAGCTATCCTATTTAAATAGGATAGCTTTTCATTTATAAACCTACAATTACCTTCTTCTTAGCTAAAATATCAATATTATTATATCCCCCTGCTGTAGATGAACTAATAACCAACCGCATTAGCACATAGTAAGAAATAATGGCCACCGCAAACGCAGGCATACCCGCTCCAATATAACGAAATAACCCACTCACCTCTAAGGTCATCGGATTAAAGAGTGATAAGTATGCGCCAGTAGCGATAAGCACGACGGCAAATGCAACCCAATTAACTCCACCCCAGAACCAATAGGCTCCTTCACTATCTTTCACAAACAAATGTGCCGGAAGGATACGTTGGCGACGAAGTAAAATATAATCAGAAAACATGACACCCGCTATACCAGCAAATATAGCACCGTTGTAAGCAAGTAGCGTCATAACTCGATCAATCAGCCAACTAGTATTAAAAGCCACTAATAAACCAGGCAGTAATAATACTAAAATAATGATATCCCAACGTAATTTTGCGAAAAATCTTATTTGCTGGACAGAGACTCCGGCTAAGTAAATAAAGCTAATCAGCGTACCCACATTAGCTAACAATAAAAGAACAACAATAATACAACCAAAGCCATTACCCGCACTTTTTAGTACCCATTCAGCGGGTTCTGTGGAGCCTGTCGCTATCGCCGCTAACGCTCCAATAGCAGAAATACACCCAGCACCTAATAAGCCTGATCCGACCAAACCCGGTGTTATTAAATGACTTCGCTTACGAATAAGCCGGGCGATTCCACCAAAAAATGGAACAATAGTTAAGGCATTAGACACACCAAACTCTACACCATAGGCCAGCTGTAATAATGGATCAGTTGTAAAAGACTCGCTAGGATCGACATTGGTTGACAACAAAGTAAGGAAGTCCACATTCCGTGTGATCAGAAAAAGTAGCACTGCTGCAATGATGAGAACGGCAGGAGAAGTGATACGTGTTAAAGCAGGAATCATTGCAGGGCCTTTACGCAGTAAAAGCCAAATCAACGACAGCATCACTATGCAGGCAAGTGCGATAATATTATTACTCACTTCTCCGCTTGGGTTGAACAGTATTTGATATAAGCGCCCCGCTGCTTGGCCTGTCATCGCGACTAACACAAAAGACCACCCTATCGTTGACGCTAAAAGCATTACGAGCATTAAGGTAGAACCCCGGGTTCCAAATGAGGACTTAACCGCATCGACAGGATCAACACCATGTTTAAAGCTAATCATTCCAGACGCTAAATAAATGGGGCCAAGGGCAAGCATCAGCCCCAAAAGCCAACCGGCAATCGCCAGCTGCGTATTACCAATATAGGCAAGTGATGCGCCGAATAAATAGTTAAAGCTAGCCGCTCCGATAGCAATAAATGCACCCAGCAATATGCCAAAGCTATTATATAGCCTAGCTGATCCTGGTACAGGTAACCGGCCAGCAAGGGTTTCTCGAGAGATTAGGGTATTTACATCTTCTACTGTATTACTCATAAAGAATTCCTCAAAGACTAACCGCTATGATTACCCATAAGGCAACCCCTGTTAAAAACCAAACACCCGCAGCGATAATAATTTTTCCTGTCGGCTGGTTACAATCTTCCAGCTGATTGGCACTAGAATCCAAGGTAATAAGACTCTTAATTAAATCTCGATCGAGATCACCAATCGTATGGTCTACAAGGAAGCTATCCTCGCCAGTAATATGCAAACTTGATGTATTTCTCATGTAAAACTCCAAGTAAGTGATAAGGTATTAATGTTTGAAATTTAATCCGAAAAATTACTTAATCGTCTTTAACTCAACGTTTAATTCTCTAAGATTTTTTTGGGCGAAAGAGCTCAAACACCGCAGGTAACTCATCATCCCTAAAGCCTAACGCTTCGGTTTTCTCAATATAATCGTTAAACAGACTTAATAGTTTATGCTCAACTCCTGCTGACTCTGCTCGCTTCATTAATGATTCAATACCTAAAAGATGTACGTTAATCGATGCTTCATTGCCTGAGTAATCTCCGCTTAAAACATGGTCCAATGTCCGTTTCCATGTGCTATCAATAACTGGTTTAAAGGCTTCTAATGGCTCTCTTAAGGTTTCAATATCTACACCCTCACCCATCAACATAGCTAAGCTCTGCATAAGGCTGAACGTGTTACCGTAATACATTGTCAATAGTGCCCCATCTAGATGGTTTGCATTAGCAATGTGTGCCCCTACAAAAGTCATCCTTCCAAGTAATGTCAGCTGAGTTGCATAGGTTTCATAAACGCTTTGTTCTCCTGATATCAGCAGCAAGCATTCGGGGTGACCTATTTTTGTCGGATAATCCATAATGGCTCCGTCTAAATAGTCAATGCCCTTTTGTTTAGCCCAAGTAGCCCATTCTTCAGCTTGTGCACCGTTTCCTGTCGTTAGGTGGACTAAGGTTTTTCCTGCGAGTAAAGCTTCGATACCAGCACGGCGAAGCAAATCACCCGCTATGTCATAATCAGCAAGGCATACGATTATGAGATCAGAAGATATGATCGCGTCTTCTAGTGACTCTACTAATTTAGCCCCTTTAGCGACTAGCGGCTCAGCTCTTTGAGCCGTTCTGTTCCATACAGTAACGTCTTGACCCGCGTCTAAGTAGGGATAAACTAAAGCCTCCCCCATTTGCCCTAAACCAATCAATGTTATTTTACTCTTCCCCATGTCAATACCCTTAATTTATACGATTAAACTAGATTGTTTATGGACTTTATTATCTTTAGTTTATGCACTGGGATTTTTTCAAAAAGGTGAGAAACGGCCAACAAAGGGTATATTTTAAATTAATTAATCGAATTTATTATGTGGGTCGAGAATAAATATAGAGTATTACTTAATTTTAGTTAGTAAACTTAATAAGTTATTACCAAGCATTAATGAAAGTAAGGTCTATTTAAAATAACGTAGATTTAAGTCCCAACTTCAACAGTAATAGCCTGATAATGTAACTGTTGAAGTCAGAAAGACATAGGCTAACGTCGATATCCTAGCTATTAGAGACAACTAACCCTAAAGACTGAAGGACATCATCGTCCTCTAAACTAAGATAAGGGCTAACCAGCTTACCCTCTTTCTCGATCCACCCCATATAGTTCTCGCCGGAGTCCCACCCTAAAAGCTTTTGGATTTCAACGGGCATAGCTTTCACCTTATCGAAAGGAATAGATAGATATTGATTCTCCTCCTGACGCAGGCACCCCAAATCAATACCGATAGTTAACCCTGTTCGTGGGCTATCGCTCGTATTAGTCCCACCACCATGATAAGTCGAACCAATGAACAGTAATGCCGAACCTACTGCCATCTCAGCATCGACTGCCTCTTCAAGTAACGGCTGGCGCTCATCATCCCACTTATGGCTACCGGGAATGACCTTAGTCGCTCCAGATGCTTCAGTGAATTCGGTAAGCGCGAGCATGATTTGTAAGCGCGCTTCACGAGCGTTGGGATGGCGCCATAAGAACGACGTGTCATCGCGATGCAGAGGTTGCTTACCCTGTCCAGGAAACAATTGAATAGCTTGAGTCATACCTATCTGAATTTGGGGGATAATAGATGTACGATCTTCACCAAACCATACCTCTACAGGTTTCTGCAGAATTTTCCGCGCCGCACCTAAATATAAAGGGTGAGTAACAACATCAATCATACGATCGCTACGTGCCATCAGACGGCTAGCACGCCGTGTAGAAGCGCCAAGAAAAGCATTATCTGGATTAAAATTTGAGGTATTCAGTGCTTCATTGATTTGTTGTTGAAGCTCGGCTAGCGCGTCTCCGGTCATAAAATCAGAAATGATGACGCCGCCCTCTCTCTCTATAGTTTCAACAACCAGTTCTACCGATGCGCTGTTAGTTAGTGTAGTGATTGATGGCTTTGACATAAAACTTCCTCTTTAATGGATATAACAACACCGACGTCTTAGATACCTGCTTATAATTGAAGCAACTATAATAAATTAATACACTTTCTATAAGATGATAAAAGGACAAAAAACAGAGGAATAAAGACCATCTATTTTTATTAAGATAAAAAACCATAATTTTTCGAAAATCTTCATGGCCACAGCACATTTATAATTTGGCCGACGTTCACCTTTTTAAATAATTCCATCAATTCTATACTCACGTTAATTATTTGTCGTTTTTTTACTTTGATATAAATAGGCAGCCTCATTTTTTATCAAAGATTAACTAAAGAATATTGGAAGGATGTAGAGGTTAATATGGTTAACACGACTAACGAAAAGAGATTACAAGAAATTCAAGCAGGTACATCTCCCGATGTACTTAAGAAAATTATTGATCAAGATGGCGGAGTAATCGTCAAAGGTTTATTCGCTGATCAAGTCGATCGTTTCAATTCAGATGTCGATACCGTAATAGCAAACTGGGCTCCTGGCCACGACGGCACTGAATGGATGCAAGAGTTTGCAGGTAAAAAAACTAAACGTGTTACGCAGCTAATAAAACGAAGTAAAACTTTTCGTGAAGAAATGATCGATAATGACATTATGCTTTCATATATTGATCAACTACTTCTCGATACCTGCGACTCATATTGGATGAATGCAGCGCAAGTTATCGAGATGCAGTCTGGAGAGTCTTTACAATTTCTTCATCGTGATTTAGAAAACTACCCCGTATTCCGCAGCTATGGACCCAGCGGCCCCGAAGTCATGTGTAATTGCTTAGTTGCCCTTTCAGACTTTACTGAAGACATGGGCGCTACCCGCGTCATTCCTGGCAGCCACACATGGCCTGACTTTAATGACCGCGAGGCGATAGAGTCAGCAGAGACGATCCCAGCTGAAATGGAAAAAGGGGATGCGTTAATCTTCTCAGGAAAACTCGTCCATGGTGGAGGCGCAAACTTAACCAACAAGCCTCGGCGTGCTCTAGCGCTAGCTTTCTGTCCTGGATGGTTAGTCCCTGAAGAAGCTTATCCATTCGCTGTATCGCTTGAGCTAGCCGCTACCTTAAGTAAAAAAGCTCAGCAATTAACTGGCTTTCGCTCATTCCATAACGAAAAATTAGGCGGTGGTACCTTATGGAGCCTCGATTATATTGAACTAGCGGACGTCCTCAAGCTCGACAAATGAAATATTAATATTAGTAAGAGGGGTTTAAAATTAATAATTAGATACCCCTTTTTATATAAAAATCATATTCATTTAAAAAGAAAAAATAATATAACATGCCTATGAACGTCCTCCCAACATCGTTTTTTGACCCTTCCTCACCTGTTTCAATAACCTACCACCCAACTATCATTAACTTACCTTTTCAAATACTAGTAGCCATTCTGTTATTATCTTTATCAATAGAGGAATACGATAGTGAGTATTATTCAAGCTGAACATATCATGCTAAACGATCCAGCTCATACACGAGTAAACTTTGAATCACAATATGACCACGGCTCTGCCTTTATTAGTGGAACCTATGTAGACTTAGATCACGCGGCCATTCCTATGTCCGATTTAGGTTTTATGCAAGCGGATGCTTGTTACGATGTAGTCAGTGTCAGTAAAGGCTTTCTTTTTCGTTTAGATGACCATTTAGAGCGATTTGAAACGGCTTGTTCAAAGTTCCGTTTAACGAATCCATACAGCAAGGAAGAAACTACTGAAATTCTAACCAACCTCATTAAGATGGCAGGCACAAAAGAAGCCTACGTTTGGTGGGCTGTAACCCGCGGTGATATGCCTGAAGGTAAAGGCCGTATAGACCCCAATGCCTATGTAAATCGCTTTTACGCCTTTGTTGTACCCTACCTATTCATAGCCAATGATCAGCAGCGCACTCAAGGCATCGACCTGATGGTCAGCAAAGAGTTTATCCGCATTCCACCTGAATCTGTCGACCCTACGGCTAAAAACTTCCATTGGATGGACCTTAAGCTCGCGTTGTTTGAAGCAAGTGATAATAAATATGACTGGTCCGTTCTTTGCGATGCCGATGGCTATCTGACAGAAGCGCCTGGTTCGAATATTTTTCTCATCAAAGACGGTGTCTTATTCACCCCTGACAGCGGTTGTCTTGAAGGTATCACGCGAAAAACTACGCTCGATTTAGCTGATGAACTAGGTATTACCGCTCGAGTTGAAAAAGTAAATGTTAACCAGCTCTTTGACGCCGATGAAGCATTTCTTACATCAACAGCAGGCGGAATCATGCCAATTAATAGTGTTGATCAAAAACTATTGGGCGGTGAAGCCGGACCAGGAGAAATAACGACGACACTCCATAATCTCTATTGGACAAAGCGATGGGCGGGCTGGAAAGGAACACCTGTCGACTTCACGACACAAGAGTAGTATTGATTAAGCTCTGTTAAGTTAGCGAGTAACTCCTGCCACTTCATATCTCCATCCTGTGTTTGGCAATCGATCTGATATCGAATGCCAAACGTTAACCTAGAAGGTACTATCATGCTGTCAACTACGCCAAAAAGTGGCACCGTTTCTGTCCTAGGTTTGGGCGCTATGGGCACCGCCTTAGCGCGTGCCTTGCTCTCCTCAGGACATCAAGTAACTGTTTGGAATCGTAACAAGAGCCGGGGCGCTGCACTGGCCCAAGAGGGCGCATCATTAGTAGCGGACATCTCACAGGCGATATCCGCAAGCGAGCTCATCGTCGTATGCTTAATTGATAAGCAAACATCAGAAAACTTACTCAAATGTCTACCTGAAGCGGTAGATCTTACGGGGCGTACTTTTGTAAATGTAAGTACGGGCAGTGCTGAAGAGGCTAAACGAATTGACCAACTTATTAGCTATCGTAAGGGCTCATATTTAGACGGTGGTATCATGTGCTACCCCAAAGACATCGGCGCCGCTTCCACAGCAATACTGTATTCGGGTAGCGAAGAGGCATACCTACAGCACGAGTCCATCTTACGTGACTTAGCCGGTCAACCTTACTACTTAGGCTCCAACCCAGAAACCTGCGCCCCCACCTATTTAGCACTCTATGTAGCCTACTTTGGAGCAATTGCTGCGTGGATGGAAGGTGCCGTACTTGCCTCTACCGCTGGTGTTAGCATCAACGACTTTGGCCATCTATCCACGATTATTACTGATATGTTGGTTGATGGCATTAAAACAGCTACCCAACGGATAGATAGTGAGCATTATACTGGAGATCAAGCATCCATTGACGTCCACGTAGCCGGACAAGAGCTCGTACTTCAGGCCCAAAAAGACGCGAATGCACCACATTTGACGACCGATGCCTACCTCAATTATTGCTACACAGCACAAGAGCAAAAGCTAGGTGATTTAGATATCGCTTGCCTATTTAAAGCGATACACCCCTAACAGCATTACCATGCAGCAAAGCAATAATCTGAGCTTAACCGCTGTCGTGTATTAGCCATACTCTTAAAGGAATTAATCGCTCACTCCTAACGCATCACAGCGGGTTCTTGACCCGCTCTACAAGCCTCTACAAGCCTCTACAAGCCTCTACAAGCCAAAGTACCGTTAACCATCACATGAATCCTAAAAACATCAAAATTACTTGCCTAGAATCATAACCCCAAACATAAAATACATCCCTATCTAACACCGCCCCCT
>Ga0115007_10002548_pt1 | contig 11184 bp, 9 predicted proteins | sample ArcOceMetagenome_2_FD_87166 | JGI IMG/M metagenome (GOLD analysis project Ga0115007, IMG submission 87166) | Marine eukaryotic phytoplankton communities from Arctic Ocean - Arctic Ocean ARC135M Metagenome | ecosystem: Environmental > Aquatic > Marine > Oceanic | place: Arctic Ocean | collected...
GCACCCTGACCATCTTTTGCGCCGACCTCGACTACTACGCCGATGGCGACTGGAAGAGCGCCAAGTACGTAAACCCGCGGGCTCCACTCTTTGGACTGCCGAAGCCCAACACCAGGAAGCGCAAGGCGGACGCCGCGCCTTCGTGATGTATAGAAGGATACGCGGGTGTGTGTGCTTGTGTTTTGTGTGTTTTCTCAAGACGTATTTTTTTGCTTCTTGCGGAAGGTGCCCTGGTTGTGTGTAGAAGCAGAAGAAGAAGAGAGATGGGTGATCATCTCAATGAAAATGGAAAACGTCCGATTGAAGACTGGGAAATGATGATTGGACTTGCGCGCGAGAGCGAGAACATTGCAAATCGCGCCGAGGTTGTTGCCAAGCGGAACCAAGAGCTCGCCGAGGGCATCGTCAAGGCAGCCAAAGACACTAACGCGCTTGCTCGCGAGGCTCGGTTCAATGCGGTCCAATCGATGGCACGCGCGAAAAAGGCAATGCCCGAAGGCGCCACGATCGAAGAAGAGGAGGTCCTCGATCCCTCGGAAGAGGAGGCCATTCTCAAGGCCGAATCTGGGGCCAACTACCCGCTTACGGGGTTTCCAAGGGGCGACAACCCCTCGAACCAGGAGCTCGAAGAGTACTTTGAAAATGGTGTCTTTGCGTTTTGTCGCGGTGTTTACGAGCCCACTGGCCAGACTGAGCAGGTCATCGAGCCGGGACCCAATGGGCGCCGCAACGACGTCTTCGAGCAGAAGGAGCTCTTCAAGCGCTGCACTCCGCGCTTTTTCTTCAACGGAGACCACAAGCAGTGGCGCCGGGTTGCCCCCGAGGGATGGTAGGATTCTTGCGGTGTGTGTGTGTGTGTGTGTAGAAGAAGAAACCATGAAGCGCAAACGCTCCGCCAAAAAGCAAACCGGCCGAGTCGGCGGCCGCGACCATTGAGTTTTAGTGTCGCGCTAATTAGGCCTGGTGTGTGGTACACAATAGAGTGTGTGTGTGTACTAAAAAAATGGCTCGAATTCTCGCGCTTGATGAAGTGCCAGTTGCCCTCCGCAATCACCTCGTTCGAGCACTTAGGTCTTTTGATGAGGCCGTTCTCCTGCCTCAAGCGGAACGCAGAGAGGACACAGGAGTCTACAAGAACATTGTGTTTCGACTGGATGGAAACGAGCCAGCAGTTCCCGTTTCAATCTTCTCTCCAAAGTGGTTTTCAGGCGTTTCTGCTGTGCGCGTCGACGGACCAGTCGTCGCACAGATTCTCCGCGACGCAAAGACCCGACGTGCTGCCATGGAGCGTCTTCGAGAGGCCATCCCCTCGCAAATCACGGATTCAAATTTACAGGTGGGCCCCTCATTGGACTGCGACGAGTCTGACCGGGACAAGGATGAGTGGACTGCTGGGTTTGATTCGCCAGGCTGCTTTGTCGGCCTCTACTGCGCAGACCACTCATCCGCACCGGATCCATCGAAACGGGGCATGGATCGAGTTCACCAGACGTCCTACCTCGTCTGCAAGGCCGGAGCCGGTGTGGCCGGCGCCACGTTTCACATGCGCATTGTCGCAGCGCTGAAGAGTGGTCTCTCGCTCGAAGAATGCCTGGAAAAGGGCACCAACCCAGGCCCAGCTGCACTGCGCCGTGTTTCCATGGCCGGTTCGCGCAACCGTGCGCGCATCCTAGAGCTTGCATCCCGAGCGCTTGGCTTCGCGATGATCGACACCGTCCCAGACCAGAGCTCAAGGGGTCGATACCGAGGCGCTGTGACACAAGTCGACGTCTCGGTCAACTCCCTCCGCCGAATCGAGGACGCGCCGTCGTGCACTTTTCAATACACTACGGCCGTCGACGCGGCAATGAGCCAGGGGATAATGAGCATGTCCAACGTGGCCGATGGCGTCGTCCTCATGCTGTCGGCCCAGGGCGACGTGAGGCAGACGCTTCGAAATGACGCACACTGCTCAGTGCCCTACTCGTCGCGTCGGCTCGTCAAAGATGGCGAGCTCATAGTTTCGGTGACAAAGGAACACAAGGAAGCAATCAAGCACGGCGATTGGGCGCACCCGGACAACGAATTCATACACGATCGCTTCATCTGGAAGAATCGAGTCTTCGAGGGACTGGAGGCCGTGGCCAATATTGAGCCGCTGTCTCTTTGGGGGAGTTACGACAAGGAGGATTACCTGTCGCGTTTTGCACGCGAACTGGGCGTTGCGCAGTGCCAAGTGGTCAGGCTGCGGCCGACGGCGGTTTGCCTCGCTGGTGTCGAGTCGGGTAAACTGCGTGCGGCGCTGCGCAACATTGACGCTTCGAGTCGTGCGCCCGCACCGACGAAATCCAGACCCGCGCCAGCGCCGCCAAAGACCGTGCCACCACCCGTCGGTGCGAGCGGCGGCGGCGGCATCAACGACTTGTTCGCCAAACGTCTTGAAGATTTGCGTGTCAAAAAGGAATTGGCACAGCTTGAGACGCAGAATGCGTCACAATGTAGCGAGGAGGACTATTTTAACGACGAGGAGGAAGTGTAGTGTTTGAAAAAATAACAACTCAACGCTGTGTACGAAACAGATGTCCGTGCGTCTTGCCTACACATGGCGGGTCCCCGGGTAGCTTCCGTTTTGAGTCCATTTCGATTTTTTGCGACCGCCGCGCATACTTGCCACCCCCACGCCGAAGTAGCCAGACAGATGTCTCGTCGAGTGCGCCCAACAGTGCATCCACGTGTCCGCGCGCGTGGCACTCGTGGTCCAATGCAGCCATGACGCCGTCAGCGTCAGCCTTGAGCTCCGCAACGGCGGTGGTCCCAAGTGTCCCCGAGTGTTCTGGACGCGCGAGGCTGCACGCGCACGCCGCCATCTGCCGCATGGATTCCAGCATCCACTCGCCCGGAGGCGACTTCGGAAGGTCCGAATCAGACTTTAGAAGAAGGTCGGTCAGTCCGATGCGCAGCCCACCCTCACTGACCGAGGACGTGTCCTTGGTTGTGCGCTCGTGACGACACCAAAGCTCGACTTTCAAGCATCTCGTGCACATGCCACTGAAGAGGGAGCACTCTTGTACCTCGGCTTCAAAATGACGCTTGCAGCACCGTTTGCCTGTGATTGTTTCGAATTCGCCACCACACAGCTCGATGCGAAGCTCCAACGATTGAAACGGGGTCTTGGGCGTCTTGCCGTGCAATTCGCACACGCACGACGAGGAGGCGGCGTGAAGCGGACAGCGAATGAGGGTGTGCTCGCGGTGCTGGAACTTTTGCGGGTCGTTGTTGCGATAAACAGTGGCGCGGTCAAAGTAGAGCATTCGTGAACGACCCTGTGGCACGGCCGCGGTCACAAGCACGTGCAGCCGAAAGAGGTCTTGTGCAAGCGTAGCGAGGTGCTCGGTCATCCAAATTGGCAACAGATAATGTCCATCATTCGCCGGCGGCAACGGTGGAAAGTGCTGCGCTGACATCGGGTCGGGTCGAAGCTGGGCCAAGCGGCCCTTGCCCGAACCCTGAAACAGTGCCGAGAGCACACACTTCTTGTCCATTGAAAGACGCGCCTCGAGAATATTGGGCCTTGTGGTCTTTTTTTGCGCATTTGAATCCGGTGCTGGTGAAAGGTAGACGACGGCATGATTAGGATTCTTCTGCTCACGAACGACGACACTCGTTCCTTTGTCGTCGAGCTCAATCACCAAGTCCGATAGGGCGCGTTCGTCTGGGTCCAATCGACGCGCCATCTCCTCGGTTCCTCGAATCGCCACACAGCCCAATCGCTTTCGCGTCTCCAATTGCTCGGCATCGTCGACCGATATGGTCTCGTGTGTGCGCAATTGCAGCCGCACGCGAGGAAATCGAAACGTGACACCGGCAGGTGGGTCTTCGGTGAGCAAGACGCGGTAGCGCTCTACCAATGGATTGCTTGCGGCCATCGGGCCCGACGCGGGCGGACAGAGCAGAGTTCCAATAGAATCAATTGCCAGGGGCGACAAGAGCCCTGGGCGATCGAGTTTGACTCCCAATTCTTCGAGCAGTGGTTTTAGGAGATGCAGCCGTTTGCGCGCCTCGTCTTGTGTGCACTCGCCCGAGGGCTCAATTCGGTCGCGGCGTCGAGCCACGTGCGGAAACGCGTCTGTCATTTGTTTGTGTGGCGTTGTGTACACGCACACACTCTCGCACACACACTCGCGCAAGACACATGCCGCAAGACAATTTAGCGCACACAAAAATACACACACACACACACATTCTAGTGCCAACTCTTGCTTGCGTGATGGTTAGGGTTTCAGCTAGGAAATGTCCCACTTGCGCTTCAGCTGGTCCGCGGCGCTCAGCTTTTTGATTTCAAATTCCTCTTGCTCTGCTTGCCATGGCCTTTTGTCATCGCTCTTGCGTGTATACAACTTTCCGTCTGGTTTGGTATAGACTTGACCTGGGTCGGCATAGTCCAGATCATCCGGATCAATCGCGCGATCCGGATCAATCGTGCGTATTGGCGACACGTTGACAAAGACCGTCACCATGTTCTTGGACTGGTTGGAGTCCATGAGCATGCCCAAGGTCCACGCGCACACCAATGTGCGGCCTTCACCCTCGAGCACGTGCACGCCGCGCGACAGCTGCGCGCTCGAAAATCGCACGAGCTCGTGCGTAAACTTGTCACCCTTTTTTTTGGAATAGAGTCCAACGTACAAGATTGACCCCGGGTGTGTCTTCTTAAAGTCGCACCGCGTCTTCTCACTGTGATCGAGCCGGCACGGCCCGTAGACTGCCACATTGGCAATCGTATAGTCCATGAACTCATTTTGTGGATCCTCCGAATCCACATTGTTGACGACGCCGTCAAGACGATACGGAAAGGTGTCGTACGTGTACGCCTCGTCGCGCAGCAGTTCGAGGTCGGTCTTTAAGCTCTCAATCGTGCGCGTGTACGCGTACGAATTGGTGCCGTGCCCCAGCCTTGCACCCGCATCCTTGCGGTACAAGGTGGTCTGTTCCACGAATACAATGTCGCCTTCATGGGGCGCCGCGCGCAACCCCGCCATTCCCCTCGCCGAATAGACAAGTCTAACGTAGGGAATCTGCGCATTGGTCTTCTTAGAAGACTGCGACGACGTCGGTATAGGCCGAATGCCACCAGGGATGCCGTCGCCAGGACTCACTGGCAGCCGCGCATTGAGCGGCTGGTTGGGAACTGTAAAAGTGGGCGGACCGCTCGACGGGCCCAGGTAGCCCGACAAGATCTCATGCATTTGCTGGGTGCGTGTGCCCATGATATATTGGGGATTCTTTGACAACAATACACACTTGGCCCCTCTTTACACTTTCCCACACTCGACTTGGTTATGACCACATGCTAGCGGTGGCGGCGTGCGTGTGTGTATGCGCTCAGTCAGTCATCCTTGTACGTGAACATGACAGACATTCCAGACGGCACGTTGATCTCCTTAAAATCTTCACACCCACGCTTGCCGAGCGTGAGTGTGAGGCGTCCGCAGGTTGGCCACTGGACGCGCATCGCACCGCTTGTGCAGTCGACCAAAACGACCTCGTCCTTTGTCTTGGACAGCTTGCGCTTTCTTCCACTTGTTTTGCGCTTCTCGTCGCGCTTGATCCTCGACTTGTCCCAGTTTTTTCCTAGAATACAATAAAGAGCCTTCATGACGCCAACGTAGCGCCGCGTTTCCTCGAGCGTCCTATCCTCCTCGAGTTTGCGCGAATCGATCCACGGGGTGCCATTCTTCTCCTCGGCACGGCCCCTGAGCAACGGGACGAGCATCGGCTCGTCGGTTCCAAACTCGACCATGCCATCGGGACATTCAAGTGTGCACTTTTGGACCCAAACCTTGCCAAATGGAAGGTTAGCAACCTTGTTGAGCCATCCTCGTGGGATTGGCTCGTAATCTTCGCCGCTCGGCAGGCCCAGACGCTGCATGCCTAGGTTACGATGATACTCGAGATTGAGCATGGCGCCGTCGCGCGACTCGTTGTGCTTGAGCAACTTGCGAACTGCGCTCACGTGCAGGTTGGATAGTGCGGGGAACTGATCCTCCAGCTCGTAATGTTTGAGCAACTTGCGAATCGCGACCACGTGGCTCGGCAGCAGCGGCCATGCGCGGGTCGTGTCGTGCGGGCCCGAGAGGACGCGCGCGGGGTCCAATCCTTTGGCCTCCTTGCTCGTAGTGTCTGCCGTCAATGTGACAAAGACCACAGGTTGCGGCGTTTCGAATTCTTCGTCCTCGACCTCGTGGACGATGGTAAGTAGCTTCGGAGCATTGGGTGAACGGGTCAGTTCGCCCTTTGGGAAGACCCGGCCGTCCTGGTCAAATACTGGGTCTACGGGGTGCGGGTAAACCATGTAGATTTTTTGAAACGAGTTGAACAGGCAATTGCGCTGATGCGTCCACTCGTCCGGGTTGACCTCCTTGAAGGCCTGCATCGAGGCGCCCGTCTTGTAGTCGGTTGGAACTCCGAGGACAAAGGTCTGAAAAGCCTCGGTGGAGGGCGTACACAGGGCCTTGTGCCCCATGCACTGCGCGAGAAAATCAGCCTTGGTATTGTGCGGGGTCTTGTTGACCTTGACATCAAAGGGTAGATTATACGGGTCGGGCTTCGTGTCGGGACCGATGGGATCAATCCAGCGCGTTCCCAGACGCTGCTCTTTGCTCAGCTCAAACTCCCAGTCGACGGGGGTGAACGCACCATCGTCGTCATTCTTGACCCAAGGGTAGCCGTGGAATGCCCGTCCGGCGTCGGGGCGTCCCCTTTTCGGCGTACCTGCGTTGATGTAAAAGAGCTCGCGCTGATCGCGCAGCTCGATGCCCATGTCGAGCTCCCTTTTACCGAGGTCGGTGGCCTTGTACGGTGGCATCTTGCACGAGATGACGTGGTCCATCGGGACGTTGTAAAGGTCCTTGTTGTAGTGTAAAAAAAACTCGCTGGCCTCGGCTGGCTTGGGTCCAATTTGCATCACTGATTTGAGCTGCTTGCGCCGCGCCGCACGTTGCCGATTGAGATGCTTGTGTTTCTTCATTGGAGCCCTCGTTGAAAGATGATAAAGTACCTTCCGCAAGAAAGTAATAACATGCGCGTTAGTGGTCAAGGTTGTGGGTGAGTGAGTGGGCAATGGCACAACTTCCTAATTTGTCTTCACTGACCATTACAAATGGTGCAATGTACGACGAAGACGAACAGTACGACAACGCATTGGCCGACGAAGAGCGAAAGCCTCCACGGCGCCGACAGAAGATTGCAAAACCACCGCTTGTGACACCCGGAAAACCGCCGCCGCCGCCCATGAGCCCGTCGACGGATGGCGACCTCACAATTCCGCCTGGAACGCGCGTGCAAGACGTCAATTGGCGCAGCATTATGCAAGACCTCAAGGAGCACGAGACCAAGTCGTTTGCGTTTACGGTGAACGCGCAGCAGTTTGAAGGAGGGCATGTCTGGGAGATTAAGATGCGACTAGAGCGAGCGCTTTGCATACATGAAATGGCGAGGTGCACCTTTCTTTTGATAGAGCCCGTCGGTGCCCCCACGGTTGCACGACGGTGCGTTTCGATCAGACTCGCCGACGATGATATTCAAGACGACTTGTTCTTTGAGATTGTCTCGCTTTTTTACGATGTTCCGGCTGGCGATTACACGAGGTCATGTAGACATGAGATGTTGCGGTCCGAGGATTGGGATGATCCAAATGCACACCTTGGACAGGGCGCCGTAATCCTCGAGCTTGCAGACTCCTTGGCGCCGCTCTTGGACACCTACATGGTTCATTTGACGGACGCGGCCAGATTCGCGCCGGATTCTGAGAGGGGAAATCCCGACATTTTCTCATCAGATTTGTACATGACTTACGCGCTCGCGATGCTTCGCGGCTACGGATACTACGAAGGGCGCGGATTTTACTCCGATTATCTCATCAAAGCAGCTTTGTCGAACAATGGATTCTCGCGGCCCGAATTGAGCAATCCGCAACGAATAATCGACCACGCACATGCCGACTTTTTGTGGACAGAAACGACGATGAGCACACCTACGAAAGACCTATACGAGGCAATTGTAAACTTTCCGAAGACGCTCGCCGAGCAATGGAGCAATTGGTCGCCGTATTCTTTTGAAGAGGGCCTTTCTGAGCAGTTTAAACGGCACTTGTACAGCAGCGAGGCGTGCAAGAAGCACGCCGATCGTGCTCAATTGTATGTCGACGAGATGCTGAGTTGGTGCAAGGGTGACAAAATCGGGGATAGCGACGTTGATCGCGATCGCTTGTTCGGAAAATGGATGGACGAGTTTGACGAGTTGTCGATTCGAGATATTCGAAAAAATACAATGGAAAAGCTCGCGCGAATGGAGAATGCGAGAGCCTTTATGTACCGTTACGACTCAGTTCCCGAGGAACACGAACGAATCAAGGAATTGATCGAGGTATTCATGCAACAGGTATGGCATCGTCGAATCTATGAGAATTCGACTTGGAACTTTCTCGAATACCCGGGGGATCTCCTTGAGAAAATAATCTTCAAGGGACCCGGAGGTCGCCACAGATCGTTGAAGATTGTCGTCGATGACACGACTAAAAGTCCCAAGGTGGTCTTGAGGAATACACGTGTCGATTTCACGTGTGAGACCTCGACCAGTGTTGTTTCCCGCACGCCGCGTGTGACGTCGTAGGATTCTTGCGGAAGGTGTGTGTGTGTGTCTTGTGTAGGAAAGAGAAACCATGAAGCGCAAGCGCTCCACCAAAAAGCAAGCCCGTGCGGACGCCATTGAGGCCAAGCGTGCGGCCATTGCGACCGAGGTGGCGCTCGGGCTGGCGCTTCAAGTATGACGAGAATGCCGAGGCGGTGGCCGCGCGCGCCGCCCAGCGCCAGCGCGTGTCTGCGGCCATTGCGGCGCTCCGGGCGGCGGCTGCGTGTGTTGTGTGAGTGTGTGATTCTTGCGGCGTGTATGCTCGTTACATTCACACATAGAGACGGTTCCATGACCGAGGTAGAGAACGATCAGAAAATACGCATCAAATTAATATCTTCCAAAGGCCACGAAGTCCTTTTTCAAGTCAAGCCGTCGACGAAGCTCGGCACGGTGATGCGCGCCTACTGCACACGATTGAACATGCGCATGGACACCACTAGGTTCGTTTTTGACGGAAATCGACTAAACGAAGGGCTGCTAGTGAGCCAGAGCGAGCTCGAGATGGACGACGTTATCGATGTTCTTGAAGAGATGGTTGGCGGTGGCGGTGCATGCGTATGACACTGCTCGCGCGGCCAGCGCTAACTTTCATTTCACTGTTCTGTAAACGTATAGTATAAACGAGAGGGCCGTGTGCGCGCGCGTGTGTCTTGAAAAATGTCCACTGGCTTGGATTTACGAAAACGCGGCCGGAGAAAAGATCCAGAAACGCAGGCGTCGAAAAAACAAGGCCGGCTGGGTGATCCACTAAACGCCATCGACGCAGGCTCACCGGGCGAAATCGGCATCTCGACAGATGCGATGATCGCCGTACAGCACTTGTACAATTCGTCGCCCTCGATTCAAGCCGCTCGAGCGATCTTAATGGGCCAGCTGCTCGGATCGGGTGTCGTGGTCCGACGCGAAGGCCGTGACGTCAACCTGAAGCCCGTGTTTGCGCGGCACCTAGAGGATGTTTGGTGTCCATTTGCGCGCGACGTCATCGACAATTTTCTAATGTTTGGATTCGTTTTGGTCAGTCTGGAGAAGGAGCCACCGCCACCGTTTGCAAACTTCACAAAGGGCAAGCAGCTCGCATCGACGTCCAGCATGGCTCCGAGAAGGCAGGGTGCAAACAGGGAGGCTCCGTCGGCCGCCGAGGCAAGAGCCAAGGTACCGCCGCCCATTACCGACGACGCCCGGCTCGACAAGCGAATCAATGACAACAAGGTCAACGGTGCAGTCAATCTCGTACCAACGGTTCCCGATCTCGGGCAGTACGAGGTCAGCTTTGTGCACACGGGCGAGTCCAACTACCAGCGTGAATACCGCGTCTTCAGCACTAACAGCGACAGTGTTTACCGACAAGATTTTTCTTCGGAGCTCTTCTTCAAGTCGCAACCGGACGCGGCCGGCAACCTCCGGTCCCCCGTGGCGACGGTGTTCCAATCGGCCTCCTTCATCTCGTCGCTCGAGGATCTTGCGCTTCAAGCCGAGGTAGTGCGCGCGCGGCAGCTGCTCGTGACACAACCTGCAATGCGCAACCAGGGAAATAACAATTTAGACCCTGGGAACCTCTTCTTTGATTCCGAGTCGCGCGCGGTCCAGGCGTCTTCGGCATCGGACGAGGACACGGCCCAAGCGCAAAACCTTGCGACTACGGCGAAATTAATGCAAATGATCAATCGTATGCAGACTACTGATCAGACGGGTCGTGAGCGGCCTGCCGCGAGCGGCGGAGTGACGCATGTTCCACCACCAATGCCACCGCAACTATTCACCTGTCCGGAACGCCAGCAAGTGGTTCCGGGCGTACGCCCTCCGGAGGCGCGCTCCGACCTCGTCGACCTCATGCGCACGATCAACGACCACATTGCCGCGGCACTCGGCGTTCCCGCAAGCGTAATCTTTGAAGGTGAGCGAAGCATATCCAACCCCTGGCCTTGTGCATATTTTCATTTGTACCCCTTTTTTTGCGCAGGAAAATTCTCGTCCAACTCGATGTCGCAGCTGCAGCTGTGCGCCGCCTCTCCCCTCTTGTTGTCACGCGATCAAGCGTGATACTCACGCGTTGTGTGTTTGCGTTTGCAGGCTCAACACGACCGTATCCAGCATCGCACTCTCGGTGAACAAGGTCCTCACCGCGTGCTACCAAGTCGTCTACGACGACTCCAACGAGGCGGACGAGTTGGTGCTCATCACCGCGCCCCTCTCGTCAACCACGGAGATTGAGGCATTATACACCTCCGGACTCATCGATATTGAGTCCGCGCTCCCCGCTGCGCTGCACTCCCTCGGCGCCAGCGCCGTTGAAATCGAGGGTGCCCTCAAGCGCAGGCGGGAGCTCGACAAGAAAAAGCCCAACACCGAGGCGGCAATGGCCGAGACCTCGGCCATGATGGGTGAGTATGATGCGCAGCTCAAGGCAGCGCAGACTGAAAAGACGCTCGCTGAAGTCGACAAGGTCAAGGCCGACACCTCGAAGACCACGGCCGAGGTTGGCGTGGTGGACGAGACCGTCAAGAATACGGCGGC
>Ga0115007_10002549_pt1 | contig 11183 bp, 6 predicted proteins | sample ArcOceMetagenome_2_FD_87166 | JGI IMG/M metagenome (GOLD analysis project Ga0115007, IMG submission 87166) | Marine eukaryotic phytoplankton communities from Arctic Ocean - Arctic Ocean ARC135M Metagenome | ecosystem: Environmental > Aquatic > Marine > Oceanic | place: Arctic Ocean | collected...
ATCATCATCATCATCATCATCATGTGATAAAATCACGAATCATGCCTACAACGTTATGTTGGACTGTTATATTCGGATACCTAATGTAACAAGTAGGAGAATGCGTGTTGAAAAATTGATCGAACGTATGGAAAAGTTGTCAAGTTCGTATAACAATCGACACTTACTCCCTGATAAAGTTTCCTATGCTGCATTGCTTAGTGCAATCATTCAAGAAGGAATGTCAGGATTTTCATCGGAAACGGAAAAAATTGTTCGTAAGATGGAACTTTCTGATCGAGTTTCGATGAAACCAGATAGGAATATTTATGCAATTTTGTTAGATGCTATTTTCAAGGAAGGTGATAAAGGAGCCCTGGTTCGGGCGAAAAGTGTCATGGATAGAATGGAACAACATTCTGATCTGAAGCCGGACGCTGTGATGTATACTCTTCTTATGAAGATACATTCCTTATCTGATGATGTACAAGGATCCGATGAAGTATTACAAACCATGATTGAAGCCTATAATAGTGGACATACTGATTGCGTTCCTAATGAAATAGCATTTATCACAGCAATGAGTACGTGGGAGCTATCTGGTCGAAAAGATGCCCCAGATGCCGCTCTTCGACTTTTTCATAGCATGATTTCTTTATTCGAAGGGGGTAACATTGGTTGTCGACCGTCACTCAAAACCTTTGGAAAATTAATGGTAATCCTTGCAAAGAGTGAGCATGAATCTAAACTGCAATTTGGTAAGAGACTTTTTCCTCAATTGGAGTCATATGGAATCGACCCCGATTTGACATTACTGAATTGGTACATTCGCGTTTGCGCTACTATCAGCAGTAGATATCCTCAAGACCAAAGAGAAAGTTGGACAGAATCATTGAACACATTTAATACATTAAAAGGGAGGAAATTAGCTAATTCACACAGCTACAACTCAATTTTGTATGCATGTAACAGTCTCATACACGACCCCGACGAGAGGTATTCTATTTTTTGCGATATCTTTTCCAAGTGTCAAAACGATGGACTGGTCGATGGAAGAATCTTAACTTCGTTGAAGCGTTTTCTCCCTCCCAAACTTTACTCCGACTTGACTACATTGGACCCAAGAGACAGACAGATTGATATGAGACAAATACCATCATCATGGAAGATAAATAAAACATCCATTCAATAGATCTTTTTTTTTAATAAAAGCTACGTAAATGTTCCATATTCCATTACTATTGAATGCAAGCAGTATCATTGAACATTGCAAATTTTAGTTTTTAGATCATTTTTTGATGAATAAAAGCCGCAAATTGCTGCGTAGACTAGCTAGCTAGTATGCCTATTTTACGATACGGCGTATAAATAAAGAATGGATTGGTGAATATGATTTGATTTTAAATGTACAGTATTAATACGACAGACAATATTATATTGAATCAATCATCAAGTAAAGTAAAATCTCGAGACGAGACAAGACAAGACCTATAAACGATGCCGTGAGTTTAGGTCGGTTTTTGCAGTCCGTTCCCAAGTCAACGACATCAGTCGCCCTTACACATTACAGTAGCTATTGATCTTACAATAGCAAAAAATTTCAATAATTTCTATACATTGTCGGTCCGTCAGATCCCCTTTTTCCTAATTTGCAAAAATATACGTAAATAAAATAATAGACCTTATTAGATAGAGAAGTTATTATTGTGTATGTGTTGTTAGTTAGTTTATGCTACTCCTAGACTAGCTAGAGCCTGCTGTTGTTTCATTTGTAACATTGCTAGTGCTCGTCCGACTTTAGGGTCTGAGGCATTGGCTTCAATTGATTTTTGGAATTGAAGTTGACTAATTCCTAATTCTTTTAAAGCTTCTTCTCCTTTATCATTTGCAACACTAGAGAATTCCATTTGTAATTGTTGTGCAACTTTTGGATCACGTAAATCTTTTCCATCTTCCTTGAAACTTGCAACTAAATCACCCATAGCGGTAGTTAATGCATCAAAGTAAACTTCCGCAACCTCAATTGTCTTTTCTGCAGGTAATATATCAACAACTTCTTCCTCCTTTTGTACTCCGCCCTTCCTTTTTCCAACAACATTTTCACCGGAAACATTTTCCCAAAGTTTCTGGAATCGTTCAACTGATTTTTTAACTTTAGGATATTCATTTTCCTTATCAAGAAATTCCCACGTTGCTTCCTCAAAGCAATCATCATCCATATCAGCTTCATCAAGAGCTTGCTTTGTCTTTACGGTGAGTGCACGTTCGTATTCAGTAATTAATAATTGTCGAAGTTGTTGTTCGGGAATAACTTGACCACTCATTTGTATTTGTTGGACCGTATGACTTAATTGAGCTAAAACAGCCTGCATTTCCATGAATAAACGATCAAAAACTTTACAAACGTCATCTCCTGTGATGAAATTTTCACCTTCCAAGACTTCATCATCAATTTCAACAAGCTCACGACTATTAGACTCAGAAGAGGAATTTTTAGAGGAAATGTATGACGTTGCCGCGGCGGCAGCTAAAAGTAGCGCTGACCCAATTAGGAGTTTCGGAGTGGACGACGACATGATAGTATAATATGTTGTATTGACGTGTTCAGTGTAAAGTCTACAAGTAAGCTTCGACAACTTTCTTATTATATATATATATACAGTATGTTATGAGAATATCAAATAGGAAGCAAATGGGAATGCTTTTCTGCATTGTCGAATTGCGTAGTATGGATTGTGTTAGAGCGTTACGCGGTTGGCGTTCCCAGCGAAATAACGATGACGGACGGACCTGATCGTTATAAACATTTAACCTAAAGGAATTACTCTTACGGTCTGTCCGTTCTTCTCTTCTAGAAAAAAATGTGTGTAAACAAAAAGTTACAACAACAAATTTTAAATTTTAAATAATCTTTCCTCACAATAACATCATCAACAATCAACAATCAACATACAACGGTCATACAACTGATCATGGCATCAAACAGCAAATCCAAGTCATCATCATCTGTTTCTTCGTCATTTGACGCATTTGCTAAGGTAGATGCTATCGTTGCCAAGAAGGTGATTGGATCAGATGGTGCTGCATCATGGCAATCATTTCGGGATGATAACCCTACAACGAAAGATCGACATTATTCTTCGTCGAATGCACCAAAGGCACCATTAAAAAAAGCAGATAAGCTTGGTACAGGATTTTCTACGTGGGATGAAGAACGGGATCATGAAAACAAGGTACGGAAAGATGCAGGACATGCTAATACAGGAGCAGGATATACTAATTTCAATAAGAAACACAATGGTAGTAGTAACAAGGACAAGCAGGCAATATTAGATCGAATACGTCCAGATGATATACAATATTTTATTCCCTCTAAAACTTTTCAGGGATGGAAATGCGATTATGTTTTTACCACAAGAAATAGTGTACATAATATAGGGTATTTCTGGGATGGTATGGACAGTATTAAGAAACAGAATGGGGAACGAATAATAGGTGAAGAAAATCAAAAATTAGCGAACGACGATCAAGCAAATAATAATAATGATAGTAAACGGAAAAAGTTAAAATCGTCATCATCCAGTAGCAATAAAAAGGAGAAAAAGAGCAAGAAAAAACGAAAAAAAAATAATGATAATGATTATAATGGTCCAGTTATTGTACATAATCCAAATAATCCAATGGAACAAATGCAGGCAATTTTAGAGCGACGGAATCAACAACTAACGGGAATGGTACCAACAACAACAACCGACGATGATAATAATAGTGTTCTTCCGAGTGGTTGGGAGGCTGCAAAAGATCCTTCTACTGGTAAGACATATTACTTTCATCGTGCCACAGGTGATCGTAGTTGGGAAAAACCAAAGTCATCCAATGAAAATGATACTACTGGTGACGGTACTGCTGGGGAGAATAATGCAAATGAATCCCCGTTACCGATAGGCTGGAAGTCAGTCGTTGACAAGGCATCAGAAAAAATATACTACCATCATACCAATGGAGAAGTGACATGGACTAAACCAGGATGAAAAGTTTTAAAAATATAGGCATATGTGCGTGCTGTACTAATAAGAGAAAAAAAGAGAAAACTGTACTAGTAATTGTTATATATTACTGGACTAAAAAGACCCCGTGAAGTCAATGATTTTTGACTTCTTCATTTCCTTGTTCATTAGCGGAATCCAGTAGTTTTCAATTTTAGTATTCGGATAACAATTATAAAGCCACCCTTGATCATCTTTTGTTACGGTACTGGATTCATTCAAATCTGGTGGATGTGGTACACCTATTCGACATTCTCCTTTCTTTTCACCTTTACATCTTGTTTGCCACCCAGCAGTATCTTGTATTGCCACAGCCTTCGCATGTAACATGGTTACTTCTGTTTGTTCATTAGCAAATCGTGATAATGGATCAGGGGCAACTCTTCCAAATTTCATCCCAGCCACATTCGTCTCTTGCATATTCATCATAGTGAATGCCGTTACTGTTGAAAAGTGGACAAAATGTTGAAGGACATAATCAGTTCGATATATCTGTTTTTCTGCAGGCATTTTTTCCGTTTTTACTTTTTGTCTATCACAATTGTATGTTTGTAATGTTGTATAATTGTTCGGAACTTTCAATACGAAACATGGATGCGGTTGATCACAAATTGTTTTATTATGAATAGGAACCGGATCTTCAATCAAATCTCTTCGAGGCCATGCTCTCCAGGAACCAAAGGATACAATTTTTGTGCCATCATTATCAAGATTCGTTAAGAAAGGTTTCACGGATGTATAATCCCCGACTGGCGTGATATATTCATCTATATCCATATTTGCCATCCAGTCTGTATGTGGACCGAATCTAAGACGACATGATGATTCTGCAGCGTATTGGCTTGATCTTTCTCCAGGACTGTCATGAAAACTACGGTTGTTGTTACAAATAGTAGCAGGCCAACGTATCCTTGTAACTTTGTCCGGAAATTGATCTGTAACATCTTTTAAACTATTTTCTCCCTGTGAATTGTCGTAGATGAATATGTGGTCAATTCCAATAAGTAAATGAAATCGGATCCATTCATCGAGTCTCCGCGGACCGTCGTCAATGGCAAATCGATCTCCACGTGTACTATAGGAAGCAGATGCCCAAGCAGTAGCAACCACTCGATGTCTTTTGGTATTCATTGTTGAATTCAAAGACACCCCAATAGAAACTTCATCCGCTGGTTCTTCAACTTCCTCCATTGGTGGCGGTGATGTGGCATCTGGGTATGCTTTCCATGTCGGGAGACATATTGGTATATTTTCCCACCGTCCAGAGTCTTCGATACGAGGAAGAATATGTGCATCACCCCATTCTAGGGATGCAGTGAAATTATTAGTATGCAGTGGTTGGTACCGTGGTGGTAAGAATCGATCAGGTGAACCATATCTTGGAGGAGTCCGAATAGGAATGAGTGATACAAACAACGTTGGATGATCGTCGTCGATGACAGATGTACCATCTCGGACAGTCGTCACAAGATTTTTTGGTACCGGGCACATAAAAATAAGTTGTGATGTATGTATCGATTTATTATCTTTATGACCATCCTTGGTAAATAAGTGTTTATTATTTTTACGTTTTGCAGTATATTCATAATTGAAATTGAAACGAGATAAAGTTTCTTGACCATCAGAAAATTTACAAATAAAACGAGTTTCTATACCATCAGGATCTGCATCTTCATGTGAAGATAATTTGTAGCGTATCTCATCGTCTTCTTCTTCTTCTTTTATCCGTTGAATCGGAACATGTTGTAATAATGATAATTGAGGTTGCATTTTTTCTAATATATCTAACTGATCTGGTGTCGTTCCAGCTTGACATCGACGTTTATTTTGAGCAACAAATTGAATATATCTTCCATTATCGGTTGGGAATACATCATGAATCCATGGTAAAAACGGATCACCATCAGGATAATCATCAACAGGAAATGTCTCAGCTAATAGTCGACAGGAGTTTACTCTGGGATATTCAATTACTGTTAATTGATCTTTGGTGACTTTTCGTACAGGTAATGGTTTTATTTCCCAATCTTGCAGGTATATAGGTTCCAAATAAGCTCTTAGTATTCTTGATGGTGACTTATTGTACTTGTTCGACGACGATGATGTTGAATCAACCTTTGATATTATTATTGACTCTTTCCCACCTTTCTTGATTTCATTTGGGTGTTTCATCTCATGAATATCAACCTCTTCTAGATCAAATTTCGATGATTTTTCATTGGATGATGACGATGATGGATGTTTGAGTAACAGCGCCGCTTTAACAACATTATTATTATTATTACTACTATCACTATCACCGTTGTCATTGTGAGATTGTTGTTTCGACTTTAGATTTGCGATGTGTTCTCGAAGAATTTTATTCCTATCATAATAATTGATAGCTGATGGACCCCATTTTCCTACTACTCCTTCTGTTTCGCTTTCCTGTTGTCGTATCAAGTACCCTGTTATCACCACATATAAACAAAATGCCACACTCATCATGACGATGAATATTCTTTGAAGCTTAGCCTCTGATAATCGACGGCTATTATTATTAGTATTGTGAATCGCACCATTTGTTGTAATCGTAATATTTCTTTTTCTATTTGTTGTTGTCATGATCCTGATCAGGCTATTATTATTATTATTATTATTATTACTATCAGGTAATGCGGTCGATGATGTTGGACTGGCAGTGCCCTGCTTCTTTAATCCCATAGCTTTGCGGTTCGTAGTTTACGTTTTAGTAAGTTGTTTGCAGCAGGAAAGACTGTTTTGTTGCCATTGTCATATTTGTAAAGATTCAAGTTTTTATGGGCATTTTGCATTTTAATTAAAAGGCATTGTTTTAATTTTTATTCGAACAGCAAAATGAAAAAGAAATCGAATCAAGAAAGTGTTTGAATTTTCGAATTTTCACTCGTGACTCAACTTCCGTTCGTGAGTGAGTCAGTTCACAATCCAACATCCATCAAAAACATGCACAAAAACAACTCGTTTTATCATCATACACCCATCATGGCATTACAAATCGAAACAACTAGTGTACACAAGCGAAAACGACGACAGAGCAGGATAAAGGACATTACTATAGAAAATACAACCAATTCTCATCGCCGACAATCTCATCATGATACACGCAGCAGCAGCACGTCATCTTGGTTGTCTTTCGACAAGATCATCGCGGACGAGAATTATTTCCGGTACAAGTCGAAGTTCTTATATCTCATCAACAACATTATCAACACCAATAGTTAGAGGAAATGTTACGTGTCGTATTAAGTTTCCTGTAACAATAACTGCATCATCACGGCGAACAATGATGATGTCGTCGAAACCGCCACCACCACCACCACCCCCACAAAAACTTTCAGTTGCTGCAGCTGCTAAGACAGCTGCAGGATCTGGGAAAGGACCTGGTTTTACTGCAGCAACAACACCATACATTAAAGATCGTGGTCCAGTATCATGGCCATCATTATTTTTAGTTGGTATAGCAGCAGCATCATTGGTTGCATATTATAATATTGAACGTGAACGTCGGTTAGAATCAGCTATGGGAAGAGTAGTAAGCAGTGAGTCTGAGGGTTGGACACCCAATCCTGATACAATGGCACCAAGAAAATTTAAATTAACAAAATGGGGATGGTTCCCGGAAGATGATGGTTTCGGTCCTTGTAAGTACATATTTACAACATCTTAAATACCAAGTCACTCACTATATTTATTCTCTTCAACTTAATTTTTTTTCTTTCTCTCATTTTCGGTTCCTTCTTTGACTCAAATTTTTTATATATTATTTATTATTAATATTATTATATAGCTGGCAAACCAGCTATAGGTGGACCTTGGTCATTAATAGATCTCGACGGAAATTTAGTAACTAATGTATCATTTCAAGGAAAATGGTTACTGCTCTATTTTGGATTTGCACGTTGTCCCGATATTTGTCCATCTGAAATGCTGAAAATAGCTCGTGTTATTGATGGATTGAAGGAAACTCATCCGCAATTAGCCTCGAAGGTAGTTCCTGTTTTTGTATCTGTTGATCCTGCTAGAGATTCCTTGACAGCCCTAAAGGAATGTAAGTTTTGTTGTTGTTGCTGTTTATATATTGAGTTGAGTTGTATCCGAAGAACATTTTGATTATTATTGCTCACGACGCATTCGTATTTTTTGTTTTTGTTTTACATTTGAAATTTTGTAGATGCAAAAGACTTTCATCCTGATTTTGTCTTTTTGACTGGATCACCCACACAAGTTCAAGATATGGCAAAGAAATACCGAGTATATGTAAGTAAGGCAGAAGAAACTGACGATGGTGACTATTTAGTCGATCACTCGATTGTGGTTTATTTCCATGATGACAAAGGAGAACTATCCGACTGCTTTACACAATCTATGCGACCGAAGGATATATCAGAGAAAATTATTGAAAAAATGACGACTCCAGAAGGTCTCGTAGCCTGAAAGGACATTTAATGATAATAATAACAATAAACGTAATGATTGTTATCAAAACTAGAATACTACATTATACAGAACAAAGTTTTTTTAACACAATAAAAGGGTTATTTAGAGAAAGAATATTTCGTACTTTTCTACAAACGTAATCTTCGTATACAATAAGGACGAATAGTTTCTTTGGCAATTTCATCGTGTCGATTATGACACTTTATACCAGCAATTCATTTTTCAGTAAAAGTACGAAGATCTTCGAGAACCAGCTTCTTTATTTTTTTTAACTGAACCGCGTACACAGAAGTAATCGAAACTGGCGTTATTCGTAGTACTTCTTCTCACTATCTTTCTCCCGTTATTACTAACATATTGAATAGTAGTAAAAATTGAATAGGACACAAGAAGTCTATATTCGATTGATGATTGGATTATAATCTGTATTTTTTTCTCAATCTACGGGTAGTAGTAATTCTTTACCACGGAGGGCACTGCTAGCATGTGGGAGAATCCAAAGAAGATACATCTGCATCTTCATTCGTCAAAAATCGGATGGATCATGTCAGTGTGCGAGACTGACGCTTTGAGAGCCTGTGTTGCGTTTCAGATTCATCCTTATTTTGATGCTCAGCTAATTCTAATGAATATCCCGGCGATGTTGACGACTGTCCGTTGTCAATTTTTGTACTATTCCCACGATCTATCTCACCTGTTTGAATCTCGTCATCTTCATCGACGAAAAGTACTTCCTCATCAGATGATGATTCATCTGTAGTGGGAATTGCTTCCATGTCGTTGGTTTCACTATTTTTCTTTTCCATATGAAATACTATCTTATACAATATTACACCAGAAAAGACAATACAAACCCCGGTCGTATTTAAGATATTCAATTTATCTCCGAAAATAGATACACCAAGTATGATTGTTGTTAATTCCTTGACTACACCACCAATCATCAAAATTATCGCATTTGCTCTTAAAATTAAATAAAATTCACAAAGGATCATAAATATTGCAAATGCTCCCCCCACCAGTCCCAGCAAGAAAACCTTTGTCAATTCCTCGGTATTTTTTTCATCCTTTAATTTAATCCATGGTCTTTCAATTATCATACTAAGTAGAAACATACTCCAGAACATACTAGGGGCTAATAATTTCATTGTAACAATCGTCGATTGAAGAGGCGGATCCATTTGTTTCAATTTAAGTTGTACCAAGGTCCAACGCGCACCGGATAAAATACTTGCCAATAAGCATAATACAAAGCCATGTACGACAAAGTCCACCTCACCGTACACTGTTAAGAATTCACCTGCAGCAATAACAATAATAACACCAATTAAGTGCCACGTTATACGTTCAATTTTAAATATGTACGCCCAAAATAAAACAAATATCGGTGTCGATGATTTGACCATAGTATAAAATGTTAATGTGATTGATACCAATGATAGATTTGAAAGTCCAACATCTAATGATGTTACCAACCCACATGGGATACTAATAGATGCCCATTCCTTCCATGTCATATTAGAAACTCGTTCTGTTCCTAATTGTTGTGGAAATAATGCACATGCGATATGTGCAAATCCCCATTGTATTGAAAAATGTATACTAGTTAATAGTAGTGGACATGGAAAATGCATATGACCGTCACCAAAAACATATTTATTGTATGTACCTTTATTATTGTTTGGATTTTTTTTTAAATTAAAGAAAACGAAAAGAAAGAATCAGGGCAATTTAGGAAGAGATATGCGTGAAAGGGTGAGTTATGATGTGGACTCGACTTGACTCTCATAATTTGTTGTTTGTTTGTTTGTTTGTTTGTAAAACTTACTTAATAATGCAGAAAATATGAACCATCCCAACATTGGTGGAAGGTAGACACAATGTTCATTATAAAATGATTCGACGGCATCATTGCGTATCAACGGCATCGTCATTACTACTGAGGCTAAAAAAAGATATTATATGTACAGTATGTTCTGGTTGTCGGTTGAGCTGCTTTTATAAGGGGCAGTACAGTCCCTATGAATCTTCGATATATTGGTTGTTTCAATTATGTTGGTAAAGTAACAAATGCTGAACGGTAATTTTTGAATACGGGAATGTATTGAGTGATGTTGCTCTTCGCTCTTCGTTTATAAGTTAAGAGTTTACAATGTATTTATTTTATACGGTATTTATGGGATGTTATTTCCTTACCATCGTTGCATCGCGATTTTAGCGTGCCGAGATTGCCGAGATGCCGAGATGATTCTTAAGAATAATGCTTTATTATTACCGCGAAAAGTCATATTGCTTTATTGGTCCACTTTTACAAAAACAGGAAAAGCTATACGAACTACTACGTACGACTAGTTCCTAGTTAAAAAACATATATATAACATTTACTTAACAAAAATGAGCAAACCGATAGCTTTCAAGGAAAGTCACAAATTTATAACATTCACACATATTTTTTAAAACACTGCGACATTCTGTACAATGTACTAAAACGTCTACAGAAGTTTTCAATTGAGTATATTATTGAAAGGGTGAACAATAAGAAAGATGGAAAATAATAACAACAGAGGCGCACATCATCGGTCCGCAACCGGAACTGCAACTGCAACTGCGAGATACAATGTGAGGCAACAAGATCAGAATAATAATAATAATAATAATAATCAACAACAACAACAACAACAACAAATAACAACAACAACG
>Ga0115007_10002551_pt1 | contig 11173 bp, 10 predicted proteins | sample ArcOceMetagenome_2_FD_87166 | JGI IMG/M metagenome (GOLD analysis project Ga0115007, IMG submission 87166) | Marine eukaryotic phytoplankton communities from Arctic Ocean - Arctic Ocean ARC135M Metagenome | ecosystem: Environmental > Aquatic > Marine > Oceanic | place: Arctic Ocean | collected...
AGATCGTACTGCCTTTCTTATTCGAGGCCGCTTTCGCTGCCGTCCTAAGCAAGGAGTGCGCATTCTACAGACACCCCATTTAGAGTCAACAGCTAATCGTCATTTTATCGCATATTTATCACATAAAATTAAGGCGCCTATCAAAGGCGCCTTAATTTGTTCATTATGTGATCAGATATAGCTCATAGATGAGGCTCTGGTGCCTCTTCTTCTATTTCTTCATCACTAGGCTTAACAAATACTCTAGCTAACACTAAGCCTAGTTCAAACAGTAACCACATGGGTAAAGCCAGTAAACTTTGAGAAATGATATCAGGCGGCGTTAACAACATACCGACAACAAAACAGCAGACGATTACGTAAGCACGTTTTCCTGATAGATCTTTTACCGTGGTTGCCCCAGTCCATATAACCAATAAGGTCGCGATAGGAATTTCGAAAACGATTCCGAACGCAAAAAACAACTTCAATACAAAATTTAGATAACTACTGATATCCGTCATTACGGCAACGTTATCCGGCCCAACACTCGTAAAGAAACCAAACAAAATAGGAAACACTACATAGTAGGCAAAAGCTATACCTGCGTAGAACAAGAAAATACTAGAAACAAGCACGGGAATAGCCAACCGCTTTTCATGCTGATAAAGCCCTGGCGCGATAAAAGACCAAAGCTGATGAAGAATAAATGGCATGGCTAAAAATAACGCAAGCACTAGCGTTAATTTGAAAGGCGCGAAGAAAGGCGAAGTCACATCCGTTGCTATCATACTTGTGCCAGCGGGCAGCAAAGCCGTTAAGGGGGCGGACAAGTATTCATATAGATCATTAGCAAAGTAGAAAAGACAAAAGAAGATAATTAGGATAATACCCAACGCCCACATCAAACGTTGACGCAACTCGACAAGATGTGAAATCAATGTCTGTTCTTGTTCCTGGTCGGCTATCGTGTTGTTAGCTTTATTCATCCGTTGGGTTTATCCGACTGCTCAGAAGACGTATCTGATGAGCGATTACTAGAAGTTGTGCTTACTGCTGTGGTTTTGATGTCATTAGAAGCCTCACTAAACGGCTGGCGCATTTCATTCAACTCTTTATCTAGCTTCTCTTTCTCTATAGCTGACGTTCGTCGTAATTCTTCCATGCGCAACTCTTCAGAGATCTCTCTCTGAATTCCGCCTATGGTGCGCTTAGCGCGGCCTACCCACAATCCGAGTGTACGAACGGCGGTAGGTAGTTTTTCAGGGCCGAGCACGACCAATGCCACAGCGGCAATGACCAGTAATTCAGCGAAGCCAATATCAAACATTATGCGATACCAGCTTATTTTTGTTCAGGAGTACTTTCTTGTTTAGTCGCTGCTTGTTCTGGAGCAAACTCAGCATCTTTTTTTTCTATCGATTTTTCACTTTCAGGCTCTTCTTTCATCGCTTTTTTAAAGCCTTTGATTGCACCACCGAGATCACCGCCGATATTGCGTAATTTTTTCGTGCCAAACAACAACACAATGATGCCGAGCACAATCACTAACTGCCAAATGCTGATTCCACCGAAACCCATGACTTACCCCTTAAATTGTTTCACTACAATTTTTTTGCTACAGCAACCATCGTAGCTGAATAATTAACATTACTTATTTATACAGAAAAGTACGGAATAAAAAACCAGAAAATTTCAAGCTAAACAAATATCTATAGAAGATTAGCTACGTGACGCTTTCTCTTCTATGCCTGACAGACCAAAACGACGGGCTAACTCATCTAAAACCGCATCCGGCTTTTCACCTAGATGAGAGAGCATCACTAGACTATGGAACCATAAGTCAGCGGTCTCGTAGATCACATCCGTGTTATCTCCTGACGCTAAAGCATCCTTGGCGGCAATCACGGTCTCGAATGATTCTTCTCCGACTTTCTCTAAAATTTTATTGAGGCCTTTAGCGTGCAAGCTTGCCACATAAGAGCTATCAGCTTCTGCTTCTTTACGCGCTTCCAACACCTTGCTTAGCTCAGCTAATACATCACTCATTTTGTAACCTACTTGTTATAAATGCTATTAGGGTCTTTTAGCACCGGATCAACCGGCTTCCACTCATTATCGCTGTAAACACTATAAAAACAGCTTTCGCGCCCAGTATGGCAAGCGATACCACCTTTTTGCTCAACTTTCATCAGAATCACATCGTTATCACAGTCTAAACGCAACTCGTGCAAAACCTGGATATGGCCAGACTCTTCACCTTTACGCCATAACTTAGCGCGCGAACGTGACCAATAGATGGCACGTTGCTCTTCAGCTGTGAGCTTAAGCGCTTCTTTGTTCATCCACGCAACCATTAAGACTTTTCCGGTTTGGTAATCTTGTGCGATGGCAGGTACTAGCCCTTGCTCGTCCCACTTTACTTGCGCTAACCAACTGTCATTATTCATATTCTACTTTTTCACTGTCTATTAATGCATCTAGTTCGTTGTCTTACTGTATCAGCAAGTAGGCAGCTACCCCACCTAAAATCCAGCCGATCAGATCTAACTCAGCCAACCATTGATGAGACGGTTCATGACCAAACCACAACGCCGCCACACCTAACACAGCTACTGCCACATAACGACGACGGCGCTTTTGTGATGCTTGTTGTTGACGCTCTCGCTCGGCGACGTAAAAAGCCTCTGTTGTATGCTGTTGGTTTTTAATATGAGTCAACGTATCGAAAACTAGCTGAGGCATTTGTGGCATTTTATCTAACCAATCAGGCGCTTGCTGCTTAATTGTGCGGTACGCAGCTTTTGGTCCTACTCTCTCTTTCATCCAACGTTCAAGAAAGGGTTTACCGGTTTGCCATAAATCTAATTCAGGGTATAGCTGACGCCCTAGACCTTCAATATTCAACAAGGTTTTTTGAAGTAACACCAGCTGGGGCTGTACTTCCATGTTAAACCGACGCGCTGTTTGAAAAAGACCTAGCAGCACCTGACCAAACGAAATATCTTTTAGCGGCTTATTAAAAATCGGCTCGCAGACACTGCGGATAGCTGTTTCAAAAGCAGTTACATTAGTATTAGGAGGCACCCATCCTGAGTCGATATGTAACTGGGCGACTTGTCGGTAATCCCGCGTAAAGAACGCTAAAAAATTACGCGCTAGGTAACCCTGATCTTCGGCGGTTAACGAACCAATAATCCCAAAATCAATGGCGATATATTTGGGGTTGACTGGGTTCTCACGTGAAACAAAGATATTGCCGGGATGCATATCAGCATGGAAGAAGCTGTCACGGAAGACTTGGGAGAAAAAGATCTCCACCCCTCGCTCAGCCAGCAATTTAAGATCCGTCCCTTGTGCTATCAATTGGTCGATTTCTGCTACGGGAATTCCTTGTATACGCTCCATAACCAACACTTGCTGGCGTGTAAGATCCCAGTAAATCTCAGGCACGTACAATTGCTCCGAGCCTTCAAAATTACGACGTAGCTGCGAGCCATTAGCTGCTTCTTTACGAAGATCTAACTCATCCAATAGCGTTTGCTCATACTCAGAAACGACTTCTACTGGACGTAACCGGCGACCTTCATGCCATACTCGCTGAATCAGGTGCGCCAGAGTAAACAGCAAGGCCACATCTTTTTCTATCGTACGACTGATACCGGGACGTATAACCTTAACAACTACATCACTACCATCATGTAGCACAGCACCATGAACCTGAGCAACTGATGCGGAGGCAAGAGGCTTCACGTCGAACTGTGCAAACAACTGAGCAACCGGCTTCCCCAGCGCTTTTTCAATGATCGCTTGTGCCTGATCTCCCGGGAAAGGCGGCACATTATCTTGTAAGCGTTTCAGCTCATTGGCAATATCGTCAGGCAATAGATCTCGACGTGTGGATAGCATCTGGCCAAACTTAATGAATACCGGGCCGAGCGACTCCAATGCCAAACGCAGACGCACACCACGCGCCTGATCCGCTTTGATGAAATAGCGCCAAACCATTAGATACAGTAGCCCACGCAAATACCAAGGCAAATGCAGCTCTTCATAGAAAGTATCTAAACGATAGCGAATAAAGGTATAAGTGATTTTAAGGCTACGGGAAAGGCGTCGCACCAGTGTCATCCTATGAAGCGGTCTATTTAGCGGCCACAAGTGTGCCCTTAACCGACTACAAGGTAAAGTCTCACTCGATTATCTTGGTAAGTCTCACCCCCTACAAACACAGTTGCGCCCAGACGCTTTCGCTTTATAAAGCGCTGCATCAGCACGCTCAAACAATTGATCGGGTGTATCACCGTCCTGTGTTTCAGAAATACCGAAGGACATAGTGATTTGCACGGGCTCGCCGTGAAAGTTAAAGGGGCTCTGACAAACAGACTCTCGTAGTTTGTTGATCGCTTTTGCTGCATCCTCAGCAGAAGTAGCGGGAAGCAATACAACGAACTCTTCACCACCGTAGCGCGCTATAAAGTCAGCCGTTCGCAATGTTTTAGATAGCACCCGTGAAACAAGACGCAGCACTTTATCGCCAACCAAGTGGCCATAATTATCATTAATAGCCTTGAAGTAGTCTAAGTCACCGATCGCAACAGAGAATCCCTGCTGATATCGACTCCAGCGTTGAAACTCTTTATCAAGGTGGTCATCGTACGCAGCTCGATTAGGTAATCCGGTTAAAGAATCGGTACGCGCTTTCATACGTTCCTCTTCCATATGTGCTTTAACTCGCCGAGATTCCTCCTCCATCGACTGCATTTGCTGCATCAGTTCATCGTGCCGCTGCTGAGATCGATGCTCCCGTGCATCTTCTGATTTACGAAAATCATCCATCGCTGACACGATCCCATCTAGCTGTGAAGCCACTGTCGTTTTAAGATCATCTAAGCTGGTCGACTGGCTGACCGCCGTATGGATATTTGTCACCTCTTGCCGTACTTGATTGTCGAGTTGTCTCTGCGCTTTACCGCTAGTGTTTTTGTCAGCCTGATTCTCATTTAAAAAGCCTTGTACTGCGGCTAACTGTGAATTGAGGCTAATTAAGTACTGCTCAAAATCTTGATGTGCAGTGCTCGTTGATATTTGAACCAACTCTATTAGCTCAGCTAGCACGCTGACTAATTCACTAAAAGACAGCTGCGCTCGAATACGCTTTACGAGTAGTGATACTCGATGTTTATGATCAGTAGATAAATTCAGAGCATCAACAAGCTGAATCAGCTCACTGGCAACCGCTTCAAATTCTAGATCTGGTTTAGATTGAGTCGCAATCGTTGATTCAGAAGAGACGACGAGAGGCGCGCTATCATTTACAACGTCAATGTCGGACGAGCGCTCAATAGGTATCGCGCTGGTTATTACGCTCGTACTTTGTATCTGATGGAGCGAGGTTAAGTATTGGGGCAGCTCGTAAAGATGCTCAACTATTTCAGGCGCTTTTCGTTCCAGAAGCAGTAATTCTGATTCTTGATCTTCGGTGCTACCTTTTTTCAAAGTAACTAACCACTGCTTTAAAAAAACGAGCAATGACTGCGCTGTTTTTTCACGTTCTCTATCGAGATAGCGCACTTGCTTCTCGAGTTCGGTGACATCGCTACGATCCAACGAAGTAGAGGCCGCCGTTAATGCTCGGCGAATACTACTTAAAGCACTATCTAACGTCTCAGACTGCCCCTGCAAACCCAGTGTCATATGCGAAATAATCAGGCGCATCTGCTCTTCAACTTGGCTAGACTCATATTGCTCTAACTCAATTGCTGCTTCTTTATACTTTTTTTTCCAATCCGTCTGGTCTTTGCTCACGTCTCACCACCCTTGTTCTGAGCATTCACGTATACGAGTAATCATAGTAGGCCATAACCCTGCCTTCCACCACTGAGCGACGAGCCAAAAAAAACCGCTCTGCAGCGGTTTACGTTGGCTTACTTTATAAAAGAAGCACTTTTTAATACTCGCAAGCAGAGGCTACTCTGTCACCATCTCTGCTTGTTCTTTGGCTACCAAGAAATCGACAACATCTAACATCTGGCTTTGCCCACCAGCCGTACCTGCCGTTACGCGATATTTGCCGTTTACAACCATAGAGGGTACGCCATCGACTTGATAGCTACGCACTTTAGAATCGCCTTGATTAATCTTCATGTTAACAGCGAACGAATTATACGTTTTCTCAAACTTTTCTTTATCGACACCCAAAGAGGCATAAAAATCTGCCATTGCTTCTTCAGTATTTAAACGCTTACGCTGGATATGAACGGCATCAAACATAGGCTGGTGCGTTTCTTCAACCTTATTTAGCAGCTCTGCGGTGTAGTAAGCCCGTGCAGGCGCTTCCCAGCTGCGGCCAAAGACAACAGGTATACGTTGGAAATTAATATTGTCTTTGCTTTTTTCCCAAGCAGAGAGAAGCGGCTCAAAACTATTGCAATGCGGGCAGGGATAACCAAACATTTCTGTCACCTCAACCCGAGAAGGGTCAGATGTCTTTACAGCCGTTGGCAACTCAATGTAATCCTTACCTGCAACATAATCGGCAGCCTGTGCCGTTGAAAACGCCAATCCAATTGCCAATACGGCAGAGGCCAATGACTTCAACATAGATTTAACTCTCCATCTATCTGTAATACGAAATAATTTGATGATCAGACAGTAGCAAGTTTGTTCGGTTCCGTCACGAATAGGCACAAAAAAGGCAGCCTAAGCTGCCTGATTGCTCAACTCATCGATTTCTCGATTAATAAAGACCCTGCAAATAGCTAGATACTGCCTTCATTTCGGCATCATTTAGCTTAGATGCGATATCACGCATCATCGATTGAGGGTCATTATTACGCGTGCCAGCACGGAAGTTCGTTAGCTGCTTTTCACTATAAGCGGCATGTTGTCCACTTAAGGCAGGATAACCTGCGGCATCCATACCTTGACCGTTTGATAAATGGCATGCCGTACATGCGGGTACACCTTTATCCGCTAGACCTGCACGATATATTTGCTGACCAAGCTCAAGCTGGTCTTTCGCTACTTGGCCGCCCTGCACTTTTTTGGATGCGAAATAAGCCGCTATATCTTCAAAATCTTGCTCAGTTAAGCTATCTAGCAAACCCGTCATTTCAACAACGGGACGTGCGCCACTTTTTATATCATTAAGCTGCTTAACTAAATAAGTCGCGTTCTGACCCGCTAGTTTAGGAAAACTACCGATAGCGCTGTTCCCATCAGCATTATGGCATGCCGCACAAACGGCGGTTTTTCCCTTACCTGCAGCCGCATCTCCAGCCGCATTAGCTAGACCGCTGATTCCTATCGTTAACAACAAGCTGATCAGTATTTTATTCATAGTTAACCTAGACTCTTGTCATTCAAAGTTTAAAAAAGAAGCTAGATGGTGCATAGCCATCTAATCTTACTGAAAATCTTTATTATGCCCAGCTACTAGAGCCTAGCTCTGTTCCCGGGTAAAATTTGGCCAGATTATAACTTAATAACCACACAAACTGGAACGGTAAATGTGGTTCCACTATGGTGCGGTAACCTAAAGTCTATGCCTGAAGTCAATAAAATTCACTTTAACTCCGCTGAGTTTCTCATTAGCGCCAATAAACTAAACCAGTGCCCAGAAGATTCTGGCGCTGAAGTTGCGTTTGCTGGTCGCTCTAATGCCGGCAAATCTAGCGCAATAAACACATTAACTAATAACTCCAAACTGGCACGCACGTCAAAAACGCCAGGAAGGACCCAGTTGATTAACTTTTTTCAACTAAACCAGCCGGACCTTCGTTTGGTTGATTTACCCGGATATGGCTATGCCAAAGTGCCGGTGTCAATGAAGGAACACTGGCAAAAACATCTCGATCAATACTTACAAGAACGCATGTCACTGCGCGGTGTGGTATTGGTTATGGACATTCGCCACCCGATGAAAGAGTTTGATGAGATGATGGTACGCTGGTGCCAAGCAACTCAGATCCCTTTGCATGTATTACTAACTAAGTCAGATAAACTGAAACGTGGGCCTGCTCAAGCTACCATGTTAAGTATTCGTAAAATACTAAAAGAAAGCTTAGGCGATAAGGTAACGATCCAAACCTTTTCCTCGTTAAAACGTGATGGCGTTGAACTATTAAGCAACCAACTTTCAGAGTGGCTCTCTTCAGAGACAAATGATGAATTTTCGGATCAAAATGGTGCAAATGAGCAAAACTAGCTAAAAAAAATAAGCTCCAGACAGACTCAGAAGGGGGTTGAGTTTTGTCTGGAGCTAATGCGTCCTCTGCACACGCACCCAGTGAACAACTACTGGAAGGGGAACTCAGGGTGGTGTCTCTATTCCGACACTCCATATTTTTAATAAGTTCCCACATTGATCAATATTTCTACGAATAAATTGATTAATGCGCTTGATCCCAGTTCTCACCCTGCCCAGCTTCAACAATAAGTGGAACCTTTAGTGTGGCAGCATTCTGCATTTTTTCCACTACTGCCGCTTTAAATTTACCCACATGTTCCGCTCTCACTTCAAATACGAGTTCATCGTGTACCTGCATAATCATGCGCGCATCAAAATCACTCGTCAGTAGCCATTCATCTACCTGAATCATAGCTCGCTTAATAATATCGGCTGCGGTTCCCTGCATAGGCGCATTGATCGCCGTGCGCTCAGCCGCTTGACGAGCAATGGCATTACTCGCATTAATCGCGGGTAAATATAGACGACGGCCGAATACCGTTTCGACAAAGCCTTGCGCCTTTGCTTTCTCGCGTGTCTCTTCCATGTAGTTTTGCACGCCGGGATACGTCGCGAAGTAGTATTCAATATACTCTTTCGCTTCATTACGGCCTATACCTAGCTGCTTCGCCAAACCAAATGCAGACATACCGTAGATCAAACCAAAGTTGATCGCTTTCGCACTACGACGCTGATCGATTGTCACCTGATCTAGCGGGGTTTTGAACACCTGAGAGGCTGTCGCTTTATGAACATCCTCCCCATGCGAAAACGCATTGAGCAAGCCTTCATCATCTGACAAATGCGCCATGATGCGCAGCTCAATTTGAGAATAGTCAGCCGCGACAATTTGATAGCCCTCTGGCGCGATAAACGCCTGCCGAATGCGACGTCCCTCCGCAGAGCGAATCGGTATGTTTTGTAAGTTAGGATCAGTGGAGGATAAACGGCCGGTTGCCGTCACCGCTTGATGATAAGACGTATGAATCCGCCCGGTTGCACCATTGATCATTAGAGGCAGCTTATCGGTATAGGTAGATTTTAGCTTGCTAAGACTACGATGCTCTAAAAGCAGCTTAGGCAATGGATAGTCCATGGCTAGCTCTTGCAACACCTCTTCTGCCGTTGATGGCACCCCTTTCGGCGTTTTCTTTTTAACTGGTAACTGCATCTTCTCAAAAAGAACTTCTTGTAGCTGCTTAGGGGACGCTAAATTAAACGGTCCTCCCGCCATTTCATGTGCTTCAGCCTCGAGGGCTTTCAAACGGTGTTCAATCTCGATTGATTGCTTGCCCAGCAAATTAGCATCAACATAAGCACCATTGCGTTCAATACGTGACAACACACTGATCAGCGGCCTTTCAATATCATCAAATACGCTCGCCAACGCGCCTGTCGCTTCGAGTTGCGGACGCAGAGCTTGATGTAAGCGTAAAGTAATATCCGCATCTTCGGCCGCATAAGGGCCCGCCTGCTCAAGATCAACTTGGTTAAAGGTGAGCTGCTTTTTGCCCTTACCTGCAATGTCTTCGAACGACACAGTACTTACGCCTAGATACTTCTGCGCTAGGCTGTCCATATCGTGACGTGTCGCCGTGGAGTTAAGAACATAGGATTCCAGCATGGTATCGAACTCGATACCTTGAAGCTCGATATCATAGCGTGCAAGCACGTTCATATCGTATTTGATATGCTGACCCACTTTTTTAAGCGATGGATTTTCTAGCAACGGCTTGAGCTGAGTAAGCACACTGCCACGATCGAGCTGATCAGGTGCGCCCACATAATCATGCGCAACAGGTACGTAGGCCGCTTCACCCGCCGTAATAGCAAACGAAACGCCCACCAGATTAGCGATCATGTAATCGAGGTTGTCCGTTTCTGTATCGAACGCAAACAATTCGGCATCCGCCAAACGTACTAACCACTCATCAAGGCGCGCTTGATCGGTAATAACCTCATAATCAATAACAGCAGGTGCTAATGGACTGGCAACATCACCAACGGTTGAAACTGAATCACTGGTGCCAGCCGTGCTTGGTGCCCCACCCTCTTCAATTTCTCGAACCCAGCTTTTAAACTCAAACTGCTTGAATAGCCTGAGTAGTTTTTCGTTATCGGGCGCCGGATGCTTAATATCATCCAATGCGAAATCAAGAGGCACATCCAGCTTAATAGTCGCGAGTAAGTAGGATAGATCCGCCGCTTCGCGGTTTTCCGCTAACTTTTTCGCCATTGTTTTAGAACCACGGAAAGATAGATCAGCGATTTTTTCGAGATTTTCGTAAATATCGTTAATACTGCCAAGACCTTGCAATAAGGCTAGCGCTGTTTTTTCGCCGACGCCCGGAACGCCCGGAATGTTATCGACTTTATCACCCATCAACGCTAAAAAGTCGATAATCAAGTGAGGCGCTATACCAAACTTCTCTTTTACGCCCTCAACATCCATTACCGTATTATTCATCGTATTGATGAGGGTGACATGCTCATTTACCAACTGAGCCATATCTTTATCGCCAGTGGATATGAGCGTTTCACAGCCCTGCTCAGTCGCCATCAAAGCCATGGTGCCGATCACATCATCAGCTTCAACATTATCTTCTACGATCAGCGGAAGACCCATCGCACGGATAATTTCGTGGATAGGTTCTACCTGAACACGCAGATCGTCAGGCATTGACGGACGATGGGCTTTGTATTCGGCAAAGATCTCATCGCGGAACGTCTTGCCTTTGGCATCAAAAATAACGGCGATACGGCTTTTAGGGTACTGGTTTATCAAACTGCGCAACATCGAGGTCACGACACGAACAGCGCCACTCGGCACGCCGTCACTGGTACGCAAATCCGCCTGCTGAGAGGCAAAAAATGCACGGTATAAATAAGAAGAGCCGTCGACTAAAATAAGCGGTGAGGGTTGCTGGGTCATTCGAAATCCGTCTGTTATGTTATCCGGGTGCT
>Ga0115007_10002552_pt1 | contig 11173 bp, 15 predicted proteins | sample ArcOceMetagenome_2_FD_87166 | JGI IMG/M metagenome (GOLD analysis project Ga0115007, IMG submission 87166) | Marine eukaryotic phytoplankton communities from Arctic Ocean - Arctic Ocean ARC135M Metagenome | ecosystem: Environmental > Aquatic > Marine > Oceanic | place: Arctic Ocean | collected...
ATATCATATGAAATTTCAACCTGAGGAACTCCACGAGGCATTGGCGGAAACCCACTGAGTTGAAACTCGCCTAACTTATTATTATCACGCGTGAATTGTCGTTCTCCCTCAAATACTTGCACTGTGCATCCTGGTTGATTATCAGCATATGTACTAAATGTTTGTGATTTTTTACAAGGAATAGTAGTGTTTCTTGGAATAATATTCGTCATAATACCTCCGGCCGTTTCTACACCAAGTGAAAGGGGAGTTACATCAAGTAGGAGTAAATCCCCTAGAATGCTTTCTGTCCCTCCGCATAAAATTGCCCCCTGTACAGCAGCGCCATACGCGACAGCTTCGTCAGGATTAATTCCTTTACACAATGACTTACCGTTAAAAAAATCACTGAGTTGATTTTGAATTTTGGGGATGCGGGTAGAACCACCTACCAAAACAATCTCGTGAACTTCAGATTTGCTTATTTTAGCATCATTTAATACCTTTTCTACCGGTTCAAACGTTTTTCTGAATAAATCGCTACATAGATCTTCAAACCTAGCACGGGTCACTGAAGTCATAAAATCAATACCCTCATATAGCGCGTCTATCTCAATAGCAGCAACAGTGGAAGTAGACAGTGTTTTTTTAGCATTCTCACACGCATTTTGAAGACGTCTAATAGCACGTTTGTTTCCTGATATATCCTTCTTATGTTTTCGTTTAAATTCAACCATAAGATGATCTACCAATCTACGATCTAAATCTTCACCACCTAAGTGGGTATCTCCTGCGGTTGCCTTCACTTCAAAAATACCATCATCAATAGTAAGTAATGATACATCGAATGTACCTCCGCCTAAATCATATATGAGAACATTCTTTTCTCCCTGTCCTTTCTTATCCAAACCATAAGCAATCGCTGCTGCCGTCGGTTCATTAATTATTCTTTTAACATTGAGTCCGGCAATAACTCCAGCATCCTTTGTTGATTGACGCTGAGAATCATTAAAATAAGCTGGTACTGTAATCACCGCATTCTTAACCTCGTGTCCAAGAAACGCTTCCGCAGTTTCTTTCATTTTAATCAAAATCATTGATGAAATTTCTTCCGGTTTAAATGCCTTCTGTTCACCTTTAAATGAAACATGAATAAGTGGTTTATTATTCCCATCAGGCTTAACATCATATGTCAGGTGTTTCAGATCAGATTGAACTTTAGAGTCACTATAGTTCATTCCAATCAATCGCTTCGCATCATAAACTGTGTTGGCTGGATTCTGTGCCGATTGACTTTTAGCACCATTTCCTATAATGCGCTCGTTTTCATTAAATGCGACAAATGAAGGAGTAGTCCTTACTCCCTGATCATTTGCAATTATTTCTACGGCGTTATTTTGCCACACTCCTACGCAACTATTAGTGGTACCCAAGTCAATTCCAATACAAATATCCGACATTATATTAATAGTATTGTATAATCTTTATGTATTTTATATTTATTAATTATTTAGTTATCTACATCTTAAAATGTATACATAATGTAGATAAAATGAGTGAAATACTTAAACTATTTTCTATGTTTGGGGATGTTAGTAGTGTTATAGTGATCGTCCTATTTATATGTATGCTGTATATAATATATAGAATTTCTTATAATCTATACCAGATGAGTAACACAGAATCATTTAATTCAAATCTATTCAAATGGAATTCATGTTATACCTCCAACCAAAATAAATTAATTCAAACATTCAATAAGTATGGATGTGTAATCATTCCAAATACCATATCGGAGAAGGAATGTGATGAGTTGTTGGAAATTATTTCGAAAGAAGAGAGAAATAAAAAGAATGAAACTAGTGAAATAAACTCAAATTATAAGAGAAAAGATATGATATTAAATCTAAACGAAACGAAATCTTATATTAAAAAAATATACACCAATCTGAAACATTTCTGCGATATCATTGTACCTTCTGCTAAAATCGTAGAAAATTCATCACTCATATCCTATCCTGGTTGCTATCCACAAGTATGGCATACTGATACCAATTTTAAATCTAAAAAGGAGGCAAATCTGGTTTCGTTCGGTATAGCCTTATCAGATATTAATGAACATATGGGACCATTAGAAGTTTATTTAGAGTCAAATAAACTATATGAATCTAATACAGAAGAAATAGTGTCTCGGCATTCTATAAAAGAAGATTTGTTAGACGGTGAGTATGACGATGGGAATAAATATCAAATGATTGAAAAAATATGTAAGGTATCTAAGTTTAAAAAAGGGAAATGTATATGTAAGAAGGGGTCATTAGTAATATGGTCGTCAAAAGTGGTACATAGAGGAGGTAAGAATAATGATAAAAAACGACCAGTATTCTATTTCTCATTACAAGGGAGTGGTACCAAACCCGTAGGTGCAACATACTCGCTAAAAAAAAAAGATAACATGAAATGTGTAAAAGATATATAAATATGGGTGAAATAAAATTGAAATATAAAAAAGCATAGAAATACATATAAACACCACCTGACGTAAACAACCTGACGTAAATCATGGATAGAATAGAGTATATAGACAAATTTCACAATGATTATAATAAAGCATTCCGTTCAGCAATCTTTGCCATAAATGAAGGCAGAAATATTATCCTCTGTGGATATGAAGGCTCTGGAAAATCACATATGCGTGATGAACTCACTACATCACTAGATCATCATAATTACAAATGTTATATAGATATGAAGGCTTATCTATATGACATTAATTTTAACGGAAAAACTTATATGAATAAAGTTTTCATTGAAGTGTGTAATATGGACGAAATAGGATCACTTTTAATTGATTACGAGTTCATTGAACTTCATCACCGACACCCTTCAATCATAAATAGATATAAAATAAAAACACCATCGTCATATGAACCCCAATATGACTCCCAATATGACTCCCAATATGACTCCCAATATGACCACAATATCACCCCATATCATCATTCAATTAAAATACATGATGTTCGATAGCTATATCAGTAAAATCTTCAGAAACCTCCCATAAAAACTCCAACGATGTTCTAACACTTTTAAATATGTTAAATATGTATTCGTAAAAAATACTATTCATGATTTAACTAATTATAATATGTAAAGAAATTATATTTAAATTCATTTAATATTATCAGTTTTAGTAAGCTGATTTAAAAATAGCGCTCCAATCAAATTCCACATATTAAATATTTTATCAGAACCATTATAAATTATCCAACTTAATCCTCTACATGCGGGTGTAGAGGACATGATGGGGGAAATAATAAATCCCCATAATGAATAATTTGTACAGTAAGTACTGTAGGTATGACTAGATATATAATGTATAAAAATCCACGATGCGTAAAGAAATAAGGTATTAAATATAAGTTTATTTTTTTCACTAAGATTGTATAAGGTCATAGCATACATATATATATAATTCATATTATTATTATCGTCATTATCGTTATGATAATATGATCTTGTCCTCATATATAAAATATATACGAAAAAAAATAGTTTATTTAATTTATTTTAACATCTTTTCATTTTCCAATGAATTAAAGTTCAATAGTTTACAGAATACTTCATTATCAGAACAATCCCCATTTTTTGAATCTCTAAATATGGATATCGCGGTTCTTCTCATACTCGTAGTAGTCATAATTTTATGTAATATGAAAGTCATCAGAGACATATCAATTGGTACATGAAAGTGTGTGACATACCCATATTCCACTGCTTTATATACCTTCATATAAAAAATCATAGTTTCAATATCAGACCATGTTTGAAAATATTCATTATAGAAATCATTGAAACTAGAATTTTGCATTAATCCAATAAAATCTTTGAAAAATGAATTCTCTGATAATATCTTATCTCCTCTATCCTGTCCATCTTTTATATCTTTCGGTACAGTGTCTGTTATTTTACCATCATCATATAGATTATCTACATCATCTACATCATTTGTATCCATTCATATAATAAAACACATACTCTTATATATTAATTGACACAACTTTATTCTGTTAGGGTTATATGTAAAACAATGAGGTGTTAATGCATAAAATAGTAGTGAAATAGTAGTGAAATAGTAGTGAAATAGTAGTGAAATAGTAGTGAAATAAAATTGACAACAATTAACACTTAAAGTATAAATTATATATAAAACAATGATTGGGTTCCCGCTTCAATTTAGTCCCTATTTCCAGCTGTACGGACAAAAGAAAGCTATTGATGCTGTGATTGAGATTACAAAGATGAACCAGAAAACTAAACAATACCGCGATATTTGGAATTTGGAAGCATCCATGAATGATCATGAAAACAATTGTATAGTTACTATTAATAAGCATCATGATAACATCCCTCTTTTCAAAAAAAACAATGATGATAAGGTATAGTAGGATTAAAAACAGTAGGGTTGAAACATTAATATAGTTAAGATTATATTTTTTACATTATATGATTATTAACAAATAATACACTCTTCTGTTTTTGATTTTCTTCCTCCGTGAATTAATGCTGACTTTGTAATTGTGTTGTTTTGATGTGCTCTATTGGCATGTCTATCCTCCCACATATAATTGCAATTCTCGTTTTTACCTCCATGATCGCGCGCTTTTATATGACCCGCATCCTTTCTATTCATTCTCTTTTTTATTTCAGCTTCGCTCAAACCGCATTGTTTGTATTGTTCGCGTGCATAGTTACGAACTGCGTTATTATTTTTCAAATTAGGTGCTTTACCATTATTAATATTTTTATTAATGGCTATAGATGCCTTGTCGTAAGTAATTTGATCTTTTGTCATTGTTATAGTTGATTATATAATATCCTATGTATATCAATTTTAATAAATATCAATTTATTTTCATTTTTATTGAATTTATTCTTCAAAATATTTACCAAAACATTACATTTTGATTTTATTTTGAAGAATAAATCTCTCTTTTTTTCAAAAAAGTTGGTTGTGAGCATAATGCTCTTATTTCCATTTTCAAAATATTTGTTTGTTACCATAAAATATTTTGATTTATTGCGGAAAAGGTTTAGGAAACTTTTACGGTTGTATAATATGGATATAAATACAACAAAAAAGTTGCCAAATATTGCTAAAGAATTTTTTTGTAAAAACTGTCAGTATAAATGCTTTAAGAAAAGTTTATTTGATAAACATTTGCTTACCATGAAGCACAATACATTAAATACAACAAAAATACAACAAAAAAGTTTCCATTCATGTGAATGTGGAAAACAATATACTCATCGTGCTTCTCTTTTCAATCATAAAAGAAAATGTATTTATGTTGAGAAAGAAGATGAAGGAGAAGATGAAAAAGTAAGCGAACCAATAGTAGAATATTTGTTGAAGGAGAATCTGGAAATGAAGAAAATGATGATTGAGTTGTGTAAAAAAATAGAGCCGGTTTCTAATAATACAAATATAAATAGTCACAACAAGATCTTTAACATTCAGTTATTCCTGAATGAGGATTGTAAAGACGCTATGAATATGACAGAATTTATTGAATCTATCCAATTAAGTATTGAAGATGTGGAAAAAATAGGAATGGAAGGACAAACTCAGGCATTATCTAATATATTATCAAATAAGCTGAATGAAATGGATATTTTCAAGCGTCCTGTTCATTGTAGTGATATCAAGAAGGAGATCATATACGTGAAAGATGAAGACAAATGGGAACAGGAAGATAAGGATAAGCCGAAGCTGAAGAAGGCATTAGATAAAATAGCAAATGAAAGCTTATCTAGAGTCAATGAACTATCTGGAGACCAGGACACATGCATCAAAATTATTTCGGAAATATTAAAAGATCCACGAGAGGATAAGAAAATATTATCGTCTGTATCAAAAGGTATGTTAATATAATTTTCATTTTTGAAGAATAAATCTCTCTTTTTTCAAAAAAGTTGGTTGAGAGCATAATGCTCTTATTCTCATTTTCAAAATATTTTGGTGTTACCATAAAAATATTTTGATTTATTATCATGGTAAATAGAACAGACAAAACAATGTGATTATACTGGACAAATGTCAATTATTATTATCCACACATAGTGAAGAATACGCAGAAGTAACTCCATTTACAACAGGATGAATGCGCCACAACTATTTTTGATTATCAATCCTGAATACTTAATTTCGTGATTAATGTTTTGTCATAGTTTCTACATATGTTTTCAACCGTATATATATTCAATTTGAATATTATTTTTATGTCTGTGATTATATCCTGATCTGTATTTTGCAATAATTCTAATATGTAGTCAGGATGTAACGATAATGCGCCAGCTATGTTATAAAAGGGATGATGTAATTTAATTTTTTGTTGATTATATTCTATCTTTGATTGAATATGTTTATCGTAATAATACAATATTGAAGATATTTTACTTTCAAAATCTTCGATACATGTATAGTTACTACAAAGATATTCTTCTATCTTTAAATTTCCAGCCCCCCTACCCAATCCAAAAATACTAGTGTCAATCATATTACAACCATGATATATAGCAACTTTTGCCTTTTCTAGACCATTGCCATTATTATTATGTACATGTAGTCCCAACCGTATATTTGAGTTATATTTATCAAAATACTTGTAAATTTTATGCAATTGTTTGGGAATATTTTCGCTATTAAAACCACCATAGGTGTCCGCTAGATATAAACATTTGATATTAGTGTCATGTAATGTTTCCGCAATCATTGTTAACTCTCTGTCATTTATTAAATCGCCACATGATAAATTGATACATACCTCATAACCTAATTGTAATAATTCGTTGCAAAATGATTTCGCTGTTAGAATATCTTTTTTAGAATATTCACTTATTTTTTCTTTGCCTTCCGTAGACATTCTTGGAATCAAAACTCTGACCATACATATATCTGAAAATTGCTTTTCTACAAAGTCATTAATATTTACAGTACCTATTTTTGCCATCACACAAATTTTGGTACCTCTATATTGTTTTACAATTTCACTAATATCTTCCTCACTAGAGTAACACCACTTACCCTTACCTGGTATCAATTTAATATCGGATTTAAATCCAATCTCAAAATAATCTATACCAGCATTAGTCACTGCCTTATAACAATCTATGATTTCTTCATCAGAATGGTTCCAATTATTCAAATATCCACCATCTCTTATCGTACAATCAACTATCTCTGGATTATCTACTCTTTTTTCTAGCATGTATTTACACGTATCGCTACTTAAAATATTGTTATTATACAATAATTCGGATGTAATAAATTCTGAATTTTCATCTATATCTAATCCGGAAATGGCATCTATATCGAATAGATAGGGTTTCACTCCAACAATGTTATTATATTTTAATACAGATTCCTTACTTATAACGTTACAACCAAAATTTAATTTTTTAAAAGGAGGCAATTCTTGTGACGGTGGCGGAGTTGTTCGCTCATAATTAACAGGTTCGTTATCATACCATATGAATTCTTTTAGTACTGTAGTCGTATTGAGTGAATCATGCTCTAATTTTATTTCATTCCACATGGCTATTATTTTATTATAATCATCGGTACTGATTAGAGGTGAGGTCACAGGAACATGCATAAGTATATTTGTTTTTATGGTATCAGCTAAATTACAAAAAAAACTTCCTGGATTCGCGTTTGTACAATATATTTCGTCTCGTTTGTGTATATCAACATCCATGGTTTTAGCTACATCAAGCATTATATCACAATTAGATGATACTAATATTCTATCAATACCATTTACCTTCTTTAATGTTTCTATTTTTAATTTTAACAAATTAGTATCTCCAAAATTTCTGATATTTTTGTTTTTACAACGAGTACTACCTATTCGTACAGGTATCACCGCGGTTATTGCCCCGTCATTTTTAAATTTGATCATTTCTGTGTCGTTTTTTAAAAGATATTTTAAAAATTCTTTATCATGAATGTGAATTTTATTTGAACCTTTAAACTTATCATACATTTCCATGAATAATTTAACTTCCTTGTCTATATTATGTGGACCAATACTTATGATGCCGTAATCGGGGCTATACGAATTGAAGCAAAAATCTACACCAAATAAAGTTAAAGAATGAACGATGTCTAGATTATTCAACAGTAAACAAATTAAAAAAAAACCAGATGTTTTCCATCTACCATTATTACATTTGGTTCGAAAGTACTCATCAAGACTATCATAGGGATAGGGTTCGTGTGGAATTACACTATACTGTTTCTTAGAGTGTTCAAAGCATCTATTATTTACTGGAAAATTGTTAAAGCTATGAGCCGCAATTATAAGAGTTGTATCCCGTGTTTTAATCGATTCATTCGGACATTGTTTATAAAAATTAAAAGAAAGTATGTCAACTTTGTTACCATAATCTTTTGCTGACAGTTTTTCAAAATTATTTATCTTAATAACAACGTCATAACTATCAATCACCTTACCCAGGTTTTTACCTTTTAAGTAACATGAAGGTCCTACTAGCGCAATTTTTTTATCTTTAATTGTCTCTATAAATAATTCCATATAGTTACTAGAGACAATTAAAAAATAGCAGAAATATAATATTAGTATATTCATCAATATTACCCGAAGTTGAAGAAGGCACTAGATAAAATAGCAAATGAAAGCTTATCTAGAGTCAGTGAACTATCTGGATACCAGGACACATGTATGAAAATCATTTCGGAAATATTAAAAGATCCGCGAGGGTATAAGAAAATATTGTGCTCTCAACCAACTTTTTTGAAAAAAAGAGAGATTTATTCTTCAAAAAATATAACAAAGTACAATGAATTGGTAAATATTTTCAAGAATAAATCTCTCTTTTTTTCAAAAAAGTTGGTTGAGAGCATAATGCTCTTATTCTCATTTTCAAAATATTTTGGTGTTACCATAAAAATATTTTGATTTATTGCGTTAAAGGTTTAGGCGTTTTTTCTGTAAGTATTATACACTTACAAATGACTTCCAATAAAACGCAAAAAAACGCCAAAAAGTTTTACTGTGTAAAATGTGACTTTGTGTGTAGTAAGAAAAGTGAATACAATAGACATATATCTACCGCAAAACATAAAATACTTACAAATACTTCGGAAAAAACGCCAAAAAACGCCGAATATGTTTGTGACTGTGGAAAACAATATAAACATCGTCAAAGCTTAAACAACCATAAAAAAAAATGCACATACACTCATGTTAATGAATTATCTAAACATAATGATGAGTCGTTGGAAAGTGATGGAGTTATGACTTATTTATTGAAAGAAAATATTGAAATGAAGAAAATAATGATTGATTTGTGTAAGAAAATAGAGCCGGTTTCTAATAATACAAATATAAATAGTCATAACAAGATCTTTAACATTCAGTTATTCCTGAATGAGGATTGTAAAGACGCTATGAATATGACTGAATTTATTGAATCCATTCAATTAAGTATTGAAGATGTGGAAAAAATAGGAATGGAAGGACAAACTCAGGCATTGTCCAACATATTATCAAGTAAATTGAATGAAATGGATATTTTCAAGCGTCCTGTTCATTGTAGTGATGTCAAGAAGGAGATCATATACGTGAAAGATGAAGACAAATGGGAACAGGAAGATAATGATAAACCGAAGTTGAAGAAGGCACTAGATAAAATAGCAAATGAAAGCTTGTCCAAAGTGACTGAGCTATCTGGAGACCAGGATTCATGTATCAAAATTATTTCTGAAATATTAAAGGAACCTCGTGAGGATAAGAAAATATTAGCTTCTGTATCAAAAGGTATGTTAATATAATTTTCATTTGTTAAATTAATTACGGAAAATGCTTATATATATTTGTAGACGCGCGATCACCGAAAGGTACATTGTATGCCTCTTATATTATTTTACACGATATTCAAATGATGATTCCTAATTTCCGAAAATAATTCATATGGTGGTGGGGTTACTGTAAATGTCCATTTATAATTCCCTTTTCCGTTCTGCTCCAGATAATATTCAATATCTTGCTTATTTTTGAGTGTATAGTATAATTTATAATCATATTGTCTACAAAATGGACATTTTATTGGGTATTCAGACCCTTGTTCTGCCATAGGCTCATGGTATTTATTATATCCACTCCAAGGACCGTTTTTCCATGCTAAATAAGTTAAATTATCGCAGTCCCATCCGATCCGAATCCGTGGAAACCTATCAATACAGTCACCACATATATTTATATTTTTACACGTCGTACACTTAAACCGATTTTCCCATAATTTTTTAGAGAATAAATGTGTAGTTAATGGTGCTTCCGAAAATCCTCTGATATCGTCCTCATCATTAACTCTTAATTTATTTTTTTTAGCATAGGATAAAATTTCATTAAATGTATGTTTAATGAAATTTTCATAACAAATATCACAGGTTTCTTCCCTATGATTATTTTCAGTCATTTTGTCTATTTTTACTTGCGCTCTCGTTTTAATCATTGTTGTTACTTATATTTGATGTATGTCTTTATAAATTTATTTTCAATTTTGTTCATAAATATATTTTCATGAGCGTAAATAAATTACCATTTACATAATGATGTATTAAAAAGCTTATTAATCCGAATAAAACATCAACCAATAAATATATCCATGCGTATGTGTTACCTAAGATAGCATTATAAGCAAATAAAAAATATAAAATGGAATGTATGGGTCTTAAATCATTCCACCATATTTTCTCTCCAAATGTTTCTGCGCCTGTTTTTCTGGAGCCTGTTAAATATATATACATAAAACCTATAGCGGGTAGTAAAGCAATATAACCTAAATATTTCAAATATTTTGTATTTATATATTTAGCAATAATAACAAATAGAGTGCGAACCCCAATACATCCGATTAAAAACATCAAAAATCTTTTTTGTAAAGGATTCATTATATATTACGAATATAAAAAGAAAACTTAAATTTGTCCATTTTAAATATTCAATGATGTATGCGAAATTCCGTTAGCTGTTCCCTAGGCAAAGAAAATACGATTATTATACATAATAATGAGGATCATTTCGCGCGAATTTCTAAATTAGAACTCTAATAGAATTGTAATTTAGAATGAGTTCTAATTTAGAGTTGTAATAGAATTGTAAACTAG